>JAEEGL015125554.1_pt1 | contig 13210 bp, 7 predicted proteins | sample 9134231 | NCBI WGS metagenome assembly JAEEGL01 (sample SAMN16246548, study PRJNA631951) | gut metagenome | biome: gut microbiome; feature: rumen; material: fiber-attached | host: Bos | place: Iran: Karaj | collected 2018-10
CGGGGGGGGGGGGGGGGGAAGGCGGGGTGGGGGGCGGCCGGGGGGAGGCCGCAGGGGGCGGCGGCGCGGAGGGCGGGGGGGGGGTAGGGGCGGATGGGGACGGGGAAGTCTTCGAACGGGGGCGGCGTGGCGATGACGACATCGGCGTGTCGGGCGTCGCGGAGGAGGGTGGCTGCGGCGAGGATTTCGCGTTCGTAGTCCTCGGCGGGGCGGCGCTGGAAGATGGTCTCCATGCCGAGGCAGAGGACGACGGTGGAGTGTTCGGGGATGGCGTCGAGGCCGCAGAGGATGGCGGCGGGGGAGAGCGCTTCGCCGTCGTCGCGGCGGAGGCTGCCGACGGGGATATGGCGGACGGCGTCGCCGAAGGCGAGGCGGAGGGCCTCGGTGGCGTTGGTGTCGGCGGCGGGGGGGAGGAGGAAGTCGTCGACGAGGAAGACGGGGGAGGCCTCGACGGCGGGCTCCGATGAATCGGAGTTTCGGCTTACGGCGGAAGACGGGGTGCGGGGAAGGACGTAGGAGACGGCGTGGCCGTCGGGGAGGCGGAGGGTGGAGCCGACGATGGACACGGGGGCAGTGTCGAATGGCGGGCGCTGGAGGACGAGGGTGTCGGAGGAGAGGGTGACGCCGCCGTGGCGGAGGCTCCAGGAGATGGCGGCGACCTCGGAGACGGGGAGGGGGGCGCCCTCGAGTCGGGCCCAGTTCTTGACGAGGGAGATGGGGGCGGCGTAGTCCTGGGTGGAGCCGTCGCGGAGGCGGACGGAGAGGGTGGCGTCGATGGAGATGGGGTCGGGGAAGTCGCCGGTGATCCAGAGGTCGGGGCGGAGGATGTCGTCGTCGCGGAGGAAGGGGGCGATGCCGGTGAGGTCGGCGTCGATGCGGTATTCGTTCTCGGGGAGGCCGTGGATGTGGACGATGTTGGTGGAGGCGGCGGTGAAGCCGGCCATGTGGGCGGTGACGACGACCTCGTGGGAGCCGTTGGGGAGGATGGCGACGAGAGAGGCGTTGGTGCAGGGGTAGGGGGTGCCGTCGATGGCCCACTCGAAGGGGGGCGGCGGGTCGGGATCGGGGGTTTCGGGGGCGGGCGCCCAGAGGGCTGTGCGCGTGGTGGCGGTGCAGGTGGTGAAGACGTTGGTCTGGCCGGCGAAGGCGTAGGGGTTGGTCAGGCGGGTGCGGAAACCGACGACGAGGGGGGCGTCGCGGAACTCGGTGCGGAGGAAGGGAATGGTGGCCTGGCCGGAGAGGAGGACGTCGGAGGGGATTTCCTCCACGTCGCCGGAGCCGGGGCGGAGCCAGCCGATGGAGACGGCGGGGTCGTAGTAGTGGTAGCTCTGGGCGTGGAGCCGGTAGACGCCGGGCTGGAGGTCGAGCTCGGTGCCGAGGGACCATTTCGGCTCGTCCTCCTGGGGCTGGCGGTGGTTGACGGGGTAGGGGGTGTAGGCGGAGGCGATGACGCGCTCCTCGGGGCCGATGGCGAGGGAGGAGGCTCCGCGTCCGCGGATGGCGAAGATGTAGGTGCCTGGGGTGTCGATGAAGACCCAGGTGACGATGTCGGCGATGCCGTCGGTGAAGGGGGAGCCGCGGCGTTCGTGGCGGGAGTTGCGGATCTGGGCGTTGACGGCCTCGAAGTTGCGGGACATGAAGCGGTCGGGGCCGGTGCGGCGGAGGATGCCGGCCTGGGTGGAGAAGAGGACGTTCTGGGGGAGGACGTCGGAGTCGAAGCGGCTGCGGCGGAATTCGCAGCTGATGGGCTGCGGGGCGCGGAGGGCGTTCGAGTCGGAGGGCGGGGTGTCGGAGCTGCCGACGGGGTAGATTTCCAGTGTGTCGCCGCCGAGCGCCTGGGTGGCGTCGATGAGGACGACGGTCTTCTCGTCGCCGACGTGGGCGATGTGGGTGTCAAGCCATTTGGATCCGAAGTGGACGGCGTAGCCCACGGGGAAGGAGCCGTCGGGCTGGCGGGAGGGGAGCTCGACCAGGCAGTAGGGGTGGCGCTTGGGGAGAACGAAGGTGTAGCGGACGGTCGAGACGCCGTTGGTCTTGGCGCCGTTGACGACGAATTCCTTGGGCCACGCGGGGTGCGGGGCTGCGTATGAGGGAAGGCAAAGTGCGTACAGGAGGACGCATGCCGACACGAGGACTCTGCCGCAAGCGGACTTGCGACCGGCGGCGTGTAGCCTTTGGAGGAGATGGGGTTTTCCGAACATGTGGAAAGGGGATGGCTGAAGCTCTTTACGCACGTATGGGCGTGTCGCCCGGACAAAAACAGCAAACTTTGTGACAGGGTATCGCGCAGATGTCCTTCCGGGTCTTCTTGGGAGGTGGTGTCTACTCCGCCTCGGGGGGGGCGACAGGGTCGGGCGAGGGCGCTTCCGGAGGCTCCGGCGCGACGGGGCCGCGGACGATTTCGACGACGAGCTCGCCGTCGATGGTCTCCTTTTCGAGGAGGAGGGAGACGATTTTCTCGACGGCGTCGCGGTGGGCCTCGAGCAGGGACTTGGCCTTGTCATGGGCCTCGTTGATGAGGCGGGAGACCTCCTCGTCGATGGCCTGGGCGGTCTTCTCGCTGAAGTCGCGGGAGCGGGAGACCTCGCGGCCGAGGAAGAGGTGCTCCTCGTTGGTGCCGAAGGAGCGTGGGCCGAGGCGGTCGCTCATGCCCCACTTGCAGACCATGGCGTGGGCGAGCTCGGTGGCCTGCTTGATGTCCTGCGCGGCGCCGGCGCCGAAGTCGGGGAGGAAGACCTCCTCGGCGGCGCGGCCGCCCATGGAGACGGCGAGGCGGGAGAGGGCCTTGGTGCGGGAGAGGTCCACCTGGTCCTTTTCGGGGAGGAACATGGTGGCGCCGAGGGCCATGCCGCGCGGGATGATGGTGACGCGGTGGACGGGGTCGGCCTCGGGGGAGAGGATGGCGACGACGGCGTGGCCGGCCTCGTGGATGGCGGTCTTGCGCTTGTCCTCCTCGTCGACGACGCGGCTCTTGCGCTCGCGGCCCCAGAGGATCTTGTCGCGAGCCTCGTCGATGTCGGAGCGGTCGACGGCCTCCTTGGAGTGGCGTGCGGCGATGAGGGCGGCCTCGTTGAGGAGGTTGGCGAGGTCGGCGCCGGAGAAGCCGGCGGTGCCGCGGGCGACGCGTTCGAGGTCGACGGAGGCGTCGAGCTTGATTTTCTTGGCGTGGACCTTGAGAATGGCGGTGCGGCCGTCGAGGGGCGGGAGGTCGACGACGACCTGGCGGTCGAAGCGTCCGGGGCGAAGGAGCGCCGGGTCGAGGACGTCTGGGCGGGTGGTGGCGGCCATCACGAGGACGCCGGAGGAGGGCTCGAAGCCGTCCATCTCGGTGAGCAGCTGGTTGAGGGTCTGCTCGCGCTCGTCGTGTCCGCCGCCGAGGCCGGAGAAGCGGGAGCGGCCGACGGCGTCGATTTCGTCGATGAAGATGATGCAGGGGGAGTTCTTGCGGGCCTGCTCGAACATGTCGCGCACGCGGGAGGCGCCGACGCCGACGAACATCTCGATGAAGTCGGAGCCGCTGATGCTGAAGAAGGGGACTCCGGCTTCGCCGGCGATGGCGCGGGCGAGGAGGGTCTTGCCGGTGCCCGGGGGGCCGACGAGGAGGACGCCGCGGGGGATGCGGCCGCCGAGCTTCGTGAATTTGCCGGGATCCTTGAGGAAGGCGACGATTTCGGAGACCTCCTCCTTGGCTTCGTCCTCGCCGGCGACGTCGTCGAAGGTGACCTTGCCCTTGCCGCGGACCATCTTGGCGCGGCTCTTGCCGAAGGCGGCGGCGCCGCCACCGCCGTGCATCTGGCGGAAGAAGAGCCAGTAGATGAGGCCGAGGAAGAAGATGGAGGGGAGGAGCTGGTAGAGGAAGCTCGTCAGGAGGGCGTTGTCCTGCTTGTAGCGGAAAGGTATCTCGGCGTCCTCGAGGAGGTTCTGGAGACGTTCCGTCGGGAGAACGGTGGCCTTGAAGCGGAGGGGAATTTCGGGCTTGCGGGCGGTATTGTCGTCGGGGAGGGGCTTGCGCTGGCCCTGGACGTAGGTGCCGCTGATTCCCTGGACGATTTCGACCTCCTTGTCGATTAGGCCGTTGTGGACGAGGTCCAGGAAGGTGGGGGCGTAGGCGATTTCCTCGTAGGTGGTACGGTTGCCGGAGAAGAGGTAGACGGAGAGGCCGATGGTGGCGGCGAGGAGAATCCACGCGAACACGCGGGCGGGCCCGCTCGGGCGCGAGGGCGACGAAGGGGACGGGTCGTCCTCGGGGGGCGGTTCGGGGGTGCTGCCGTCGGGATTCTGGTCGGGGGAGCGGTCGGGGCCTTCCGGCTCCTCGGGCGGGGGCAGCGGCGGGGGCGTAGGGGCGGGGGTGGGGTCTTGGTCTGGCATAGGCGGGATATTGTAGCGGGAGGGGCGGAATCTGGCAATCGGAGTTCCGCTTTTTTTCTAGGAGCGGGGGGCGGAGCCGAGGAGGTCACCGGACTGCAAAACCAGCATGCGGCCCGGTGCTTTTTTTTCTAGGGGTGACCCTTCACCCTCCGCGGCGATTCTGATATACTAACGCGACCTGCTCATGCCGTGGCGTGGGCCGGGCGGATTTCATATTGGAAACAGCCTTCATGCCCAAGAACGCATCCCTTTTCATCCTTCTGGCGCTGCTCTCGGCGGCTTGCGCGTCCTGTGCGCGGAAAGAGACGGCGCCGTCGCTTGTGCTTGTGACGTACGGCTACGCGCCCGCATCGTGCTTCGGTTCCGCCGCCGGCGAGCCGTCGCTGACTCCGGTATTCGACAGCCTGTCCGCGAAGGGGCTTGTGAGACAGGACGCCCCGCAGTCCTCGGGGAATCCGGCGGCGGCGGCGCGGCGGCTTGTCATTGGCGGCGGGGAGACACTGCCGCAGGCGCTTCAGACGCGCGGCTACCGGACGGCCGCCTTTGTAGCGGATCCGGCGCTGGCGGGGGCGGCGGAGTCGTTCGGGGAGTGGCTGGCGCCGGACGAGGCGGTGGCGGCATCGAACCGGATGGCGAGAACGCGGGCCTGGCTGGCGCCGTCGCCGTTCGAGCAGACTCGCTACGAGCGGTTTCTTCGCGGGGAGGTTGCCATGGATCGCGCAATCGGGTGGCTTGCGAAGGAGTCGAGGGCTGAGGTTTCGTCGAAGCGCCTGAACGCGTCGCGGCAGAAGGCATCGGGCCGGGCGGTTCGCGGGCAGCTGAAGCATCCGGTTTTCCTGTGGGTGCATTTGGCCGACCCGGTATTCCAGGGGAGTCCGGAGCACGTGCGCGTGACAGGCGCGAAGACAACGCGGCAGGGCGCCGAAGTGGCGTACATGGATCTGCAGCTAGGGCGCCTGGTGGAATTCCTGGCCGCCAGCGGGCTTCGCGACAGCGTGGCGCTCGCGGTGGTGGGGTTGCATGGCGATCCGCAGACGGCGGAGGAACTTGCGGATGAGTCGCCGGACGCCGCATGGCGGATCGTGGCAGCATTGGTTCCAGCGGCAGGCGAGAGTGGCAAGGTACCGGCGGTCGGAGACGTATGCACGTGGATTGGCCTGGAGCGGAATGCGATCCCGCCGGCGGAGGAGACGGCCGCGGTGGAGATGGCGGATGCGGAAAGGCGGGCGCTGGAACTTCGGCTGCGGCGGCCGTCCGCGGAGGACGAGACGCTGGAGGCGGACTGCAGGGCGTATGCGGAGGCGAACCCCGAGAACGCCGATGCGTGGTGCTGGCTGGGGGTGGCGCAGTTGCTGGCGAAGAAGCCGGCGGAGGCGCTGGAATCGCAGCGCAAGGCGTTCGAGCTGGAGCCGAAGAGCGCGTTCCGGATGAGCAACCTCGGCCTGGCGCATCTGGAAGTCGGCGAAGTGGCCCCGGCGATCGACCAGCTGGAGAACGCGTATCTGGCAGATCCGTCGAGCGGGCTCTACAAGGCGAACCTCGCGGCGGTGCTGCTGCGGGTGGGGGTGGAGTTCACGCGGCAGAAGCAGTACGAGGACGCGTCGGCGTGCCTGACGCGAGTGGTGTTGCTGCAGCCGCGCAACCCGCACGGGCATTTCGCGATGGGACGGCTCCAGGAGGCGCTGGGGCGCCGCGAGTTGGCGGAGTCGTCGTACAAGAAGGCGCTTGACCTGAATCCGAACTACGCGCCGGCGAAGGCCTCGCTGCGGAGGCTTTCCGAGGGAACAGGAGGGCAACCATGAAAGAGCGGCGGAGGCTATCCCGGTCCGACCTCGCGACCTTCATGCGGCTGGTGGGCTTCGCGAAGCCCTACTGGCATCGTCTGCTAATCGGTGCCGTATGCTCGGCCATCGGCGGCGGGTCGATCGTCGCACTCATCCTGTCGGCGCAGCATGTGCTCGGCTTCATCTTCGACAGCCGTCCCATGCTGCAAGGGGACGAGCCGCCTGCGGCGGCAGTGGTGGCGGAGGATCCGGGATACCGGGATACCGGGATGCCGGGAGCCCGGGAGTCCGAGAGTCCGGCGGTTCAGGGGGCGGATGGTTCCGGAGAGGAGACGCTGGCGCAAAAGGCGACGGGGAAGCTCGTCGGGAAGTTTCTCTCGGAGGAGGACATGCGGTCGCTGGAGAAGGCCGGGCTGCCGCGGCTTGTCGGGCTCTGCGGGCTGCTGTTGCTGCTCGTCGTCGTCAACTCTCTGGCGGGGTTCATCGGGACGTACAACCTGCAGTGGGTGGGGCAGCGGGTGATCATGGACCTCAGAATCCGGTTCTTCGCGCATCTGCAGCGGCTTTCCGTGGCGTTCTACAACAACTCGCGCACGGGCGACATGATCTCGCGCACGGTGGCGGACACGCAGCTGCTGCAGCACGCGGTCACGAACGTCATCACGGACGCCGTGAAGCAGCCCGTGACGCTTCTGATGATGCTCGGGCTCATCTGGTGCGTCGAGTGGAAGCTCGCGCTCTTCACGGTGGTGCTCGTGCCGGTGTGCGCGATTCCGATCATCGTCATCGGGCGTCGGGTGCGGCGAATCGCCCGAGAGGGGCAGAAGCGGCTGGCGGATCTGACGTCGGTGATGCAGGAGTCGCTGTCCGGGGTGATGGTCGTGAAGGCGTACGGGCAGGAGGCGCGCGAGGAGCGCCGCTTCACGGACCAGTGCCGCGAGTTCTTCCGGCGGATGATGAGCGCGACGAAGGCGCGGGCACTGAGCGACCCGATCAACTACGTGATCGGATGCCTGGGCGGTATCGGCGTGCTGCTCTTCACGGTGGTCAACCGGCTGCCCTTCGAGCAGTGCATCGGGTTCGCGGTGGCCATCTGGGCGCTGTACGAGCCCATCAAGAAGATCAGCCGCATCAGCATGGAGATCCAGCAGAGCTCGGCGGCGGCGGACCGCGTGTTCGAGATTCTCGACGAGCCGGTGCGCATCACGGACCGGGCCGGGGCGAAGCCGCTCACGGAGCCGTTGCGAGAGCTCGTCTTCGACCACGTGCAGTTCCGGTACGGCGGCGAGGAGGACCATCCGGTCTTCACGGACCTCGACCTGCGCATCCCGGCGGGGCAGAGCCTGGCGATCGTCGGGCCGTCCGGGTGCGGCAAGACGACGCTCATCAGCCTGCTGCTGCGGTTCTTCGACGTCACGGGCGGCGCGATTCGCTACAATGACGAGGACATCCGAAGCTGCACGCTGGCCTCGCTTCGGTCGCAGATCGGGCTCGTGCTTCAGGAGACGTTCCTGTTCGCGGACACGGTGGCGGCGAACATCGCGTACGGGCGGCCGGAGGCGACGCGCGAGGAGATCGAGGACGCCGCGCGCCGCGCCAATGCGCACGATTTCATCGCGGCGCTTCCGCAGGGGTATGACACGCTTCTCGGCGAGCGCGGGGCGGGGCTCTCCGGCGGGCAGCGGCAGCGGCTGGCCATCGCGCGGGCGATTCTGCGCAATCCCCCGATTCTCATTCTGGACGAGGCGACTTCTGCGCTCGACACGGAGTCCGAGCGGCTGGTCCAGGCCGACATCGACAAGCTCATGGGGCACCACACGGTCATCGTGATTGCGCATCGGCTTTCGACGGTGGCGAAGTGCGAGCGGATCGCGGTTCTCGGCAACGGCGGCGTGATGGAGTACGGCACGCGCGACGAGCTGCTGGCGAAGGGCGGGATGTTCAAGCGGCTGTCCGAGCTGCAGTCCGTGAAGACGGAGGCCCCGGCCGGCTAGGCCGCGCGGGAGCGTACGCATGAGCGGCAGTCATCCGTTCCGGCGACTTCTCCGACTGGCGGCGCTTGCGGTGTACGCGGCAACTGCGACGCATAGCGCGGGCGGCGACGCCGTGCTGCGGCGGAACATTGAGCGGGTGCCGTCGCTCGACCCGGTGCAGGCGCAGAGCGTGGGGGCGTGCCGCGCGGTGGCGCTGGTCTACGAGACGCTGCTCGAATACGACTACCTGGTGCGGCCGTACCAGTTGCGTGGGCTTCTCGCCGAGGGTCTGCCGGAGATTTCGGAGGACGGGCTGGAGTGGACGTTCCGTCTGCGCGGCGGGGTGATGTTCGGGCCGGATCCGTGCTTCGGGACGGATGCCGACGGGGCGCCGCTGTCGCGCGAGCTGACGGCGCGGGACGTGGTCTACAGCTTCAAGCGAGTCGCCGACGCGAAGGTCGGCTCGGGCTCGTGGTGGATTCTCAAGGGTCGTGTCGAGGGGCTGGACGAGTTCCACGCCGCCACGGTCGACGCGGAGACAGACTACGACGCCCCGGTGCGGGGTCTGGAGGCGGTGGACGAGAGGACGTTCCGGATTCGGCTGACGCGGCCGTGCGCGCAGTTCCTGTGGTGTCTGGCGATGCCGCCGACGGCCGTGGTCCCCCGCGAGGCGGTGGAGCGCTACGGGCTGGAGGAATTCGGGCAGCGGGAGGTCGGCACCGGCCCGTTCCGGCTGGTCTCATGGCGGCGCAACTACCGGATGCGCTTCGAGCGGCGGGCTGGACGCGACGGTTCGCGCGATGGCGCGCCAGACTTCGGCGACGCCGCGGGCGCGGTGCCGGTCGAGCGGATCGAATGGCTGGTGATGGACGACGCTTCGACGCGGTGGATGGCGTTTCTCTCGGGCGGGCTGGACATGGAGGGGAGCATTCCCCGCGACAATCTCGATTCCGTGCTGATGCCGGACGGGTCGCTTCGTCCGGAGCTGGCGGCGCGGGGCATCCGGCTGGTCCGGCAGTCCGGGATGGACACGTTCTACATCGGGCTCAACATGGAGGACCCCGTTCTGGGGCCGAATCGCAAGCTCCGGCAGGCGCTCAACGCGGCCTTTGACTTCGGGGCGTGGTCGGAGCTCAACCCGGGGAAGGGGACGCCGTCGACGGGACCGGTGCCGCCGAATGTCGCGGGGCGGCTCGAGGAGCCGTTCGCGTACGCCTTCGATATCGGGAAGGCGAAGGCGCTGCTGGCGGAGGCGGGGTACCCGGGCGGCATCGACCCGGCGACAGGACGGAGGCTCCAGCTGACGCTGGAACTGGGTCAGACGGACCAGGAGACGCGGGAGTCGGCCGAGCTGACGGCGGCGTTCTTCGACAAGCTCGGCATCGTCCTGGAGCCGTCCTTCAACAACTGGCCCGCCTTCCTGCAGAAGGTTCGTAACAAGGAGGCGCAGATGTTCCAGATCGGGTGGATTGCGGACTACCCCGACGCGGAGAACTTCCTGCAGCTCTTCTACGGGCCGAATGCCTCGCCGAGCTGCAACAGGGTCAACTACGTCAACCCCGCATTCGATGCGCTCTACGACGCGGCCGTGCGAACCCTGGACGCCGAGACGCGCCTCGGGCTCTACCGCGAGATGCAGGCCATCATCCGGGAGGACTGCCCGTGGGTGTTCCTCTACCACCGGCGGGAGACCCTGCTCATCCACGACCGCATCCGCAACTTCCAGCCGCATGACTTCCCCTACGGGATGGAGAAGCACTACAGGGTGCTTAAATAGAGCGGTGCAGACCCGACCGGAGACAACCATGCCCCCGACCATCCAGCTCGACCACCTCGGCTTCTCCTACGACGGGAAACGCGATGTCCTCCGCGACATCACGGTGTCTCTCGAAGGCCCAGAACGCATCGCCTTGCTCGGCGCCAACGGCATCGGGAAGTCCACGCTGCTGCGTCTTCTTGTGGGGCTCCTCCCGCCGCACCGCGGGGAGGTTCGCGTCAACGGGCTCCCCCTGGCGCGCGAAAACCTGTCCGCGATCCGCGCCGCGATTGGGTACGTCTTCCAGGACGCCGACAGCCAGCTCTTTCTCGCGACCGTTCGCGACAATGTCGCGTTCGGGCCGCTCAACACAGGCGTCTCGCGCGAGGAAACCGAGAAGCGCACCGATTCCGCCCTAGAGCAGATGGGAATCCGGGAGCTGGCCGACGAGCGCGTCTACCGGCTTTCGGGCGGGCAGAAGCGCCTCGCCTCGATTGCGGCGGTTCTTTCGATGCTGCCGGAGATATTCCTTCTGGACGAGCCGACATCGGGGCTCGACCCCCGCAACCGGCGTCGACTGACGGAGCTTCTCCGCACACTGCCAGGGCTTCTCCTCATCGCCACGCACGACCTGGATTTCGTGCGGGGGCTATGCGACCGGGTCCTGCTCCTTGCCGACGGCGGAATTGTCGCCGACGGGAAGCCGAAAGACATTCTTTCCGACAGCGCGCTACTTCAGCGGGCAGGACTGTAGCGAACGGGACGGATTGCGGCAGTCAAGCGACCACGCGTCTGCCGTTGCGGTGCATGTGAGGAAATCCGATGCGAAGGCGCACTAGGTCGTCCAGCGCCCGCATCGTCGGTTTGGGGAGAGCCCGTAGAAGTTCTAGAAGGACCTTTCTCGGTTCCACAAGGTCGGGATTCTCCATTTCCTCCTTTGCATTTCTCCCTATGGCCCTCTCGTACGATGCTGCCTTCTCTCCAGACGCTGTTCGTTTTTCACCGAATTCTCGAAGCATATCTAACACATCTACAATGGAATATTGAGAATCTAGTCCAATGGCCATTTGTACCTTGTCCGCAAGCGCCTTGTACGCCATCATCGTCTTGTAGTGCGGCACCAGCTCCGGGCAGTGTAGGCGGATCCAGCCGCGGATTCCAGGACGGCGCCCGACCACGTGTCCGCCTTCGTCGCGGATAAGCGACTGGTCGACGTGGGGCTCGATTTCGGAGAGTAGCGCACCGAGGCGGAGCTTGCCGGCGAGCGAGGTCCGAGACTCCTGCCAAGCAGAGAGCAATTGCGCTGGCGTTGGCGCCTCTCGAATGCTTATGACACGTTTCTTGCGCAGGCTTCTGCGACAAGCTTCCTGCTGGATGCGTGATTTGCGACGAGCCTCGCGGATGCGGCGGTCCAGCCGGTCTAGAAGCGGGGCTGAGAAATATCCCACCACCAGAAGCGGAAGCATGGCGAAGAGCGCGAGGCGGTATGCAGGTTCCAGCATCATCGCCAGAAGGTCTGTGCTATAGGCACGGTCCGAGGCGGACATGCTGGAATAGCGCTCGACTCGGCTGAGGATGCCGGTTGGAGTCCAGTTGTAGGTGGGAGCTCGGCGGCCGTGGCCGCGGCGGCGGGTGTTTCCGTATGGCATGGGAATGTGGTATCAAATGAAGAGGGAGATGAATGATGGGATAGAAGACAGCGGGGCGGTGGAAGACCGTGGGGCTTGAAGCGGGGGAAGTATCACAAAAATAATACTGATAGTCAACTTGAAAATAATGAAAAGAAGCGAAAGAATTCGGTGAGGACGAATGCGACAAAGATACATGAGCGGCTTGCCAGGCTTCGGAAGGGGCTAGATTCGGGCGTTGCGGAGAGTTTCCCGGGCGGCGGTGAAATCCGGCGGGAGGGGCGATTCAAACTCCAGCTCGGCGCCGGTCACGGGGTGGGCGAAGCGGATTTTCCCCGCATGGAGGAATTGACGGCCGCGGGGGATGCCGAGCGCGTTGTCGCGGCGCGGGTTGCCGTATTCCGGGTCGCCAACGACCGGATGTCCGATGTACCGCATGTGGACGCGAATCTGGTGCGTCCGGCCCGTGGCGATGCGGACTTCCAGCATCGCCGCGTTGGCGCCGAGGAAGATGTCGACGGTGCGATAGTCCGTGATGGCCGTGCGTCCGTTCTGCTCGACCACGGCCATCTTCTTGCGGTTGGAAGGGCTTCGCCCGATGAGCGTCTCGACATGCCCCTCGGGAGGGCGGGGAATGCCGTGGACCAGCGCGTAGTACGTCTTGTGGACGGCGCCCTCCTGGAACTGCGCGGCGAGGGCTCGGAGCGCGGCGTCCGTCTTCGCGACGACGAGGAGCCCTGACGTGAACTGGTCGAGGCGATGCACAATGCCGGGGCGCTCCTCGCCGTTGATGACGGGGAGCTTTTCGCCCGCGCAGTGGTGCAGCAGCGCGTTGACGAGCGTGCCGTCCTCGTGTCCGGGGGCGGGGTGGACGACCAGACCGGGCTGCTTGTCAAGGACGATGATGTCGGCGTCCTCGTGGACGATGGAAAGGGGGATGTCCTGCGGGGCGGCGACGGCTGGCGCGGGGGGAGGCTCGCGGACGACGAAGGCCATGCCGGGGGTGATGCGGAAGGAGGAAGCGAAGGAGACTTCGCGGCCGTTCTCGATGCGGGACACGTGGCCGTCGGCAAGAAGCGACTGGAGACGGGAGCGGGAACGGCCGGATGCAGAAGCGAGCCAGACGTCGGCACGGAGGCCGGCGGCGTCCGGGGGGACGGTGTAGAGCTCGTCGTCCATCGCGGTGGGCTAGGCGAAGCGCAGGCCCTTATAGGCGAGCAGGCGCATGAAGAGACCGCCCTGGACGGAGCGCGCCTGGAAGCCGCGCTTGGTGCCGGTGTCGGCCCAGTACCAGTCGGTCATCGGGACGCGGTCGGGGGTGCGGTGGTAGAACTCCCAGAGCGGGGCGACGAGGGCCTCGAAGTCGCGCGGGTCGTCGGCCATCGTCGCGGTCCAGACGGTCCAGTCGCTCTTGGTGTAGGCCGTGCGGCTGTCGAGGGGGAGGCCGTAGGGGAGCAGGCGGCGGAGGGCGCCGGCGGTCTCGCCTGCGTAGAAGGAGTCGGACATGAGGCCTGTGCGGAAGAGGCGGTCCCAGACCATGTTGTACTTCTGGCTGGTGGTGCCGGGGCCGTCGAAGGTGAGGCGGAAGGTGCCGTCGGGGTTGGGGGCGCGGCGCAGCCAGGAGGCGGCCATCTCGCGGGCCTTGTCGAGGTGCTTGGCGGACTCTTCGGCGAGGCCCATGCGGCGCAGTATGAGTCCGAA
>JAEEGL015423824.1_pt1 | contig 13210 bp, 8 predicted proteins | sample 9134231 | NCBI WGS metagenome assembly JAEEGL01 (sample SAMN16246548, study PRJNA631951) | gut metagenome | biome: gut microbiome; feature: rumen; material: fiber-attached | host: Bos | place: Iran: Karaj | collected 2018-10
AGCGCTTTTGCCCTTATTTCGGCATCTTTCCGATTGTCAGTCGGTTACAATGCACCGCATTGCTCCCTCCTTCCGCACGGAAATCTGCTCGAAATAAGAACAAAATCGATTGAAAGCAATTTATAGAACCCACCTAAATAAGTTGAAAGTTGATAGTTTAGAGTTGAAAGTCAGTTTTAATATAAAAGTTGATAGTAAAATCTGCGTTTTCTGCGAGAAAAAAAGCGGATTACAAATCATGATAATAAGAAGTGTCGGATTGCAAATCGACACAACGGAGATCGCAAATCCGACACAACAGAGGGAGGTAAATTACCATGAATGATCCATGAATGGCTGGCGCACCCAATTGTTATGTTCCATGACGTTACTTGGGCTCGGCAGAGCAAGCAAGCTTCCTCTGCTCTCGCTTTGCGTAACGTTGCGAACATAAAAATTAGGTGTCCTCTACAAATCGCGCAATTTATCATCCCCACTTGAGTAATAGACGCGAAATGGCATGTAACCATCAAAAAATTAATGGTTTATTCGTGATAATTTGTGTTTATCTAACAATCAGGTTGATCATTTCTCCTATATGGGTGAGTCCGCCCTAAGTCCGCCCTTTGTTCGCTCGTGGACGGACAAACAACGAAGGTGGAACGAAGGAACGATGAAGGGACATTTGTATGCGCGTGCTTCCGGCACGGATTGAGTTTTCTTGAAATCGCTTGACAGATTTTTGCTGGTTAAACTGATTAGCTTGTCAAATAATCTGCTGCCGTACTGAATCGTTTGACAGGGGTGGTGACAATGGATAATGCAGAGCCATCCCTGACTGTTTGGCAAAGTCTTCTAGCGGGCGCAGGTTTGGGACGTTATTTGGCGGGGTGTTGGGTGCGATGGGTGAGGAACCGTTGGGCGCGGAGGGCCATGTTGCGCTGGATGTGGTTGGCGTAGAGGGGTATCTCTAATCTGTGGTAGTTGCCTTCGCGACCGATGAGGGGCAGGATGTAGTCGGTGGGCGTATAGCCTTGCACTTGCAGCAGGAGGGTGGTGGTGTCGAGGGCGATGGTGAGGGTGTCGTTGGAGAGTGGGGTAGTGAGGGTGGCGGGGGTGGCATCGGTGTGCCAGTTGACGGGGTTGATGGCTATGCGGTTGCCGTCGCTGAGCAGGGGGATGGCACAGCTGTTGTCGCGCACGGAGTTGTAGCAGATGGTCACGCCGAGGTCAGCGCTGTCACGGGCGGGTAGGATATAGTGGGTTTGTGCCAGGTCGTCGGTGGTGACACGCCAGCCGATCACGTAGGCGGCCACAAGGCGGCTGTAGGTGGCGGAGTCCATCCCTTTCAGTAGGTTGACCACCGCCAAGGCCCCTTGGCTGAAGCCTGCCAGGATGAAGGGGCGGCCGCCATTGAGGTGTTTGAGATAGTAGTCGAAGGCGTTGCTTACATCGCTCATAGGCAGCGAGGTGCGGGCCTGAGTAAGGCTGTCGGAGGTCAAGGACTGCAGGGAACATTGGCGGTAGTAGGGCGAGAAGAAATTCAACTTGCCAGAGAAAAGAGAGTCCACCCCCACCATCTCGCCAAGGAGGGGCTGCCGAAGGCTGTCGTTGTAGGTGTCGGCATAGTGGCAGGAGACCCCGTTGCGGGTGTAGTCGCCTGTTTCGGTGGAGATGATGTAAAAGATGTCGACGGGTGCCTGTCGGTCGCTGATATACCATTGCGATTCTTCGGCGTAATTGGGTTGGGTGGGGGTGGCTTCGAGGGCGACGGTTGCCCGTTGCTGCCGGCATGAAACCAAAAGTAATGCGATGACAACTATTTGTAATACAATTCTTTTACTCATGATGTTTTGTTTGTTGTTGGGATGGCAAAGATACACAATAAAATGCACTCTTTGCCTTTCTGAAATTTACTTTTTTAAAGGGCAGGGAATGGGTCGTGTTGGAGCCAAAGGGGGCAACCGAGGCGGGGGGAGTGTCTTTTACGGATTCATTTGCTGCATTTTGCGTATGGTTGATAAAATGTGGAAAAAGGTGGGATGCCCTGTCGGATTTTTTTTGTATATTTGCATTTTCGAACTACCTATTGATATAAGTTTACTATTATGAATTTCACACATTTGCATGTTCACTCCCACTACTCTATGCTGGACGGCATGAGCAAGGTGCCCGACCTCATCAAAAAAGCCAAGAAAAACGGCATGTACGCCATGGCCTTGACCGACCACGGCAACATGTTTGGTATCAAGGATTTGGTGGATACCTGCAACAAGGAGAACGGCAAAGTGAAAGATATGATAAAGGAGCAGGAGGCTGTCCTAAAGAACGATGGGGCCACGCCAGAGGAGAAGCAGGAGGCCGAATATAAGATTGAGGAGTTGAAGAAACAAATCTTCAAGCCCATTATCGGCACCGAAGCCTATTGTGCCCGCCGCACCCTCTACGACATGGATAAGAATGTCAAGGAAATCAACCCTGAGACCGGACGTGAGCGCATAGTGGATTCCAGCGGCTACCACCTTATCCTGCTGGCAAAGAACAAGAAGGGCTACCACTCGCTTTGCAAATTGGCCTCCATTGCCTATACCGACGGTTTCTACAATCGTCCGCGTATCGACCACAATGTGTTGGAGAAATATCACGAAGGCCTTATCGTCTGCTCGGCCTGCTTGGGCGGCGAGATTCCGCAGCTGATTATGCGCGGGGACATAGAGGGTGCGGACAAGGCTGTGAAATGGTTCAAGAGCGTTTTTGGCGACGACTACTATATCGAGCTCCAACGCCACAAGACCGACAAGCCCAATAGCAACCGCGACACCTACATCATGCAGGAGAAGGTCAATCCGGTGCTTATTCAGCTGGCACGCGAGAACAACGTTAAGATAATCTGCACCAACGATGTCCACTTTGTAGAGGAGGAACATGGCGAGGCCCACGACCACCTGATTTGTCTGGCCACCCAGAAGGACTATGCCGACCCCAACCGCCTGCACTACACCAAGCAGGAATGGATGAAGACGCCGGAGGAGATGGCTGCCATCTTTGCAGACCTGCCCGAGGCGTTGGAGAACACCATGGAGATAGCCGACAAGGTGGAGGTATACAGTATCGACTCCGACCCCATTATGCCGATGTTCGACATCCCCGCCAGTTTCGGCAGCGAGGAGGAGTACCGCCAACGCATCACCGAGAAGGAGCTTTTCGACGAGTTCACCCAGAATGAAAAACACGAGGTGGTACTCACCCCGGAGGCCGCAGAGAAGAAGATTCATAAGTTGGGCGGCTATGAAAAGCTCTACCGCATTAAGTTCGAGGCTGACTATCTGGAGAAACTGGTGTGGGAGGGTGCCCATAAGCGCTATGGGGCCGAGCTGACGGAGGAGCAGGTGGAGCGAATTGTCTTTGAGCTTCATACCATCAAGACGATGGGTTTCCCCGGCTATTTCCTTATTGTGGCCGACTATATACGTGGAGCCCGCGAGGAACTGGGCGTGAGTGTGGGGCCCGGCCGTGGTTCGGCTGCAGGGAGTGTGGTGGCGTATTGCCTGTGGATTACCGATGTGGACCCCCTCAAATACGACTTGCTGTTTGAACGTTTCTTGAATCCCGACCGTATTTCGCTGCCCGATATCGATGTCGACTTCGACGATGCCGGTCGCGGCAAGGTGCTGGAGTGGATCACCCGCAAGTATGGTCAGGAAAAGGTGGCCCATATCATCACCTATGGCACCATGGCTACCAAATCTGCCATTGCCGACGTGGGCCGTGTGGAGAAGGTGCCTTTGAGCACGGTCAACCACCTCAAGGAACTTATTCCCGACCGCAATTTCCCCGACAATATCAAGGACGAGAAGGGCAAGTCGCCCAAGGTCAACCTGGTCAACTGCTATAAGTATGTGCCTGAGCTGCACCGGATTTCGGAAGGCGAGGAGGGTCCTGAATTGCAGAATATGCTCACCTATGCCGCAGAACTGGAGGACACCAACCGGCAGGTGGGCATTCACGCCTGTGGCGTTATCATTGGCGCACAGGATATTACCGATATTGCCCCTGTTTGCACCATCGACGATAAGGAGTCGGGTGGCAAGGTGCTGGTGACCCAGTATGACGGCCACGTGGTGGAGACGGTGGGCCTCATTAAGATGGACTTCCTGGGGTTGAAGAACCTCACCATCATCAAGAATGCCCTCCGCATGATTAAGAAGAACCACGGCGTGGATATTGATATCGACCATATTCCCATCGACGACGAATTGACTTATCAGCTTTATTGCGACGGCAACACGGTGGGTACTTTCCAGTTTGAGTCGGCTGGCATGCAGAAGTATCTGCGTGAGCTGCAGCCGCATGTCTTTGAGGACCTGATTGCTATGAATGCCCTCTATCGACCGGGTCCTATGGATTACATTCCCGACTTCATCGACCGCAAGTTGGGCCGCAAGCCGGTAGTGTACGATATTCCCTGTATGGAGAAATACCTGAAGGACACCTACGGCATCACCGTCTATCAGGAGCAGGTCATGTTGCTGAGTCGTCAGCTGGCCAACTTTACCCGCGGTCAGAGCGATACGTTGCGTAAGGCCATGGGCAAGAAGCAGATAGAGAAGATGAACGAGCTGGAGGTGCTCTTCTACAAAGGGGGTGAGGCCAACGGCCACAAGCACGAGACGCTCCACAAGATTTGGGAGGATTGGAAGAAGTTTGCCTCCTATGCTTTCAACAAATCTCACGCCACCTGCTATTCCTGGGTGGCTTACCAAACGGCCTACCTCAAGGCACACTATCCTGCCGAGTATATGGCTGCTGTGATGACCAGCGCACAGAACGATATCAAGCGCGTCACCGAGTTGATGGACGACTGCCGCAAGAATGGCATCGCCATCCTGGCCCCGTCGGTCAACGAGTCGGAGAAGGACTTCTCTGTCAATGGCGAGAGCAAAATCCGTTTCGGTCTCCAAGCCATCAGCGGCATGGGAGAGGCTGCCGCCGAAGCCGTTATCTCGGAACGCGAAGCCCACGGGGCGTATACCGACATCTTCGATTTCCTCAGTCGGGTGGACATCCGAGCCATCAACCGCAAGAATTTGGAGGTGCTGGTGAAGGCAGGCGCCTTTGATGGGGTGGGGGAGATGCACCGAGCCCAGTATTTCTACAAGGAGAATGATTTGGAATCGACACCTACCTTTGTGGAGAAGCTGATGCGTTGGGCCACCCGCAACCGCGAGAATGCCGAGAGTGCGCAGATGTCTATTTTCGACATGAGCGATGAGATAAAGCAAGAAGACCATCCCGACATACCCAAATGCCAGGAGTGGTCGGTGGTGGAACGCTGCCGCGAGGAGTTCAGCGTGATAGGCCTTTACCTCAGCGCCCATCCCCTCGACGAGTTTAAGTTTGAGATGTCCAATTTCGTCACCGCCCATTGTGCCGATTTGAACGACCTCAACAACTGGGTGGGGAAGGAGTTCCGCATTGGCGGCATCGTTACCGAAGCCAAGGACGGCATCTCGCAACGCAACGGCGACCCTTACGGCCGCATGGTGCTGGAGGATTACGAGGGTTCTTTCACGCTCCAACTCTACAAGGATGACTTTCTTAAGTTTAAGAATTATTTCCAGAAGGATTTGTTCGTTTACATGAAAGGACGTGTCTCGCAGTTCTCGCGCTTGAATCCCGACGGAACAGAATATAAGTCACGTCCCAAGGTGACCATCAATGAGATGATGATGCTGAGCCAGGTGCTGGACAAGTACACCAAGTTAATCAGGTTCAATATCTACCTGAATCATATCACCATGCCTTTCTGCAAAGAGCTCAAGGCTTTGGCCGACAAGCATAAGGGTAAGGTGCCCCTGGAGGCTCAAATTATCGACCTCGAACACAACCTCACCCTGACGATGAAAACCCGCGATATGCGTGTCGACCCGCGCGAGTTTTTGCCCATCCTGTCTTCCCTGCCCAATGTGAGCGATGTCAAACCAATTATGTTGAAAGATTAATTTAGATAAATTGCAACTGTCCACGCCTGTAAATATAGCCCCTTCTGCGCTCAGCATCTCCCACAAGACCCCGCTGCTCTTGTTGGGTTCGTGCTTTACGGATGAGATAGGAGCGCGGCTGCAGATGGCTGGCTTCGACTGCCTCTGCAATCCTTTTGGCACACTCTACAATCCTTTTTCCATTACGCTCTGTCTCCGTAGGGCTATGCAGGACGAACCCATCAGTCAGGACTATCTGGTTTGGCATGAGGGTTTATGGCACTCGTGGCTCCATCACGGACGTTTCTCGCATGCCGATAGCGCGCAGGTGCTTGATGGATGCAATCGGGCGATACATGACACCTATCTGTTTCTGCAGCGCAATCCTTTGATTATCATTACGCTGGGAACCGCTTATACTTTCTTCCTCAACGACCCTGCTGCCGCTCCCGCCATGCAGGGCCAGCCAGTGGCCAACTGCCACAAGCTTCCTGCTGCCAAGTTCCTCCGTCGTAGGCTCTCGGTGGAGGAGGTAGTTGATTGTTTCCGGTATCAGATACTCGACGACCTTGGCGTCCCTATTGTCTTCACGGTCAGTCCTATCCGCCATCTTGCCGATGGTGCCCACGGCAACCAGTTGAGCAAAGGCACCCTCTTGTTGGCCGTGGACAAACTGGTGCAGGAGCATGAGAACTGCTATTATTTTGATAGTTATGAGATAGTGATGGACGAGTTGCGCGACTACCGTTTTTATGCCCGCGACATGTGCCATCCCAGCGATGTGGCAGTTGACATCATTTGGGAACGTTTCCAGCAGACATTCATGTCAGATGCCACTCGCGAGGTTGCCCGCCAGCAGGAGCGATTGTGGCGACAACGGCAGCACCGTCCGCTGCATGAATAACAAAGCAAATAAAAACCTATATATATTATGACTAAAAAGAACATCGCCCTGGTTATGGGCGGCTATTCAGGAGAGCACGATGTCTCTATCAATAGTGGCTGTCAGGTTTATGAGAACCTCGACCACCAGAAGTATAATGTTTATAAGATTGTGGTGGAACGTGCCGGCTGGTACTGGCTTGACAATGATGGTGCCCACCGTCCTGTCAACCGCGACAATTTTACGGTCGAGGGTGTGGAACGTTTCGACCTGGCTTTTATCATTATCCATGGCAATCCGGGTGAGAACGGTGTGCTGCAGGGCTATTTCGACATGCTGGGAATTCCCTATACCACCTGTGGATTCTACACCTCCGCCCTCACCTTCAACAAGGGCTATTGCAACCCCGTGGTGCGCAGCTTTGGCGTGGTCAGCTTGGCCAAGTCGAAACTGCTCTATGGCAACCAGCCAATTGATGCCGACGCGCTGCTCAACGAGTTCTCGCTGCCGGTCTTTGTGAAACCTGCTGCTGGTGGCAGTAGTGTCGCTACCACCAAGGTGAAACGTCCAGAGGAGTTGATGCCCGCCATCAGGGAGGCCCTGACCGAGGACAGCGAAGTGCTGGTGGAGGAGTTCATTCAGGGACGCGAGTTCGACTGTGGTGTGCTCCGCACCAAAGAGCAGAAATATGTCTTCCCCGTCACCGAGATTATTCCCACGGGTGGACATGAGTTTTTTGATTATGCCGCTAAATACGACGGTTTCAGCAATGAGGTGACGCCCGCCGAGGTCGATAAGGCGGTCAGCGACCAGATTCAAGAGGTTTCGTCGAAGCTCTACGACCTGCTTGACTGCCGTGGGATTGTTCGGTTCGACTATATCTACGACACACAGAAGCAGGAGCTTTTCTTCCTTGAGGTGAACACCATCCCCGGGCAGAGTGCCGAGAGTATCGTCCCCAAGCAGGCCCGCGCTATGGGCATCACCACCAAGGAACTGTACGAGATGGTCATCCAGGCTTGCATGCCACAATAATGGTTATGACGGAGCGGTATTTGCATAGAAAACAGGCTTGTCGTTGCCTGCCAAAACAAGGCGGGCAACGTCGGGATGCTTATTCTTGCCAAATGCCGCTCTCTGTAAAGAGTGAGGAAAAGGACAGGTCTGTCGGCCCATGTCAATGGGTTAGGCAGGTAACGTGCTTCGCGATGGTGCTATTGGCTACTTTTTTGGGAGCATGTGATTCCAGAGCGACTCGACAGGAAGAGGGCATTGCTTTCGACGAGGTGTTGCCCGAGCCTGAACCCCCGAAGAGGAGCCCCTTGGTGGGCTGCTGGATAAGTCCGCAGGACCCGACGGGGAGCAAGTTGTGCATCTCTGAGGATTCTGTCTTGTTTTATGACCTGCTGATGACCTATCCTTATTATGCGGTGGGCGATTCGCTGATCGTAACCAGTTCGGGTGGCGAGGCTTTCATCAGGTGGCGGTTTGTGCGGCAAAACGATACGCTCTTGCTTTTTCAGCGGCCCGAGGGGGGTAGTGAGGAATATGTGGTGTTGATGACACTATCATCGGAATAACAACGATTAAATGGGAAAGGGAAGACTATGAAGCGAATACTTTGTGTGGCGGTCTTTGTTGTCTGCTCTTTTTGTTCGGGTATACCACTCAGGGCGCAGTCGCCATGTTCCGACACGTTGGTTCGGGTCAACGATTCCGTCTGCGAAGGCATGCAATATGATTTTAACGGTCGTATCCTAACCAGCAGCGGGTACTACTACGATACGTTGCCACGGGTTGGCACCGAGTGCGATAGTGTGGTGATTCTTCGGCTGTCGGTGTTGGAATATCCCTTTGCTACTCCTGGCTCAAGAATCCAATGTGTGCCTCCTGTGGGGTACAAATTAATGGTTTATGACGACGGAAACGGCATGTTTTTTCATTGGACCTCAACGCCGATGGATTCTTCCCTTATAGGACAAGAGCATCTTTCCAATATTTTTGTAACGCCAAAGGTGCCTACTGTCTATGAGGTTGATGTTGACTACCGGGCAACTCCCCAATGTCCATCGTCAGGTCGCATTGAGCTGAAGCCGGTCAAGACGGTGGTGGCGCAGATGTATGTCTCGCCCGACCATCTTTCCTACGACCATTTGGAGCTGGAAGTGGAGGACTATAGTATCAGTTATCGAGGAATGGATAATGACTTTTGGTGTGGTAGAAATTGGTATCTCAATGATGTAAAACAGCAAAGTGCCGATGTGCACACGGTCTTCCCGATAAAGCCTTGGATGGAGGGCGACAGCGTGGTGGTGAAGATGGTTGCTTTTACGGCCGATTGCGCCGACTCGGCCATCAAGGTGGTCCCATTTCGCCGAGTGGCACTTTATATGCCCAATGCCTTCACGCCAGGTGTGGAACCCAACGCGACCTTCCAGCCGGTTGTGCAGGGGATTCTCCAATATGAACTATGGATTTACGACCGTCGCGGCACGCTTGTCTACCACACCACGGACCAATCTCCTTGGGATGGCACCCATAACGGACGGCCGTGTCCCGCGGCGACGTATGTTTACAAATGTCGCTATAAAGACATCGATACACCTGCAGGATTCCAAACGCTTAGTGGCACCCTCACACTCATCAGGTGATGCCAAGCACACAATTGTTCTTGCTTTGGGGAGGGAGACACAAAAAAAGAACCTCCTATTTGTTAGGAGGCTCCGTTTTGTTTGAGGTCGCTTCCGGATTTGAACCGGAGTAGCAGGTTTTGCAGACCTGTGCCTAGCCCCTCGGCCAAACGACCTTTCGTTTCAAAAGCGATTGCAAAAGTACGAAGTTTTTCTCAAATGGCAAAATATTTTTTGCTTTTTCTTTGCGAAGCATTGACTATTAAGCAAATATTATTTCCCCTTTCTGCAATTTTCTCCTTGCAAAAATGCCTAATTGACATTCTTTATGCTAAAAATCGTGCTATGGGCGAGCCTATTTTTTTGATGATGGATTACCGTTTTAAATACTTTATTTCACGTCCATCGATGAGTCCATACTGCATGGCTTTGGCAATCCTTGCGCTCGACTTGTTCACTATATCCAGCTTGCGTGACAGCTCTTTCTGGCGTTCCTGAATGCTCTTGTCGGTCTCTCTGAGTGAGGTGGCGATTTCCGAAGCCGTGCAGCCGGCCGCCTCGAGCAGTAGCAGGTTGCGCTCCGTGTCGCTAAGGGTGATGTCGGTATGCATCGCTGCGGAATGTTTCACATAGAGCTCGGCGGCCTCTTTCAGCGTCATCATCACGGGATAGTTGAAGTAGTATTTCTCGCCTCGTTCCAATCCCTCGATAGCACGCAACACATTCTCCACCGAGAATCCTCCTGCTGCATTTTTGCTCACAAAGGCCTGCGCACCATGCTCCAAGGCCTCAAATACCACCCTCGCAATCTCCAGCATGCGGTCGATGCGGTTGCCCTCATTGGGCAGCGGGTTGTCGAAACGTCCAGACAGGATGGCAATGCGGATGTCGGGGTATTTCTTATGCACACGGTCGGCAATGAAAATGCCTCCTGTAGGTTCGCCCTGAAATTCCATGTCCAGTAGTAGGTAGTCGGGCATCGGGTGGGGGAGGGGGTTGTCAAGTGCTGCCATCAGCTGGGCACCGTTGGCATAAGTGTCTAATACCGTGACGCTGCGGTATTCTATCTCGCCGTCGTCGTTCATGCCGCAGGCAATAGTGGCTTGCTGGCTGTTCAGTTCGGCTTTGAGAGCCTTGCGGATGATAGGCTCGTCGTCAACTATCATGATTTTGATGGGTTCCATATAGCGTGCTGTAATTTGTTCTTTATGATTTGTTATTATCTTTTTTCTGTTTCTCTCTCCAAGGGTCTGCGGTCCATCCGTCGTTGTCGCTACCAGCCAAAATGAAGTGGAAGGTGCTACCTTTGCCCAGTTCACTCTCGGCCCATATGCGACAGCCTCTGAGGGTGTTGTCGTCATGCCGTTTGATGATGTATTTGCAGAGGATGAGTCCGAATCCCGTGCCGTGCGGAGCATCGGGGTCGGTGGTGGGACTTACTTTTTTGTCGGCGCGGAAAAGATTTTCTAAGGTTTCTTCGTCCATGCCTTGACCGGTGTCGTCCACTTCGATGTGAACGAAACGGTTGTCTTTGTCGTAGAGTTCGGCGTAGATGGTCACTTTGCCCTCAGGAGTATGCTGCAAGGCGTTGTTGACCAGATTGCGCAGCAATATCTCTGTCAGTTGCCGGTCTCCCATTATCTTGAGGGTGGTTGGGTAGAAAATCAGGTCTACATCGTGGTCAAGCCGTGCGCAGGAGCCGGCCACGCTGTCGAAGACTTCGTTCAGCGGGAATACCGATGGCTGGAATTGAAGTCCGCTGGGGATGGATAGGTTGGTCCAGTTTTTGATGTTGGCAAAGGTGCGCAACAGTTGGTCAAGCACTTCTTGTCGCATCTCCGGACTCAGTTTTTTGTTTTGCAGATAGGAGAGGAATGGGTTGACATCGTGCCGCATGACAGAGAGGCAGGTCTCTACGTTGGCAATACGCTCCACGTCTTGACGTTTGGCCTCCTGGAGCGCGGTCTTTTCGTCACGCAGTCGGCGCGAGCGGTTCACCAACAGCAGCACCAGAATGGACAGGATGATGAGGAAAGGAATGGTGGCGATGATGGCAACAGCATAGTACTTGTTGCGGTTTTCTGCTCGATCCAGACGGTCTTGCAGCATCACGTCGGCACTCTCGTTTTCGCGGATGAAGTTCTGCAGCTCCATCTCGCGGGCATACCAATTGGCGTTGTCGACAGGGTCATCGGAGTAGCCCATTCTGATGAGTCCGTCGTAGAGCATCGACTCGAATTTGGGAGCGATGCCATCGTTCCAAGAGGTGTCATTTAGTATCAAGGTATAGTAGCGGTAGGCTTCGTCGTAGTCTTGGATGCGCAAGCAATATTCGGCGGCAGCCACCACGGCACCCAGATGCTGGTAGGGGTCGGTGGTGCGGAAGAAGAGGTCGGTGCTGATACGGAACATGTCAAGGCCGTATTCCCCTTCGAGGTACAAGGAGTCAACAGGGTAGAGTGGCCAGCTTAGGCTGTCGAGGAGTTTGAGCTGTTGGCTGCAGCACTCGTAATACATCTCAGGAGCGATGTCGGTGTCTGCCACGATAAAGGCCTGTAGTTGGAACACGTTGGCCAAGTGGTAGATGCTGTATTGATTGGGCTTAGCCAGGATTCGGAGGGTGCTGGCCAGATTGTCGTAGGCTTTGGCGAGGATTTTCGGGTCGCCGTTGGAGGCGGAGGCCAACCGGTAATAGCAATGGGCCATGGCGTAGTTGAGCGACATGTCCTCGGCATAGTCGCATTTGAGGTGTGGACGTGTTTCCTCCACCTTCTCCAATAGCTCTTTCATGGCTTGTTTTGTCCATGGAGTTAGTAGGGTGGAGGAAGAGGAGGCCAGGGCGCTGTTGCGGTAATGGTAGTTGAGGGTTAGCGAGGTGATGAAATACTCCATCTGGGCATAGGAATAGAGGTAGTTGTTGGGGTCCAGTTTCAAGACGCGCGACTGGTCGATATCGTAGAGCAATTGGTATGACTCGGCTATGCGGCAATTGCGTTGGAGCAGGCGGATGCGCATCAGCTGAGCGATGAGTTGTTCTACTTCAGCATTCTTGGCACCGCTCTTGCGGATGGGTTGGGGCGCTTTTTGGGAGGAGGTGGCAGTTTTCTCTGGGGTGGGTGTGGTGATATTGTTGGACTTATTGAAGAGGGGGTGGGAGAGGCTCTCTGACAGGGTCAGCACGCTGTCGATATAGGCTTGGGCACTATCCTGTTCGGCCAGCATGTAGTAGCCGAACGCCAAGTTGTTGTAAGCCCGGAGAAGACCGTCGTAATAGTTGGGCAACGAGTCGTGTAATAGCTCCAAGGCGCAGTAGGCCTCGTGGATGGCGCAGGAGGGGTCGTCGTAGCGGTTGAGGAAAGCCGCTTTGTTGTAATTGTCCACATGTGCCCGAAGGGCAAGGTCCACACCTGAGGGTCGTTGGTTGTGCTGATTCGGACGGCAGCCACCCAGGAAGGCTATCCAAACCGTTAAGAACCCCCAAAGGAATAAGTGCAGTATCTTTTTCATAACATAATTGCCGAAAATGAGTAGAGCCAGATAATTTGAAATAACGTCATTTGTTGTTTATTATTGTAGTATTGATTGAGAAAAAGCTCCTATAGATTCAACCTTGAAGTGCAACACTGTTGTGCAAAGATAGTAAGAATTTTTGTTTCGGGGAAGAATAATCCAAATTTTTTCTAGGGCGAAGGTTTAGTTCAGTCTGGACAAAGAGGATGAAGTCGTCTGAAAGTGAA
>JAEEGL017278775.1_pt1 | contig 13210 bp, 8 predicted proteins | sample 9134231 | NCBI WGS metagenome assembly JAEEGL01 (sample SAMN16246548, study PRJNA631951) | gut metagenome | biome: gut microbiome; feature: rumen; material: fiber-attached | host: Bos | place: Iran: Karaj | collected 2018-10
AATCCTGTAGCGTCTTGCGGAACACGATCGCAAATATTGTTCCGATGACAAGTCCCAGCAGATGTATCACCATTGAAGGAATACCGGTGACGCCTGCAACATTTGGTGTCACGGATATGATGACCGTCGGTATCGCGATGCTCATCAGCACATAGAAAGATACCTGCTTGAAGAGCTTTCCATAGCCGAATCTGCTTCCCAGTAAAAACAACGCATACATTCCGACCGGCATAAACGCAAATGCCATTCCCGAAGCGCCGGCACAGCCGTAGTCACCACCGCTCCTTGTATAGACCGCACCCATTATAAGATTGGCTATAAGATCAGCTGTGCTTGTCGCTGCGAACAAAGCCAGCATCTTTTTCGTGCCCACGATCTTTTCGGCGAGAATGCCAAAAGGCAGTATGAGCAAAAGGTTATATCCAAGGTGACCGATCGTAAGCTGCATTGCCGAATACTGAAAGTCTTCAGGCAACAGTTCCTGAGGAGCGCCCTGCAGGAAGATATAAGATACCGCCTGCCAAGGATACTTCACAGGATACATGAACCTGAATGCCTCATATGTGGAAGGTATCAGCTGGGAGATCAGTGTGATAACAATGCAGAGCACCGTCACCGCGATGCAAAAGAACGGTATGCCTTTTCCAAGATAGATATTCCTGATCTTCATGCTGTTCTCCTCCCTGAAAACCTTGTTTTCTTCTTAAACTGCAAGTTGCCGGGACAGCGATCCCGCCCGGCAACTTAAGCAATTTTCTCTACCCTCTTAAACTTATTCCATATTCTTTAAGGGTTATTCCATTCCCTTAAAAGATCATCTGATCTTCGGAGGTTTTTTGCGGGCACCTCCGAATACCGCTCCAATAACTATCTGCGGCATGTTTTTTCTCCCTTTTCCAAACTCAAAAACTTATTCCAGATTCTCCGGTCCGAAGCTCTCGGGCAGGAGCTCAGCTAATGTATATTCTTTATAATCAGTTGCGCTCTTTGCCAGGTATATCTTGAAAGAAGGTTTGCAGAATTCTCTCATCACCTGCCGACAGACACCGCAAGGTGCGCAGTACTGCAGATCTCCGTCTCTTTTGCCTCCTGCGATCGCAATGGCAGAAAAATCCTTTGAACCCTCACTGACTGCTTTAACTATCGCAGTTCTCTCAGCGCATATGGAGGGGCCGAATGCACTGTTCTCAATGTTGCAGCCGGTAAAGATCTTTCCGTCTTCCGTAAGGATCGCGCTGCCAACAAGAAAGTCTGAATATGGAGCATAACTTTCAGATCTCATGTCGATCGCCTTTTGGCAGAGATCAGAAATTGCATTTGCATCGATCATCTGTAAAGCCTCCTTTTCAAGATATACCTTAAGCTTAAGGCAATTGTCCTGATATACCGGGCTCACAAGCCCTTAGAACCTGTTATGTTATCTCAATATTTCCGGCATCAACATCGATCTTGATCGAACCTGCGCCGCTGCCCTTCTGGGTGTAGCTTCTTCCGATACCGGATGACTTGCCTACCTGAACGAGACCTGCGTCAACATGGATATCGATATCATAAGCGTTAATGTCACCTATATCATCGATCTCGACATTTCCGAAATCCGTGTTGATATCAACATCTTTTAAAGAAGTGCCGTTGATCTCGATATTTCCGGCATCAGTGCCGATCTTTAATATCTCAAAACCGGAGTCGTCGATCTCGATATTGCCTGCATCGGCATCGATGTCTGCTTTGGTGATATAAGAATCATTGATGATGATATTGCCTGCGTCGAAATCCCCGTAGAAGTAATCTGCTTTCACACCCTTCATGTGGATATCGCCTGCATTGATCTTCATCTCAACATTGCTGAGTTTTACATCTCTTCCGAGTGTTATGACGACCTTCGGGAATTCTGTGGAATGAATACCGAATGTGTAGTTTGTATGATTACCTTTCTGTGTAAGTACAAGCTTGCCGTTCTCTAATGTCATTTCAGGCTTGAGCTTCTTGTCGCCGCTGTATTCAACGCCCATAAGTCCGTTTCCGTCTTTGATCTCAAATTCGATGGAGCAGGCCTTAAGATCGAACTTCATCGAGTCGATGCTTTCAGCCTTATTACTGTCACCTGAATTATCATATGTTGTTTCCATCATATCGACATTGCCGCTTGAGATACCGAATTTTGTTATTTCAGAGAAGCTGTAGATGATGCTCTTTGTAACGCTGATCCCTCCGACAATCACTGCAATGACAACTGCTGCTATTGCGCAGATGATGATGGGTGTCTTGTTTACTTTGCGGTCGGACTTGGGTACGAATTCCTCGCTCATCTTTCCGGATTCATTGAGCTCAAGAATCTTGTCATATCCGTCCATCTTTGTGTTTGAAGATATGATAAGGAATACGCCTAATGCGATGAACAGGAAGAACATTACCGCACCAAAATCACCGTCAATATAAGGGATGCTTCCGATGATGATCGGATTTAATATGCTCAGGATGCAAAGGCAGATACCGATAGAGGACATAAGTCCGTAGCTCGATTTGAAGCTCTTGCGCTCTGTCCTTACATACTCGGCACCTTCGATGCTGAGCGAGCACTCTTTATTGAAGATCTCATTAAAATCTTTCTTCTGTATCGATGAGAATATGAACAGAGCGACAGCTCCTGCGATCGCAAGGAACATAGCGCTTACGCCAAGTGCCTCGAGATTCAGATAAGGGATCATATCAGCGACGATATTAAATGCGACGCTGAAGATGCAGAGTGCGATGCCGAGCGGCATAAGGATCGAACGGCGGTTCATCATACCGAGATATTCCTTAACTCTGTCTAATGAAAGCATCGGCTTTGATTCGTCGGGATTCTCCGTAACTGCTTCAGAGATTCCCAAAGACTCTGCGAGTTCATCGAGATTGCCGAACTCCGAGATTACGATGCCGACTGCCTCATTCTCTGTTTTTCCTTCTGCGATAAGCTCTTCGTATTTATCTTCCATCATTTGGAGAAGTTCTGATTTTGCTCTCCTCACTTCTTCCGTATTCGGAAGATTACGGAACATGTTGTCCAGATAATTTTTTATAGCGTTCATGTTTTTACTCCCCTCAACCGGCAATAAACTTTTCTATAACTTCTTTAGTGAGTTTCCACTCATCACACTTAGCGCGGTAATACTCCCTGCCGGCCTGTGTGATACGGTAATAAGTCCTCTTCTTTCCACCTGCGAGATCCTCATCAACGAATGATTCGATGAATCCGTTCTTCTCCATTCTTGTGAATGCCGAATAGAGCGTGGTCTCTTTGATAATGTACTTATCCTCGGATAACAGGCGGATCTGCTTTGAGATCTCATATCCGTAGGACGGGTCATTGAGAAGCAGGAACAAAATGATGATGTCGTTATATCCTCTAATGACATCGCTGCTTATCTCTGCCATGAATCTATCTCCTTCCGTATTTTGTTACGACTGTCGTTGCTACGAGTGTCGTTGCTATGACTGTCGTACTACGTCTGTCGTGGTAACTATAACACCCTGCGAAAACGATGTCAACGGTTTTTCGAAAATCTTCAAAAACTTCTTTCGGAGAGATACCGGGAGAGTTAAAAATTAAATTTTATATATACTTTGCGCGCGTGCGTTGATATATTTAATCCATATCGAAAAAACGAAAAGAGGTACCGCCATGGAACTTTATGTAGACATCAGATTCCTTAACAACTCAGGTGACGGCACAAAGGAGAAGCCCTTCGGCACTATCTCCGAAGCAGCTGCAATAGCAAAGGCGGGCGACACAGTCCACGTAGCGCCCGGCGTTTACAGGGAATACGTTTCACCTGCAAACGGCGGTACCGAAGATGCACGCATCACATATGTCAGTGACGTTCCTCTGGGAGCAACCATCTCAGGCGCAGAGCAGATCTCCAACTGGGTTCCTTACGACGGCGAAGTCTGGATGGCAAAAGTCGACAATAAGATCTTTGATAAAGACTACAATCCCTATACGACTTTTGTATACGGAGACTGGTATTTTGCAGGCAAGACAAAGCATGTCGGCTGCGTTTACATCAACGACAGAAGACTCTATGAGGCAGCCTCAGTCGAGGAAGTTATCAAGGCACAGATCTATAAGTGTTCATGGGAGCCCGAAAACTCGAAGTACAAGTGGTACGCAGAGCAGGACGGCGATCAGACAGTCATCTACGCAAACTTCGGCGGTCTTGACCCCAACAGCGAGATGGCTGAGATCAACTGCAGGAGAATGTGCTTTTTTCCCAAGGAGACCGGCAAAAACTACATCACTGTAAGAGGCTTTAAGATCTGCAAAGCTGCCACCAACTGGGCACCTCCGGCCGCATGGCAGGAAGGCATGATCGGACCTCACTGGTCAAAGGGCTGGATAATTGAAGACAACGAAGTCTATTTCGCAAAGTGCTCCGGCATCGGCCTGGGTAAATACTTAGATCCCGAAAACAACCATTACTTCACATACGAGCACCTCAAGAGCCCGACACAGATGGAGCGCGATGCGGTCTGCAGAGGCCAGTATCACGGATGGCTCAAGGAGAATATCGGCAGCCACATAGTAAGACGCAACAATATCCACCACTGCGAACAGGGCGGCATCATCGGAAGGATGGGCGCGGTATTCTCGACCATTGAAGACAACCACATCCATCACATCAACAACATGATGGAATTAGGCGGCGCTGAAGTAGCAGGCATCAAGCTCCATGCGGCAATCGACGTCATCATGAGAAGAAACCACATCCACCATTCGACAATGGGCATCTGGACCGACTGGGAAGCCCAGGGCACAAGGATCACACAGAACCTTCTCCACGACAACCAGCGTCCCGAATACGCAACACCTTTAAGAGGCGGAATGGGAAGCGAGGATATCTTCGTTGAGGTCGGTCACGGACCCACCCTGATCGACAACAACATCCTCCTTTCCGATGCATCACTGCGGATCGCAACACAGGGTGTCGCCATGGTACATAACCTCGTCTGCGGCGCTTTCACATCCGTTGGCGCAGGCACCGACTGGCGCTACACACCTTACCATATGCCCCACAGAACAGAAGTCATGGGCTTCATGACGATCCTTCATGGCGACGACAGATTCTACAATAACATCTTCTTCCAAAAGCACCCCAAAGCTTCTCTCGTTTCACGCTTTGAGGACGGAAGAGTCGAAGAGGAGGAGCGTGTCGTCGGCACACATGTCTGGGATCACTATCCTCTCTACGAAGACTGGATCAAGCAGTTCGATCTTGAAAGCGACACGCCCGACATGATGAAGATCGCAAGAGCTCACTTCGACAAGCTCCCCGTCTGGATCGAAGGCAACGCATATCTCGGCGGCGCCCTGCATTTCTGCAAGGAGAAGAACTATATGGTCGACGACACTACAAAGGTCTATGTCAACGTAAAAGAAGACGGCGACAAAGTCTATCTTGAGACAAACCTCGCAGAAGCAATCGGCAGCTTCACGGCTGATCTCGTCACAACAGACATACTTGGCAAGGCATTCGAACCCCAGCAGAGATTCGAAGACAGGGACGGCAACGACATCATCTTCGATACCGATTACTTCGGTGCAAAGCGCACGTCCTTCATCCCCGGCCCGTTCGCATCACTCGACATCGAAGGCGTCAATGTAGTTCTGTAAGTCAGTAATTATTCTTAACGACAGAGGGGCATCTCATATCGAGATGCCTCTATATTTTTGCTTCAAGTATGGTGGTTAAGACGGGGCAAGCCCCGTCATGCATCTAAATATACCGGACTTTAATCCCCTGATCAGTGATTGCTGAAAACTATTAACTTATCCTTGGGCCCAAGATCGACTTTAATCCTGTTCTGGTCACCGCCGAAAAGGACTATGCTGCCGTTCTGTTTTACGATACCGAGCGGGATAGCCGTATTCTGCTTCTCCAAAGAAATGGAAGGATCGTATGTGGCATTAAATACACTCCTTATGAACTCTGCGGCGGTGCATTCGCCGGGGAGCTCAGTGAAGTAATCCTTTGCTTTCTTTATGTATACTTCTTTACTTGTAAAGCCAGATTCGGAATCAGTGTCGTAGACGAGGATGTCCTGGAAGAAGTTGAAGATCGCATCCTTTTCGCCGATCTGAGTGATCATCTTGCTTATGTATCTGTTGCTTATGACGACATTCTTGACACTGTAGGAGCTTACGACATCGTGATGCTTAGGGTCGTTGATCTCGGCAATGACATCGATGCTTCCGACATCAAAGTCGGGATCTGCTTCTACCTTGTCGTTGATGATGTCCTGAACATAGACAAGGTTGGTGAGCATTCCGGCATCGATCTCCTCATTGGGGACCGTGTCGTCTGAAAGGATCAGAACACTTACGTCCTCGTCATTCATCCTCAGGAACTCATTTATGGAATCGCAGATAAGGTCCTTTTCGAAGAGCTCAGCTGCGACCGTCTTGATAACGAACGGATACTCTCTGTAGTGATCCATCTTATCGAGGCTCTCCTCGTTATCGATGATGACTATGTTAAGGAGCATCTCGTCAGAGTCTTTGTATCCCCATTCGGAGATGAAGGACTCGAATCCTTTCATGATGTCACGGCACTTGCTGTTATGGCCGAGGATAAGGATCTTCTTTTTCTCAAGCCAGAAATCCTTATTTATGCTGACAGGTATGGAAGGGATTTCCTTCCTGCTCTTTTCATTGATATCGCCTTCTTCGAGTGCCATGTAAAACTCATATCTTTTACTGTTGTCTTCACGCAGCGTCAGCGGTATGACCTTATCGTTTTCCGAAAGAGTATTGGTGATAAATGCCATCTCATCATCCTTCTCAGTACGTGTCGAAAAGAAGGTCGCACCCTTGTTTGAGAGCAGTTCGTTATAGACTGTGTTGAGCTCGGGCATCAGTGAGAACTGCGACATCAGCTGGCCCAGGATCTGGTTGACTCTTACGGGCACGATATTGCACTTGCCGTCGACCTGTTTGCTCCTGATGATCTTCTGTACAAGATCCCATGTCCAGTCATCCGTGATCTCGACGATTATCCTTTGATTGTCCTCAGAGAATGCGGCTGACGTGATATCCGATACCTGCATCAGTGTCTTGAGGGTAAGTGCGTTGCCTTGGCTCTCGCCTTTATCCTTTTCCCTGTCCTCCTCACCTAAGATGACCACTGCCGTTGCATTCTGGAGCGATATGTCGAAAAGCTGTTTGGACGAGAATACATCGCCTTCCCTGACGATTATGGTGAGATTGTTTTTGAACCTGTTTTTTCTGCAATAAAGCCATCCCGAAAACCATGACTTGCCTTCGCAGTCTTCTAATAACTTATTGTTCTCACGCTTGATCGTCTCATGCAGTCTCTCATCGATCTGACGTTCGATATCTTCTTTTCCGGAACTTACAAGAACTACGATCCTGTCGCATGATCTGCTGTAGAGCATATCGTTAACGATCTCAAGAGCTCTCGAATTCCAATTGAGGATAACGAAGTGCTTTGATATACGCAGTTTGTGGTAGCCGGCATTGGAATCTTCAATGAATCCGGAGATATAGTTGGTGATATAACCGATCACGGCGCCCGTGAATGAGATCATGCCGATTATTACGATGATCAGGCAGACAATGGCGATAGCCGCATTCTCCGGACCGATATCCTCGACCACGAATGACACGCATCCGGCATCAAGGATCATGGTGACTGTATAGTAAGCAGACTCAAGGAATCCGAGATCCTCGGTTCCGGTAAGTGACATCCTGCTTATTATGAATGCCGAGAGGAAAAGAAATACAACATTGAAGAACAGAATGGCAAGGAGAACGATCTGTCCCGGATTTTTCGCAAGCCTGATACTGAACCATTCTCTTAATCTGCGCATCTTGATCCTCCTTTACATATCTCAGGCCTTTCCTTTAGAACGCTTTTTAACCGGTTCGGGACCGGGTGTCTCATCTTCGATATTCTCGGTCACCTCAGCCTCGGACGCCGCCTCTTCTTCAGCCAAGGATTCTTTGGAAGCCTTGTCATCTTCTTTATTCATAAACCTGTCAAGGACACCGGAGAAGTACTTGCCTGCCATCTTGTCGATCTCGAAAACCTTGATCACCTGAATGATTATGATCACCAGGACAGGACCCAAAAGGAATCCTGCGGCGCCCCAGATATAGACACCTGCAGCCATTGCGATAAGCGTTATGAGAGGATGCATCTTTAATGATTTGCCGAGTACCGCAGGCTCGACAAAGCGGCGGATGATAGACATAACTATAAGGCCTGCAAGAAGTACTGCAGCGGAAATATACTGACCGTTAGCGACCTCGTAGATCATCATGGGAATCATGGTCGCACTTACGCCCAATACAGGCAGGAAGTCGATGAGCGCCGTAATTATCGACAGAACGATAGCATACTCGTGAAGGCCTGCACACCAGAAGACTATGAGCGATTCAATAGCCGTAATGATGAACAGTACAAAATATCCGCCCAGTACACGGAATACCGTGACCGAAAGCTCGTTAAGGAGCGTGAACACTCTGTTCCTGAACTTCTTGTTCGGCGTGTTCCTTACAAAGAACTTCATAACGGCGGGACCGTCATTTATAAAGTAGAAACCGCTTAAGATAATGCTTATGACAAAAAAGATCCCGTAAGGGAGATTGCCGACGAGCTTTCCTACTGCGGAGAAAGCTGAATTTACGAACGAAGGCGCATTCTTTGCGATCGTCTGACCCATGTTGGCAACGCTCTCTTTGAGAGAATCGATAATATCCACAGGTAAGAATCCGCCGTTATCAGCACTTAAGCGGTCCAATATCTGTGTATTGACCATGTCTGCCGGCTTTATTGTCCTGGTCAGTTCGGTAAACGTGACCAGAAGGCTGTTTGCCTGATAGATAAGACCGATAAGAGCGAGCACGATCAGTATGAATACAACGATGTTCAGTATCACATATACGACTATCGATGTTTTGGTCTGTGTTGATTTCTTCTTGCCCGGCTTGATCTTAGCGGCATCCTTATCGAAGACCTTGGACAACGGCCTTGAAATCAGGACCGCCGTCTTGGCAAGAAGGAATCCGATAAGGAACGGCACAAGTATTACTACTATTATTTTCCCCACATAAAGAGCGGCAACAAGAATGCCCACCATGAGGATGAACTTCAGCATCGACATTACCGATGCGCGGTCCCTGTTAAATCTTTCCACGTCATTAAGACCGGTCTTAGTCTGTTTTTCTTCCATTTTTATATCCTCATCCCCTTTAACAGCAATACCCAGAAGACCACGCAGATCGCAATGCCCAATACAAGAGTAATGTTAACGCCTGAGAGGAGCTTGCCTGCCCTGCCTCCGTCCTTTTCCTCGGGAAGCCTGTTATCACCGTAGATCTCGGCGCTGTATGCAAAATGGAACTCGCCGAGATTCTTCCTGAACAAAGCAAGAAGGATAGCAGCGACCACGATAGCCGGGATCGAAGAATAGTAGATGGTATTCGGAATATCGCTGTATGTTCTGATAGTTGTGAGATCGAGTTCGACAACGATGCTGTCTATAAGGATCCCGGTAAGCCTTGATCCGATGAGAGCAAGGACAGGGCCGTAGATGTTTTCGGTGTGATTGCGCACTATGCAGAGCCACCAGCCGATAATGATGATAGCCAAAAGATCTATAAAATCAAATGAGAACAGAGCTATCAGCAGCGGGATAACGATGAATGCCCAGCGCTTGTTCTTCTCCGAAAAGCCCTGCCAGACTGCACCAAGAAAAAACAGTGACAGGCCGAACGCCGGAATGATCGTATCGATAAGGATCGATAAGAACAAGGTCTGACCGTTAAGTTCATCCAGGTAGTAAAAAAAAGCCGGGAAGATAACGGTTCCGCCGCTCTTAAGCCATACTGCGACAGTAAGATTATGAAGTGATGCTTTAATAAGATATAAAGGTGCTCCCGAAAGGAAAGACAGGATAAGAGCTCCTATTCCGGTATAACGTCCCGTGATATTCAGTCCGCCTCTCTCGGCAAGAAGGACGGAAGGAGCTGCAAATGCGAACATTTCCACCAGTATTACGATAACGGCGCATCCCACTAAAGAAGTTGACGAGAAAGGCAGAGCGCCATCAAACAGGAACTTTGAGATAAAGCAAGCCAGTCCCATTCCGACAGCGCCGAAAAATAAAGGATATCCCCAGTTGAAAGGCTTCGGATATTTGAATGAACGAACGATGTGGTCCCACACGGCCCGGAGGACATCCATCAGAAATACACTCCGAACAAAACAATGGTCTGGTACATCTTATCGAAGAAGAAAGGTTCCATTACAGCGAACACGGCACATCCTAACGCGAGGAAAGGACCGAATGCCAGATAATCCGGGTCTTCGGCAAAGTGGATCTTCGCCTTTTCCCTTTGGATCTTGAGCCTTTCTTTCCTTGGATCTTCGGCTTCTGCGATCCTCTTCTTCTCATCATTAAGCCTCTTTATCTTTTTGAAAAGGAGCGGAACGGCAAAGAACAGTGCCGAGAAGATCGCAACATAAACAAGTACGATGAATCCGTAACATCCGGTGATGAGACCTGTCGCAAGCAGGAGTCTTGCATCACCCATTCCCATACCTTCCTTGCCCAGGAAAGTAATGGAGATAACGCCGATAAGCCAGATGATGCCGCCTCCTACGACGGAAGCGATGACCTTGTTAAGGAGCGGGATCCACCACTTAACATCAGGCGTGAACCATACGGAACCTTCGAAGATGTCGGCAGCAATAGACAAAGCGCCGCATACAGCGATAAATATGGAGAACTGGTCAGGTATTATCCTGTTAAGCTTATCAGCCATCATGACCAGCATCAAAACAGGTATTACAAGGAAGATAACGGCCAGATGCATGGGTCTGAACGTATCGATATAAGCCTCTTTGCAGAAATAGATCGCAACGCAGTAGCAAGCAACGCAGAAAACAGCGGCAATAAGGCCTTCCGGGAAAGGTCTCATCCTCTTTGACGGCCTGTAATCAGGATCTTGAGGAGTAACCCCGTAATCCTGAAGCCATTTTTCCGGGAACCTCCCGAAAAGATAGGTTATCAGAGCGCCGGCGAGCACACCTGCCACAACGGCAAAAACGTAATAAAATGCAATATTCATAACAGTTGAAGTTTAATATAACGGATTAAAAAAAACAATTATATTAAGCAAGTGCCTCAAATCCGCACTATTTATGGAACGTTAACCCCTGTTTTCGGATCAGGTCAAAAGCAGGATTTCAGGAAAATATCCCGGCTGTTAATAATCAGTAAAATTTCGGATATTTTTGTCAGTTTCACGTGATATCCGTTGTCAAAAAAGCCTCTCAAATAAAGCTTTTCGGGTTGTTTTTGGCTAATAAATAGAACTTGGTTCAAAAAATTGCGATTGACACCCAATATTGTTAAAATCAGACGTGAAATATTTTGGAGGTAAGTAGATGTCTTTACGGGTAAGAAGATATCGAAGACTTGTAAGATGGCAACAGTTACAGCAAAAACGCTTGAACAGATGATGCAGTCCCATGTAAGGGCCGAGACAGGTATGAGCCTTGAACAGGCTACTCCCCGCGATTACTGGACTGCGCTCTCAAAGAGTATAGTCGAGATCATATCGGAGAACTGGATCGCAACAAGACATAAGTACAATCAGGGCCGCCAGGCTCACTATTTCTCCGCAGAGTTCCTTGAAGGCCGCTCAATGCTCAACAACCTCGTTAACCTTGGTATCTACGACCAGGCTAAAGAAGCTCTTGCGACTTTCGGACTTGATATCACCGATATTCTTGAAGAAGAGACCGATCCTGCTCTGGGCAACGGCGGTCTTGGCCGTCTTGCGGCATGCTTCCTCGATTCATGCGCAACCCTAAACCTTCCTGTAACAGGCTATGGAATCCTTTACCGTTACGGTCTTTTCAGACAGGCTATCGAGAACGGCTTCCAGAACGAGTATCCTGACTCCTGGATGGAGCACGGCTACCCCTTCATTCTTCCCAGATACGACCGCAAGGTTAAGGTCCATTACTCAGACATCGATGTATGGGCCATTCCCTGCGATCTTCCTATCACGGGTTACGGCACAAAGAACGTCAATCTCTTAAGACTCTGGAAGGCTGAGCCTGCTCAGGAGTTCAACTTCAATCTCTTCAACTCACAGAGATTCGACGATGCAGTTATCGAGAGGAACCGTGTACAGGACATCTGGAGAGTCCTCTATCCTAACGACACTTCCTACGACGGAAAGGTCCTCCGTGTAAGACAGCAGTACTTCTTCGTTTCCGCATCCCTGCAGGACATCATCTACAGATATAAGAAGTATCACGGCGACGATCTGCACGATTTTGCAAAGTACAACACCATCCAGCTCAACGATACGCACCCTGTTGTAGCCATCCCCGAGCTTATGAGACTCTTAGTCGACGAGAACGGCATCAGATGGGAGGAAGCATGGGAGATCGTTAAGGAGACCTTCGCATACACCAACCACACCATCATGGCAGAGGCACTTGAGAAGTGGGATATCTCCATCTTCCGTTTCCTCTTCCCCAGGATCTACGAGATCATCGAGGGCATCAACAACCAGTTCCGTGCCCAGATGTATGAGGCAGGCCTTTATTCCGAGCTCATCGACCGCATGTCTCCCTTAGGTGACGGCAAGATCCACATGGCATGGATAGCCATCTACGGTTCTCACTCCGTAAACGGTGTTGCCGCTCTCCACACAGACATCCTCAAGAATGAGACTCTCCAGGACTGGTACAACATCTATCCCGAGAAGTTCTCCAACAAGACAAACGGCGTTACTCCCAGAAGATGGCTCAGAACCTGCGATCCCGAGCTTGCAGCTCTCATCACCGAGCTTCTGGGAAGCGATAAGTGGGTAACAAACCTCGATCTTTTGAAGGATCTCGAGAAGTATAAGGACGATGACAAGGTAATGAAGAAGTTCATCGCCATCAAGAAGAACAACAAGAAGGCTCTTTCCGAGTATCTCGAAAAGACCAAGGGCATCAAGCTTAACCCCAATTCCTGCTTCGACGTTCAGATCAAGCGTCTCCACGAATACAAGAGACAGCTCCTTAACGCCCTCTATGCTCTTAATCTTTACGACAGGATCAAGGAGAATCCGAAGCTCGACATGCCTCCTGTTACTATCCTCTTCGCTGCAAAGGCAGCTCCGGGCTACTTCAGAGCAAAG
>JAEEGL017331139.1_pt1 | contig 13210 bp, 9 predicted proteins | sample 9134231 | NCBI WGS metagenome assembly JAEEGL01 (sample SAMN16246548, study PRJNA631951) | gut metagenome | biome: gut microbiome; feature: rumen; material: fiber-attached | host: Bos | place: Iran: Karaj | collected 2018-10
CTTATCGGACAGGCCGACGAAGCACTGCGCCTGAAACTGAGCAACCAGTATATGGATCATCTGCTGAATGCAGTCCGATGTGGCACGGTGACTGTCGATGACAAACCGGTCATCTTCCAGTGCAAGCACATCATCAACCTCTGGATTGCCGGTGACCAAGAGGCCGTCAAACTGAAGATGCGCCGACTGCTGAACATGCTCGACGCAGATCTGGAGAAATATTCTATCTATGGAGAATTCGGATACCCAGTAAACCATCATGAGACTTTTCAGAACACTAAGGACGCACCGGCCTACATATTTGGCTGATGGCAGCATAGACCTCTATGCGCCTACTTCATGGCAGAAGATGACGCAGAGACAGCTTCGCTATGTGCTGACTCTGCTGTCACTGTTTGACAATCTGGCGACAGTCAAAACGTACATGCTTATCCGGCTGAGCGGCATACATATCGAAGGCTATACCGTGCGCACGGCACACGATGAGCCACAGAGCTACCGCTGCTGGTTCCGACCTGCATGGTGGAAGCCCCGCCGCTGGTTCACACTGCAGGTGTGGCAGGTGCAGAGCTTCATCCGGCAATTCGACTTCATCGATCCGTTCGACGGCATGGATGTGCGGCTGGAGCGCATTCACGGCTGTCGGGCGGTCGACGATATCCTGGACCACTACCCGTTCGGTGACTACCTCCTGGCAGAACAATACTACCAGTTGGCAGTCAGTAGCGGCAAGCCGGAGATGATAGAGAAGCTGGCAACGTTCCTGTATGTGAAGCGTAACGGCAAGCATCCTAAGCGACTGTCACTCTCTCCTGCGGAACAGATGGGCACACTGCGCTGGTTTGCCCACGTAAAAAGCGTCTTCGCTGAGCGTTGGCCGCACTTCTTTAGGAAGGTGGATGCCGATATCGAGGAGATGGACATCGACCTGATGGGCGCCATGGACGCACAGATCCGTGTACTTACCGAGGGTGACATCACCAAGGAAGAGACCATCAAGGCCCTTCCCTGCTGGCGTGCGCTGACTGAATTGAATGAGAAGGCACGAGAGGCCAAGGAGTTTCACGAGAAATACGATAAGAAATGATATTCGACGCACTTGAATACTTTAAGACGCTGGGTGAAAAGAACCGCCTGTGTAAACAGCACGGTTTCAAGCCAGTTTTCTGCTCAGGCCCCGACAGCATCGAGGGCGTGATGCAGGAGTTCCAGAAAACGGCTAATTTCGTGATGATCGATGACACCACTGACGGGAATACGTTCAGTGAAGGCGTCTCTTTCTTTCAGCGCCGTGTATATACCGTGTTCATCCTTGCTGCATACCGCTGGGATGACATGGAAGACCGAAAGGCAAAGTTGAATTTGTGCAGGGAGATCTTCAAGCAGTTCGTTCGCCGCATGATCTGGGACAGGGCAAGGCTTGAAAATGAGGATGAAGATGATGACTTCACCTTCCTCAATGTAGAGAAGGTGTACTCCAAGGAGTTTGGCCGCTACACAATGAATGGTGTCACTGGTCTTTACTTCATGGTAGAAAACGATGAGCCGGAATCGATGGAATATGAGGATGAACTCCAGATGGAAAGTGAATGGGATATAGATTAATGTACGACGATGGGAGCACATGCTGAGCGGATGAGGGCGCAGGAGCGCGGCGGCTATGGCCGTGGCAAACTCTATCACTTCACAAAGGAGCAGATAGAGCAGTACGAGCGTGGCTGGTCGAGAATGATGATCGATATCTGGAGAGAGAAAATCATCCAGCTGAACATCACCGACTCAGGCGCCCTGCAAGGATCACTCCAGGAACTCGTTTCAACGGGTCATGTGACCACCATAGAACACAAGTTCCTGCAATACGGCCTCTTTGTAGCTGCAGGTGTCGGCAAGGGCTTCGCCCATGGTAACGGCGGCAACCTGCTCTTCATGGGCGATAAGTTCCGCGAGGGCAAGCATGAATACGGCGCCCGTCAGGTGGGTGCCGGACTGTCGGAGGAACACATGAGAAGCCCGAAGTTCAAGGAGGTGACCGTGCAGCGTGGCCCGAATGCCGGCAAGCGTGCGGCTCTTACCTCCGGAGAGAAGCGCATGCCCCGCGACTGGTTCTTCAAGAAATACTACTATAGCATCCGTCGCCTGAACCTCACCGAGGCTGAGTTCTACGGCAAGGCATACCAAGGCCTGATGTCCTCGTTCCTCGATGAGCTGTTCACTGGCACCATCCGGAGCAACCGCTTCTAATGTATTTTTATACCAGGCACGATTTTCGTAATTTCGCAGAAAAATAACAGATATGGCAAAAAAGACACTTGCAGAATTGCTGTCGATGTTCAATACGATCCATGATGAGAAACGGACGCATGCGAACACAGCGGAGAGGATAGGTAAAGCTTTCCTCGCCATCTTGCCGTATCTGGGCGAATATCTGCGGAAAGACCAGCCTGAAACATTGCAGTACCTTCTGACTCTGCTACAAGGAGCCGTCATCGGCAATTCCGGACAAATTACCCTCAATCCAGACGGCAGCATCACCTGTGGCAGCATATACGTGGAAGGATCTGCTGTATTCGAGGAAATGGTTATCAACAAGCAGTCAGTCAACGAGGGTGACCAGATATTTTCTAATAGGGGTATCATTGAGATTGTTGACCAGACTTCTGCAAACCAGTACCGCCTTACGTTCCGCAAGGAATATGAAAACGACAGAATTTCATTCGAGGAAAATGACTGTCTGAAATGCAAGATCAACAACCTCGATACCGAAGGCACGCACTTCACAAGCTGGTTCAGAGTCCTTTCGGTGGATTACGAGAACAATACCGCTGACGTCATCCTCTATCCTGACAATGAGGTGCCAGGCGGTCACAACTACGCTCCTATAGCCGGAGCCGTAGTAGCGCGATGGGGAAATCCCGTCGAGACGGACAGGCAGCAAGTGTTCTATCTGAGTTCGACAGACGGCATCTTCGCATTCCTGCAGAATGTCACAAAGCCCATCATCAATGATGAGGGCAGCAACGTGACTGCATTCATAGGACTGCCAAATGACGTTCCTGCCATCGAAAGGCTCGTAAGGGAAGGTACTCTTCGCAGAACAGACCCCATCTTATACGCTAAAACTGCTGTTATCGAAAATCTCATAACAGTCAAGCATGACGGAAGTCCGGACTACATCCAGCGTGAGTGGTATGAATGGAATGAGCTGCAGCAGTACATCATGGGCTATGACAGTACTGAGGAGCGTTATGTCCAGGACAACGTCTGGCATGGCAGTTCCCTTTGGCGCTGTATCGTTCCGCAGGCACGTGTCGGTGTAGAGCCGTCTCTGACGAACACAGACTGGGCCTGCATACGCAATGGCGGTCTGGTGCTTGATATCGAGTCTACCGAAGGAGACTGGTTCAACGGAGAGAAGAACTTCCAGACAACGCTGGTAGTCATGGTGATGCATGGCGACCTGATTTTGTCGGATGAGGATATCGAGTCGATAGTATGGACCCGTGAGTCTGGAGATGCTGCAGCCGATGAAGCTTGGAATATCAACCAGGCGAAGACGACCCAGACTCTGAATCTCACGGTGACCTATAACCTGGATCATCCGGAACTTTCGGATATCCCGGTCAATCTGCCGTATGGCAGCAAGTGCGGCTTCCGCTGCTCGGTAATGGTAGCAGATAATCCAGTCTCAAATATCTATAATATAGCATGAAACTCAGAAAGAAACAGGGAAAAATCATTTTCATGCCGCTCGACACGTTGTTTACGATGTCTGAGCTTTTCGGTTCGACGCAGCAGAAGTATGATGCTGTGACAGGCGAGTATATTGTCGATCGCACCATGGCGCCTTTCACGCTGAAGCCGAACTTTTCCGTCACGGATAAGGAGGGCAGACTGTCAGGAGACCATACTGCAGAACTGGTCAACTGTGTCTGGACGGTTTCAGCTCGTGTGAATAATGCTGCCCCCATCAGAAATACCCACTACACTATCAATGACACCATCCATGCCATCACGCTCGTTTTCAATCTCGATCCTGACACAACAGGCTTTGTCCGCTTTACGGCCGACTATATCGATCCGCGAAGGGGCGATGTCCTGAAGGTGTTCTGGGAAAAGCCGTTGTCGTGTATCTCCGCTACTGACTGGAAGGTTACGCTTGGCACGGAATGGCAGATGCGCACTAACCTCATTCCATGGAAAGACCGTGGCATATTTACCATTCCCGTACAGCTGCGCAACGGGTCTACTGACATAGCCGATGCAGACAGTGTATACCAGTGGGAGATTTTCGAGGTGGTGAACAATGTCGGCAGCTGGCGCAGCATCAATCCCCAAAGGGATATCTGGTGTCGTGGCGGCGAACAGACCAAGCAGATTTCCATTGAGCAGAAATACGTTCAGCGCATTCTGATACGCTGTAAGGCCTGGCCGGTAGGAGAGACCTCTTATCTCCAGGTGCAGTCTTTCCTGCTTCGCCGGTTCTACGGTCTCTATGATGACGACCTCGAGATTCTCGAGGGAGCGTATATCTTCCCTGAGACCAGCCGTGCTGTCGCAGAGGCATATGTCACCAACCGCAGTGGCGGGCGGATTGTGAATCCTGAGCAGTATTTCGACATTGAGATACTCTATAGTCGCGGTGACGGCAACTGGTGGCATGTCGCTCATGGCACGCGTGGCGAGGTTCCCCGTTCGATGTTCCCTGTTGATAGCACCATGGAGCACCTCTTTGCTGAGATAACGAGGGAAAAGACCGCTCTGATACCCTTTACCCTTGACGGTGCCTACCTTACGCTGGACGGTGCCGTGTTGGTAGGCCAGCATCCGATTATTGAGCGAGATATTGAAGAATAGCATATGAAGAACGTTTATTTTATCATTCCCAAGGAGATAGCGGATGAGCTTGGTATCAGTGAATACCGTTACGGCAATGGTGCCGACGGCTATCTTGTAAATGCCGGTGACCTTGCTGTGTATGGTATTGAGAATGCCATACAGAGAGGTGCGAGAGAGATAACGGCCGAAGAAGCCAAAGTATTTGCCAACAAAAACAAGTAAGAACTATGAGCCAGAGTTTAAGTAGAATCAGACACCTCTACAAATACGAGGACGGTGACCAGATAGAGGCACGTATGGGTGTGCAGATTGCCGCAGGCTACGGCCTGACGCAGTACTGGGACGAACAGCAGCAGCGAGTCGTGAATACAGACTTCACGCAGCATCCTGCCACGTTGTACCCTTATCCTTACAGTTCCAAGCGCGGCCAGTATGTGGTTCCTGCCACACAGGGTCAGCAGTGGTACTATAACAACCCCGAGTCTGAGACGGCAGGCATCCTTGACGAGTACGGCAATGTCAAGACTGCATACGCTTCTCTCTTCGAGAAGACTACTGTTACCATCGGCAGTGCCGTGTATCCTGCCCTCAAGATTAAGGGTAACCTGTGTAGTGCCAATGACCTGTCAGACAAGCATATCTACTATAAGAGCACTTACAACGGCAAGCCGTTCACCTGTTCGCAGCTGATTCCAGTGCAGACAACCGTTGGTGATGCCAAGGAGATTCTGATATCCATTGAAACAGCGGACGGCAGCGGCAGTACGGCATTGTCTAACACCAATGCCTGGATACAGCTGACCGCCGCCCTGCAGCGTGCCGGCAGTCCTATCTCTGGAGCCACCTACCAGTGGCAGAAGCTCGTTAACGGTGCTTGGGTGAATGTCACCAACAATCCGACCGTCATAGAGGTGAGCAATGCCACGCCGCATATCATCAAGGTCTATGTGAATGGCGTGGACAGCGAGGATATCTTCCGAGTGGCAGTTACACATGAGGGTGTGACGTCCTATAAGACCCAGCAGCTGACCGACACCTCCGACATATACTACATCTTTGAGGGATGCAGCCAGGCCGGCGATGCCGTCGAGGAGGGCGTGAACGTGTCATTCTCGCCCGTGGTATACGACCGCCGTACAAACGCTCCGGACCAGGCCAACACGTGGTCATTCTCATTCCTCCTGCTGAATCTCATCACCGGGGCACAGGTGGGCAATCCTTCCACGGCCGTTCCGTTTGTGGTGCCTTACAGCACACTTGACAGCGAGAAGGGTGTATCCGTCGTCATTTCCGCTACGAACGCATGAAGGTAACCCGTGTAAAACCGCTGATACCAGCGCCAAAGGACGGGCAGAAACTGTACCTCGTAGTGACGCCCTCCCAGCTCGGTCTTGACAAGGACTCGAGCTGGAAGAACGGCAATACTGTCACCGTCGAGGTATGGAAGCAGAAAGGCAATAACGATCCCACACAGCAGAATATGGGGTCATATACCGTCACCGTCTATAAAAACGGCGGCAGTACGGTACATGCTAACAGGACAAATACCTCGAGTTTTACCTTTACGGCATCCAAAAGCGACAGTTCCTATGAGATTATCTTAAAGGTGAACGGTAAGACTTCAGATACTGCCACCGTCTTTATCTCCAAGGATGGAACGAAGGGTTCTATTGTCACCATCGTCGACATCAATGGTGAGAAATACTGGGCCATTGATGGTGTCTCCACAGGTGTCAAGGCTGAAGGTAAAGACGGAACTGGTGTGGACCTGCAGGGCAGCGTCGATGTGTTGTACACAGCCGATGCTACCGGCACGCAGACTTCCCTTCAGAGCTTGACAGGCATGTCGCAAGGAGCATGCTATGTCGTTGACGCCAACCGTCACCTCTACATGTTCCTGAACAACGGCCAGACCTTCCCGTCGAACTGGAAGGACCTCGGCGAGTTTAAGGGAGAGAGGGGCCAAAACGGCGTTTCGAACTACATCCATCTGGCGCATGCCACATGGGTAGATGTGGAGGACCATAGCGTCACGGGATTTGCGGTTGTTGCTGAGAGCGGCAGCAGCTATTCCTGGATGGGTATCTGTGTGGATGACAATCCGCTCGATCCGGGTTCTGAGGGACGTCCCTTCACCAATACGGGACAGGACACTGCGTATTACCGCTACAAGTGGAATTTCATCAAGGGAAAGGACGGTGACAACTACGAGCATGTCTATCTGCAGACGAAGACCAATACTAAGCCGGGATTGAATGAGTCGGACAGCTATGTTGAGGATAGCCAGACCATGAACAAGAGCAAGGACGAATACCGTCCGGCGGTCTCTGACTACAACGACACCCAGCACCGATATAACCGGTGGCAGGATGACCCAAGCGGTGTCAGCTCGACATGGAAATATGAATGGGAGGCCATCAGGAAAAAGGTAGACGGCGTGTGGGGCAGCTTCGTTGTATCCAACGGTCCGATACACATATTCTACCGACCGCCGTTCTGGAGTCGTGTATACAAAAGAGTGGCCGTTGGTACCACACCTGATACTCCTACCGGAGGAAGCTATGACAGCCCCATCCCTTCCGGATGGAGCGACGGCATTCCCGATGCATCAACGGTGCAGGGTGATTCCCTGGTGTGGACAAGTATCAGGAAGTTCGCAGACGATGAGACAACGACATGGTCAACACCTCAGGTTGACCGTGACACTCAGGACAGCGACATCGAATATGCCCCGGCTCAGGAGAATGACGCCCAGCCTGCTCCTCCGGGAACCACTGGCGTGACATGGTATGATCCTGGTACCAGCACCCTTCCTTCTGGGTTGTCATGGAGTGACATGGTATGGCGTGCTGAAAGGAAGATGAAAAACGGCGTTGCCGTTGGTGACTGGGTCATTACGCGCATCAAGGGTGAGAAAGGAGATCCTGGAGGCCGCGCGACGGGACTGGAGTCCTGGTTCTGCGCCCTGTCTGAAAAGCTTTCGACGCTCCCGACGATTACCATATGGGGAGGTATTCCCTATTGGACCGTCGGAGGATCCCAGATGAGATGGTATAAGGGACAGGATTCCAACTGGAGTGATGTTGTACCTTACCTGTATCGCATGGACAAGTACCAGACCAGCGACGGGAACACGTTCTGGAGTGACCCTTATTTCTCTGCAGAGTGGGCTGACCAAGGCCCCACAGGTCCGACGGGTCCTACCGGCAACGGCATCACCGGTGAGCAATATTTCTATCTGGCCACAACGATGGCCACTGGTGTCACCAGGAATACAGATGCAGCCTATTGGACTACCAATTACCAGGATGCGACGCCCGATAAACCTTATGTCTGGAGATATAAGGTCACCCACTACAGGGATACTGCAGATGTCTATACCGACTGCGAGTTGATATTCAGCTACAATGCCGGAGCCAACTCCAATCTGCTCGAGCAGACTAATTTCTCATCCCTGCAGGCTATGGACAGCTGGAGGAGAAAAGGTGCTGTCGCATCGGTCGATGATAATACACATTATGACAACAACCTTCAGATTGTCACCGGCACACAGGCGCATAATGCCATCAGGGACTATCTGTCATATGGCGGTGACAAGGTTGTCTACGAAGAGCTGCTTGAGCAGTTTGTCACTGGATCCAAAAGAAAGCTGGAGCCTAATACATGGTATACCCTTTCTTTTTGGTCCAAGGGCTACCAGACACGGCAACTGTCTATTTCAGCAGGTGGCCACGACTATGAAATTTACGGATCATATCGAGCGATATGGCTGCAGGGTGGCCACAAATACAGTTTCTCGGTCAATGGCTATATCAACAGATACTTTAATACTAACGTAGCCCTTTCTACGTTTGTCTGGGGTCCTTTGAATGCTGCCAACCCATGGAACAACCAGGTGAGAGCAGATATTACAAGTTCCGGTTATACAACTGTCAGCTTTGAATTCACTGCACCGGAAGATGGCCTTTACGGCATAGAGGCCTACATCTTCCCGGATAATAAGAGGACGCTCAATCAATATGGCGTTGGCAATGAATATGGGTACATCTCCTATTTCCTTATACAGGATGTCGATTGTCTGTTTGTGACACACCTTTACCCCGATGTTATTGACACCTCCGTCCAGGGATATGTGGATGGTGTCCTTAAGACCTTGGGAGTTGACGGCTACTGTCCATGGAAGGAGTCTGAAGGATGGGTAAGGCATACCTATACGTTCAAGACTAAGGCCAGTCTGAATGTGGGTGCTTCCAGTTATGTCCTGTGGCGAATTCCTGCTTGCATTTATGACGGTCTTACAAGAGACGTCAGTATATGCATGCCGAAGCTGGAGGTAGGTATGCAGGCAACGAGTTACCTGTCCAATGAGGGAAGTACTCACACCGGTCAGCTCAGAAGGAGAAGGTGGGCTTTGAATACGGAATACTTTAAGGGAGACGTTGATGAGAGGTACGAAGACGTTGTTCTAGTTGAATCGGCTGGATTCTACCGATGCATCAAGACACACATCTCTTCATTGGACACCAGACCAGGTACTGGCGATTATTGGCATCAGTACTGGACTTCTGCAGAAAGCGCACAGTTTGATATGCTTTCCACGGACATCTTCCTTGCCACGAAGGCTTATGTGGAGAACCTGATTGCCCTGCATCTCCAGACAGGCTATGAAGGTCAGCCACATGTAGAGGCGTCCGGCTCAGTTTTCCGCATCTTCGGATATGGTCAGTATCCTGCTATCGAGTTGGCTATAAACAGCGACCAAAAGGCCGTCCTTCGTTTTTATAACGAGGAAACGGGTGAGTTCTTGTATGATTTGGGGCCAGACGAAATCAACAAAAACGTTTCACAGATACCCGACAAGTGGGAAGAATGGAGGCTTTACAAGGTTCAGCCGACCGATGACGTGAAGCTACATGTCTATGATTCCATGCTGACTTCATACTACCGATACAAGGAAGGCTACACGAAAACCGGAAACGTAAAGACATATACTTCCGGTGGTACCACACCAGGAAGCGATGATGGTAAGTTCTTCAGCTCGAAGAGTACACATTCCTTGCTCATACCTAACGGCACCTACAGGAAGGCTGATAACGGAACCTTCCTGCAGGTAATGAGTGATACAGACGCCACAAAATATGGATACACGACCTACCAGTTTTCAGGCGGTAAGCTAATTAACTCTACGTTGTTCGAATTCTATGAGTAAAACTATATATTAAGAATAATAAGACTATGCCACAAGACGTTAGTTTAAAAGAAATGAAGACGGTGGAAGACTTTCAGAGTTTCACCGACAACACCAAAGTCCTCGGCTATGACGGGACTTCAAACAAGTACGGACTAATCTCCGTAGGTAAGATTAACCAGACCACCTGGTGCGGATGCCGCTGGCGTAAGGACTCGCTGACAACTGCCGGTGAGCCGTGCGGATCCCTTCCGAAGATCGAGCGGATGGCAGAACTGTTCGGTCTCGGCGGCTACCTGGTACGTAACGACCATTCCAGACGCAAGCTGTCACCGTCGGACCACAACGAGTTTGCCGACGGCGGTACCGCCCTACTTGACGGCAGCATGGGACACTACCAGTGGGGTAGCGGTGTGACCATCTACTATGCCTTCTGGGAAGATGAAACGTATCTCTATGAGGCTGTGGACACGAAACCCATCCCCGGACAGCTGAACTATAAGATTCCTATCTTCAGCCGCTCATGTGCTGGCTATGCCACCATTGACCGCACGAACAATATCCTGGTGAGCTACATCAATTCTGCAGCGCAGTACCGCGGTGGGAACAATGACGCCTCCCTCGACTCATTGTTCAACTCTCAGCTGGGCAAGCCGGCTACGAATATCGCGGTACCGACGGCAGCTACATATGCCCGTAATAACGGTACCCTGTGGTTTGCCAACGAGCGCGTGGTATTTGCGATCACTGCCATCCTGAAGCGTATCTATTTCCATAACCGCAGCATACAGGCAGCGTATAACGCCACCCTGACAGCTGACGGCCTGCACCAAGGCGGTACCGGCGACGGCTGCTCATTGCCAAACGATTGGAACAATGACTGGCATTATTACCCATACATTCCTCTGAGTGCAGGCGTGGAGCGTGGTGACTTTGTCGGAACGTTCTCTGTGAACATCAATGACAACGGAGCTACTCGCGCTATCAGCGGCATCCCGTCATTCCTCGGTCTGAAGAATGACTACAAGTACCTGGGATGCATAGAGGAGGATACTCTTCTGGTTTGCAACAGCGACAAGTCGCAGGGTGTCTATATTGACAACAACATCGACGGACACACCTTCGATGTCACGACAGTCAACGGGAAGATGTTCGTCGGCACGACACCGCCGAAGGACGCTGCAGGATGGATCGGCATCAAAAAGCTCAATTTGTCGAACCTCTGCAATTTTCCGCTTGAAGTTGGAACAACAGCCACGACGGGCTATGGCGACAGCTATTACAATCCCGCTGCTACAAGCGGTCTTCGCGGTGCTTATCGTCTCGGCGTTGCGAGCAATGGCGTCAGTGCCGGCTCGGTGTGCCTCTATGGCGACTATGCGCCCTCGAATGCCTTTGCGTACTTCGGCGTGGCCCTCTGTGAATTCATGGAAGCATTCAGCACAGAGCCCTCGTTGGCAGCGTAGGAATCGCGGTGTCCATCGTACACAAAGAACACCAGGCGCGGTAGCGCCCCTCCGCTCCGTCAAGGAGCGGAGCGATTTTTTAAAAAATTAAAAATTATAAAATTCGCTCTTTGACTTATTGGAGTACAGTAGAAAAAGTGTATCTTTGCATCGCTTTTCGAAGCAGGTAGAACCCTCACGCGCGGTCTTCGCGGTGCTTATCGTCTCGGCAATGCGAACAATGGCGACAATGCCGGCTCGGTGTACCTCAATGGCAACAATGCGCCCTCGAATGCCAATGCGAACTACGGCGTGGCCCTCAATAGATCTAAACACCAAGAGGGTGAGCCTTCCCTATCGGGAAAACATATCGAAAGATGACGGCGAGGCTCGTAGGATAATGCCGAGTGCCATACCCGTCGGGACGATCTAACAGACGTTCCACCAGACCCCACATTCAATAATCACTCAAGACCCCGGCTATGCGCAGAATCAAGGACAGTCGGGAGAATGAGACGGAGCAGAACGCAAGGGATGCTTTTGAGAACTTCGCGGAAGGCAAGCATAAGCGTGCAGACGTGAGGCAGTACGAAGCTGAACTTGATGAGAATGTCCGTCTGGTACTCGCCGACATCATCAACGAGTCTTTCGTGCCACAAGGCTACAAGGAGGCTCACATTTTCGACAAAAAGCACAGGAAGCTGGCAAAGGCTCCCATCCGCGACCACCATACGGAGGCCGCCGCCATCCTGCCATACGAACAGGCGGTGTATGACTACATCTCCTGGAGAGCACCGGCAGTAAGGCCAGGGCTGGGAACCCACGCCTTTTTCCGCTTCATCAGGAACGAACTATACCGATATCCTCAGCTGGATGTCGGATACTACATCGCCCTTGACATCCATCATTATTTCCCGATGATGGATCATTCCATCCTCAAAAAGAAGATTGAAAACAAATTCAAGCGTGGCAAGCTGCGTAACTTTATATATAAGGTGATAGACAGCTACATGCAGGGTGCTCCGCTGGGAATCAAGATTGCCCAGCTCTTCGGCATGCTCGACCTGGCCGACTTCGACCGAAAAGTTGAGCGGTTCTTCGATATCGCCGATGACCCAGAACGCATGGCATATTGGACCAGTCGCTATATCAGCGAGAAGATCCAGACGGCCAGAACGAGGGAAGAGGAGGAACTGCTGGCGAAAGGAAGCATATTCCTGGCAGATAGGTTCAGGAACTTCGCCCGCGAGGGCCTGAGGCATTACTTCCGCTTTGTAGATAACTTTCTGGTGATGCACGAGGATAAGACCTTCCTACGCATCGTAAGGGACTTGATGATTATGCACCTGACGAGGGACTACCTTTTCGTCCTGAACAACGACTACAATGTCCGGCCTACATGGATGGGCATCCGCATCTGCGGATATACCTTCTATCATGACCATGTTGAAGCAGCCAAGCGTAACAAGCAGAACCTCGCAAGGAGGATGAAGCGGCTGCAGAAGAAAGGATTCGACGAGGAACAGATCCGTATCAAGGTGTCAAGCCAACTGGGATTCATCAAACATGCAAATTGCATCAACTTACTAAAAACATTAGGTATGGAAAAATCACTTGGAAAAATCATCAGGAAGCGACGGATAAAACCGCCGTTCGCAGGCATGGGGCCTGATCAGAAAGTACCGTTCTCGTCTATTGTTAATAAATGTGAAACGGGGGGGGGATTTTTAAAATCCTGTTA
>JAEEGL014193933.1_pt1 | contig 13209 bp, 11 predicted proteins | sample 9134231 | NCBI WGS metagenome assembly JAEEGL01 (sample SAMN16246548, study PRJNA631951) | gut metagenome | biome: gut microbiome; feature: rumen; material: fiber-attached | host: Bos | place: Iran: Karaj | collected 2018-10
AGCGTGCCGGAGGGACGGTGCGATACCGGTTCTACAAAGGAGATATCGATTTTTGCCCGGTCCGCGGGCTTCGGCACAGCTGTCTGCAGCCGCTCTGCTTCGGGACGCGGGGCCGGGCGCGGCGCGGGCGCGGGCGTCTTCTCCGCCGGGGGCGGCGTCTGCCTCGCGGGTTCGGGGGGCGGCGGCGTTTGTTCCCGGGGCGCTTCGTCCAGCGTCAGCTGACGGCCTTCGGGCGTTTCGTCCAATATTCCCGCGCGCCCGGTCAGTTTGATCTCCGGACGGGCGGTATCTCCCCTGCCCAGCGCCGTGCGGGCGGCGTAAAACACCGCCTCGTAGAGCTTTGCCTCTTCCGAAAAACGGATCTCGGTTTTGGCGGGATGCACGTTGACGTCCGTGAGCTCGCACGGGAGCTCCACGGAGAGGAAGCACATGGGGAACTTGCCCACCATGATGCTGTTTTTATAGGCGCGGTCCAGCGCCGGGGCCGCCGCGGGAATGCGCACGTAACGGCCGTTGACGAAGAAATACTGCATGCTCCGGTTGGGACGGTTGCCCAGCGGAGAGGAGATAAAACCGGAGATCCGGATATTTTCGAATTCGTATTCGCAGGGCAGCAGGAGCGACGTGACCTCTTTGCCGAACACGGCGTAGATCGCGGCGAACAGATCGCCGTTGCCCGGCGTGGAAAACACGCGCTTTTCATCGCGGATGAAGGTAAAGCGGATCTCGGGATGTGAGAGCGCCGTTTTGGTAACGGTATCGGCGGCGAAATTGCCCTCCGTAACGTCTTTTTTCAGAAACTTGCGCCGGGCGGGCGTATTGAAGAACAGTTCCTTCACAACGATGGTGGTACCCTTGGGGCAGCCCGCGTCCGTGCAGGAGATCTCCTGCCCGCCTTCGATGATATAGGAAACGCCGGTCTCCTCGGTTTCGGTGCGGGTGAGCAGGCTCACCTTTGCCACGGCCGCGATGCTGGGCAGCGCCTCGCCCCGGAAGCCGAGCGTAAAGATGCGGTCCAGATCGTCCGCCGTGCGGATCTTGCTGGTGGCATGGGGCAGAAAGGCCGTTGGCACGTCCTGCTTTTCAATGCCGCAGCCGTTGTCCGTTACGCGGATATACAGGCTGCCGCCCCGCTTGATCTCCACCGTGATCTGCGTTGCGCCGGCGTCTATGGCGTTTTCCGTAAGCTCCTTGATCACGCTGGAGGGCCGTTCCACGACCTCGCCGGCGGCGATGAGCTCCGATACGCTTTTGGGTAAAATACTGATTTTCGACATACCGATCACACGATTTTATTCTTGAGTTCGTAAAGCTTGGTCAGCGCTTCGATGGGCGTGAGCGTGTTCAGGTCCAGCGCGCGCAGTTCCTCGATCACGGAATTGTTGAGCCCGGCAAACAGGCCGCCCATGCCGAGCTCCTCCTCCGGCGCCGGGGCTGCCTTTACCCCCTTCGGCGCGGCAACGACTTGCCCGGCCTCTAGCTGCTCCAGAATCACTCTGGCGCGCTTCACCACGCTCTGGGGCACGCCCGCGAGCTTGGCCACCTCAATGCCGTAGCTGCCGTCCGCGGGTCCGCGCACGATGCGCCGCAGAAAGCTGATCTCTTCGCCGCGTTTCTTTACGGAGGTATTGTAGTTTTTTACGCCCGGCAGCTCTTCCTCGATCGCCGTCAGCTCGTGGTAATGGGTGGCGAACATCGTTTTGGCGCCGATCTTTTTCGGGTCGTTTACATATTCCAGCACGGCGCGGGCGATGCTCATGCCGTCGAAGGTGGAGGTGCCGCGGCCGATCTCATCCAGAACGATCAGGCTTTTGGAGGTGGCGTTGGCCAGAATGGAGGCCACCTCGCTCATTTCCGTCATAAACGTGGACTGCCCCGCGGCAAGGTCGTCCGCCGCGCCGATGCGCGTAAAGATACTGTCCACGATGCCGACGGTGGCGGAGGCCGCGGGCACGAAGGAGCCGATCTGCGCCAGCAGCACGATGAGCGCCGTTTGGCGCATATAGGTGGATTTGCCCGCCATATTCGGGCCGGTGATGATCAGGGTGCGGCTGTCCGAACCGTTCATTTCGGTATCGTTGGGCACGAAGGGCAGCCCGTCCATGAATTTCTCCACCACGGGATGGCGGCCTTCGCGGATCTCGATCTCGTCCGAAAGATCCACGGTGGGACGGACGTAGCCGTTTTCTTCCGCCACTCTGGCCAGAGAGCAGAGCGCATCCAGCACGGCGGCCTGATCACCGGTCTGACGGATGGAGAGCTGCCGCGCGGCAGCGGCCTCGCGGATCTCGCAGAAGAGGCTGTATTCCAGCTTCGCGATGCGGTCCTGCGCGCCGAGCACGCGGGCTTCCAGCTCTTTTAGCTCGGGGGTGATATAACGCTCGCAGTTGGTGAGCGTCTGCTTGCGGATATAGTTTTCGGGCACAAGGTCCTTATAGGTGTTGAGCACCTCTATATAGTAACCGAACACGCGGTTATAGCCGATTTTCAGCTTTTTGATGCCGGTGCGCTCCTGCTCCTCGCGCTCGATCTTTTCCAGAAAGGCGGCGCCGCCGTTTACGATCTCGCGCAGGGAATCCAGCTCCTCGCTGTAGCCGTCGCGGATCATGCCGCCCTCGCGCACGGAGAAGGGCGGATCCTCGGCAATGGCGCGGTCCAGCAGGTCCACGAGCTCCGTATCCGGGTCCAGGTTGCCGCACACGGTTTTCAGCAGCTTGGAACGGACGCCCGCAAGCAGCGCCTTCAGCCCCGGAACGGCCTTCAGCGCGGCGCTGAGGCTCCTGAGCTCCTTGGGGTTTACGGTGCCGTACACGATGCGGGTGGCAACGCGCTCCAGATCGCTCACGGCGGAGAGCGCCTCCGTAAGCTCGCTGCGCAGTACGGGATCCAGATAGAGCTCCTCCACGGCGTTCTGCCGCAGAATGATGCCGGAAAGATCCGTCAGCGGCTCGCATACCCAGCTGCGCAGCTTGCGCTTGCCCATGGCGGTCTTCGTTTTATCCAGCACCCATAAAAGAGAGCCCTTTTTCTCCCGGCGGCGGAAGGTTTCCGTCAGCTCCAGATTCGCCCGCGTCACGGCCGAGAGATTCATATGCTTCTCGTTGTTGTTGATATGTACCTCGGTGATATTCGCGAGCCCGTTTTTTTCGGCCTCGTACAGATAGGTAAGCGCGGCGCCGAGGGCGCATACCGCCAGCGGCCGGTCCGAAAGCCCGAGATCCGCCGCGGTGCATACGAAATGCCGCTCCGCCACCGCCGTGTTCTTTTTATAATCAAAGGCGTTATCGTGTTTTACGGTGGCCATCATGCTCTGGTTGCGGTTGATGAACGCCTTGATAAACGCGTTTTCCACGGCCGCGGCGTTCGCCAGCAGCTCCGTGGGGGCAAAGCGGGCAAGCTCGTCCGCCGCTTTGGAAAAGGCGTCCTTCCCCGTGAATTCGCTGACGGAGAGCTGGCCGGTGGAAACGTCGCAGAAGCAGAGCCCCGCCCCTTCCGGCGCGCAGAATACCGCGGCGAGATAGTTGTTTTTCTCCTCGTCCAGCATCAGGCTTTCGGTAACGGTACCGGGGGTGACCACGCGGATCACCTCGCGCCGCACGATGCCCTTGGCCGTGGCGGGATCCTCGGTCTGCTCGCAGATGGCAACCTTATAGCCCTTGGCAACAAGACGCGCGATATAGGTATCGGCGGAATGGAACGGCACGCCGCACATCGGGGCGCGCTCCTCCTGGCCGCAGTCCCGGCCGGTGAGCACAAGCTCCAGCTCGCGGGAGGCGACCTTGGCGTCCTCAAAGAACAGCTCGTAGAAATCGCCCAGCCGGTAAAACAGCAGCGCGTCCGCGTAGTCCGCCTTGATCTTATAGTATTGCTGCATCATGGGGGTAAGTTCAGCCATGGAATACTCCTTAAGAAACGGGATATCAGCCGCAGCCGCCGCAGGTGGAACAGCTGCCGGTGCAGCCTTCGCCGTCCGCCGTTTTCGGTTCCGCCGTATCGGGATCCGCGCCGTTGGCGCACAGACCGAGCAGATTGACGATATAGCTCATCAGGTCGTCCACGGCCTGCTTCTTTTCTTCAAATACACGCATGTTCGGGTTGAGCATGATCTCGCCGTAGATGCTCTGGAATTCGCTTTCCCACTGTTCGAGCTTTTCATGATCCGGCGATTCCTTTTCCGCCTCGTTCTGGTAGCTCATCTGCAGCAGGCTCAGCTTGCCGATCAGACTCTGCAGACCGGCATCCGCGTCGTTGGCCTTTTTGGCCTCCGTATATTCGGTATATCTCGCGTCCGCCTGGATCGCCTTGCCCAGTGCGCGCGCAGCTTCGATCACATCCATATTGTTCTTTCTCCTTTTGTTATTTTTCAACGAGCTCTCCGGTCAGCAGCCAGTTCTTCGCCCCGGTAACGCGCACCCTGCGGTACGTGCCGATCATACCGGCGCAGCCGGGAAAGTCGATATTGATATTGCCGCCGGTACGCCCGGTGAGCATACCGTTTTTTTCTTTGGTCTCGTTCTCCACCAGCACCTCGTAGGTCTGCCCCACCATGGCGGCGGAACGCTGCGCCGCGATGGCCTCCTGCGCCCGCAGAAGCTCCGAAAACCACTTCGATTTTTCGGCGTAAGGCACGGGATCCTCCATTTTCGCGGCGCGGGTGCCCACGCGCGGGGAATAGATGAACGTAAACAGCGAGGTAAAGCGCACCTCTTCGATCAGCGAAACGGTTTCGCGGAATTCTTCATACGTTTCCCCCGGGAAGCCGACGATGATATCGCTGGTGAGCGAAAGATCGGGCATGACCTCGCGGGCGTACCGGATGAGCTCCAGATACTGCGCCCGGGTATAGCCCCGGTTCATCTCCTTCAGCACCCTGTCGCAGCCGGACTGGAAGGGCAGATGCAGATGGCGGCATACCTTTTCGCAGGCGGCCATGGTATCCAAAAGCTCCTTCGTGCAGTCCTTGGGATGGGAGGTCATGAAGCGGATCTTGAAATCCCCTTCCAGATCGTTGATCATTTTCAGGAGCTTGGGGAAGTTCACGCCGTCCTCGGCGTTTTTGCCGTAGGAATTCACGTTCTGGCCCAGCAGCGTGATCTCCTTCGCGCCGCTCTGCACGATCTCCCGCGCTTCGGCAAGCACGTCTTCCGTACGGCGGCTGCGTTCGCGGCCGCGCACGTAGGGCACCACGCAGTAGGAACAGAAATTGTTGCAGCCGTACATGATCGGCAGCCACGCCTTGAACGCGGAATCCCGCAGTACGGGCAGGCCCTCCGGCGCCGGGCCGTTGACTTCGGCCGTTTCGAATACGCGTTTGCCGCCCCGCAGCACACGGTACATAAGCTCCGGGAAGCGCTGAACGGCGAAGGTGCCGAACACGAGATTGACGAAGGGATAGCTCTTTTTGATCCGCTCCGCCACGTGCGCCTGCTGCATCATGCAGCCGCAGAGCGCGATGATCATCTCCCGTTTTTCCGCTTTCAGAGGCTTTAAGGCGCCTACGTTGCCGTAGACCCGGTCCTCCGCGTGCTCCCGCACGGCGCAGGTGTTGAACAGCACGAAATCCGCGCCCTCGGGCGCATCCGTAAACTCGTAGCCCATTGCCGCCAGCATGCCCTTGATGCGCTCGGAATCCGCCACGTTGCCCTGACAGCCGTAGGTATGCACGAAGGCTTTGGGGGAAGAAAGCGGATATTTCTGGCTGAGCAGCGCTCTTACGAGCTCCGTATATTCCTGCTGGGAGTACGCCTCCCCCTGCGGCGGGGACGCGTTCGTTCTGATCTGCGGCACGGGAAATCCTCCGAAGACATAGTTAGAGATAGATAGAATATATTATAAATTATATAAATAAAAAAGTAAAGCTTTTTAATAATTTTTTTCCATTTATATGGAGGATATTATCCCAGCAAAACCGTTCTCCCTCCAGCAGGATCGCGGCCTCCGTGCGGCATTGCCCAAGGGCCTGCGCGCAGGCTTCGGCGTCCTGCGCCCGCAGGGCGTACTCCAGCTGCAGAAAGAGCTTACCGAGGGCGTCCGCGTCCGAATGCTTCAGGAGCACGCCCAGCAGAAGCTGCCTGCGGTTCCAGAGCGCCGCGGCTTTCCGGGCGGCGGAAAACAGCGCTTCCCCATCTGCGCCTTCCGGCAGATCGGCGGCGGCAAGAAGGCCCTCCACGCTGCCGCGCAGGTAGCATTCCCCGCCGATGCCGATCAGCAGCGCCAGCAGCAGGCAGAGGATCCCCGCCAGGGTCCGTTTGGTCATTTTCCCGCCTCCCTGCGCACCAGCCACGTCTTCCCGGCTGCGTCCGCGGTAAGCAGAAACACGTCCGCCGGTTTTACGTTCTCCTTCGCCAGCAGCTTTTCGAGCCCGGGTCTGTCCAGCCCCGCGGCGGCGAGCGCGTCGTCCTTTATCCGCCCGTCCGCCACCAGCACCTGCGGGATCCCCTTCTCGGGCACATCCTTTTTCATCACCTGCGCGGTGGCGGGCAGATTACCCGCCTTCAGCAGCACGCTGAGGCTGCCGTTGGTTTCGGCGATCACGCTGTGCACCTCGGAAAGATCGAACACGTCCTTCTGCCGCAGGCCTTCCATCAGGTCGTCTATGGTATAGCGCAGACGCTTCAGCGCCCGCTGATCCAGCCTGCCGTTTTCCATCACGGGGATGCTGCGCCCGTCGATGAGCGTACGCACCCTTTCGCTCTTCATGGCCAGCACGGACAACAGCACCTCCACGCCCGCAAGCGTAAAGATGCACACCAGCGACTGCAGCAGCGGGATATCGTTATCCTGCATCGGCGCGGCGGCGATCTCGGAAAGCAAGATCGTGACCACCAGTTCTCCGGGCTGCAGCTCGCCGATCTGCCGCTTGCCCATGAGGCGCAGCGAAAACATGACGAAAAACAGCAGGATCAGGGTCCTGAAAAATGAAGTTAACATATTTGCCTCCTTACGTTTTTCAATAAAAAGTATAACCTGAAAAAAACAGGCAATACCAACACAGAGAAAACAAAAAGGAGGACCGGCCATGGGGATTTATCAGAATGCCGCCGATAACGCGCGGGCGCTCAGAACGCTGTTTCACGGCAGCTTCGATCTGCAGATCAGGGAATTCACCGTCAACGGCGCGCCCGCCGCCGCGGCGTTTCTGGACGGCATGTGCGACGAGCTGCGGATCGCGGAATGCGTGATCAAGCCTTTAACGAACCGGGAGAATTTTACCCTGTTCGGCGATACGGCGGAGGCCATCCGCGCACGGGCGTTCAAGGGGATGGGGATCTCGGAGGAGACGGAACTGACCGCCGTGGCCGCCGCGCTCACCGAGGGGAACCTCGCGCTGTTTCTCGAAGACGGCGACTGCGCCTTTATATTCGGCATGCAGGGGTTCCCGAAAAAAGGGATCGACGCGCCCGAGACCGAGCAGAACGAGCTGGGCGGTACCGAACGCTTCGCGGACAGCTTCAAGGATAATATCACGCTGCTGCGCCGCAGGCTGAAAACCCCGGCGCTGGTCACCGAGCGTCTGGTGATCGGGGAAACGAGCCGCACGGACGTGATCCTCTGTTATCTGGAGGGGCGCGCGGACCCGGAAATGCTGAAAAAGGTAAAGCGCCGTCTGGCGAAAACGGGGCTCGATACCATTCCGGGCAGCGGCTGCCTGAAGCCGTTTCTGGACGGCGGCGGCACGCTGTTTTCGGATACGGGCTATACGGAACGCCCGGATATGCTCGCCGCCAAGCTGGGAGAGGGGCGCATCGGCGTGATCGTGGACGGTTCCCCCTTCGCGCTGATCGTGCCGTATCTGCTGATCGACTATTTCCATTTCACGGACGATTACATGGGCAGTCCGGTCACCGCGCTGTTTCTGCGGCTGCTGCGCCTTGCCTGCTTTCTGATCAGCACGGCGCTGCCGGGGCTGTTCGTGGCCGCCTGCGATTTCCACCCGGAGGTGCTGCCCCAAAGCATCATGCCGGATATTGCCGCGGCGGAGGCAAAAACGCCGTTCTCGCTGGTGTTTGAGGCGATCGCCATCCACCTGATCTACGAGATCGTACGGGAGGCGGGGCTCAGGATGCCCGCGGCGATCGGGCACGCGGTGAGCATCGTGGGGGCGCTCGTGGTGGGGGAAGCCGCGGTAACCGCCGGCCTGATCGCGGCGCCGATGCTGATGGTGGTGGCGCTTACCGCCGTTGCCGCCGCCGTGATCCCGAAGCTGCACGCCCCCGCGGCGCTGCTGCGGTTCGGGCTGATCGCGCTGGGCGGGCTGACCGGGTTTTACGGCATATTTCTGGCCCTCGGCCTGATCGCAGCGGAGCTCTGCGCCGTAAGCCCTTACGGGGTGCCGTTTTCCCTGCCGCTTTCCCCCTTCGTAAAACGGGCGCAGGTAGACGCCGTAGCGCGGGCCGGCTGGCGCAGGCTGGCAAAATACCGCGCAAAGATCCGGGAGATGAAGCTGGGATGAAAAAAGAGGGGGCCGTGAGCGGTTTTCAGTTTTTCTGTGTGCTGTTCGTCTGCCGGATCGTTTCGCTGTTTACTTTTATTATATCAGACCCTTCCTCGTTTCCCGCAGGGGACCGGTTGATCGTGTTTCTGCCCTTCGCCGCGTTCGGGCTGCTTGCCGCGGTCCCCGCGGCGCTGACGCTCGGCCCAAAGGGAGACCGCACGCTGTTCACGCTGACGGACAGCCTCTCCCCCGCCCTGAGCCGCCTGTGCGCCGTTCTTTACGCGGCCGGGGCCGTTTGGGGCGCCGCCGTCGGTCTGGCGCGGTTCGGGCTGTTCACGAGCACCGTACTGTTTCCGGGCGCGGACGTAACAATGCTGCTCCTGCTGCTTCTGGCGGCGGCGGTCACGGCGGCCCGCAGAGGGACGGAGACCATCGCTCGTGCGGCGGTTCCGGTTTGCGCCCTGATCGCGGCGACGCTCGTATTCGTGTTTCTGACCACGGCGGACAGGTTCGGGCCCGAAAATCTGGAGCTGCCGCTGCAAAACGGCCTGCTGCCGCCCGTAAAGAACGGCTTCGCCGCCGCCGCTCGCACCGGAGAAGCAGCCGCGCTGCTGGTTTACGCGCCGCGCGTACGCGGCAGACTGCTCAAAGGGTGGGCCTTCTGGCTTCTTGCGGTGGGGCTGACGGCGGGCGCGGTGTTTCTGTGGAGCCTCGGCGTGATGGGCGCTTACGGCGAACGGCAGACGTTTCAGCTTTACGCCCTCGCGATCCTTTCGCGCGCGGGGGTATTCGAGCGGCCGGACGCGCTGATCGGCGCGATCTGGGTGCTGTGCGCCTTTCTGAGGCTCGCGTTTTATCTGCATACGGGCGCGGTCTTCCTTACGCGGGGACAGGGCGATCCCGGCGTAAAAACGCTGCTCGCGCTGGCCGTGCCCGCGTTCGCTGCGTATCTGGCGCTCTCGCGCAGCACCGCCGCGTTGTCCGCGGCGCTCGGCTCCGGCGTGAACGAGGCCGTTTTTACGGGATTGCTGATCGGCATCCCAACGGCTGTATATATTTTTCATAAGATCAAAACGCACGGAAAGAGGGCGGCGGCATGAGGAGAAGGATCAAAAAAACGCTCGCCGCTGCGCTGGCGGCGAACCTGCTGTTTTTGTGCGGCTGCGGCGTAAAAGGGACGGAGCTCGGCAAACGGCTGATCGTGGAGGCCATCGGCGTCGATCGGACGCCGGAGGGCGTGCTGATCACACTGGAAGCGCTGGACGCCCACGCGGCGGATGAGAGCAGCGGCAGCGAACAGAATAACACAACGAAGATCCTGCGGTTTTCCGGCGCTACGGCGGCTCAGGCGCTGGCGCGCATCGCGCCTTCCACGGGGCTTTCCCCGCTGCTTTCGCAGGCGCGGGTGCTCGTGCTGGGCCGCACGCTGGCCGAAGCTGGGCTTGCGGACGCGCTGGATGTTTTTCTGCGGGAATACAACGTGCGCGGCGATATCCTGATCGCCGTGGCGGAGGATACGGCGGAGGCGGTGGTTGCGGCAACGCCGGACGCAGCCGTGCCCGGCGCGGCGGTTCTGGAAGACGTGCTCACGGCGGGAATGCGGGACGGGACCTGCGCCGCAGCCGCGCTTTACGAATTCATCAATCTCTCCCTTTCGGAAACGGATGCCGCTTACTGCCCTGTGATCGGCCTGCGCGAAGGCCCTGCGGAGGGCAAAGAAACGCCGCAGCCCCTCGGCGCCGCCTTTTTTGAGGGAGACCGCCTTGCCTTTACCGCAGACGGACGCCTGACGCAGGGTATGCTGTTTCTGAAAAACATTATAAAAAGCGCCTGCTTTTCCGTGCGGGGCGCAGAGGGGACGTACACGCTGCGCGCGGTCTCCTCGCGCACGAAGATCAGCCCCGAAAAAACCGCCGAAGGAAGGGTTTCTTTCAAAATCGCGATCCGCGCCGTATGCGATATTGCGGAACGCACCCGGTTTTCCCCCGAAATGGACGGCGGGGACGCTGCGGCGGACGCCCGTGCCGCGGGAGAAGCATATCTGAAAGCCCTTGCATCGGATTGCCTCGATACGCTGTTTTATAAGAACCGCGCGGATCTCTGCCGCTTTGCCCGGCGCGTGCGCCTGAAATACCCGGGGCTTGCGGCCGCTTACGAAGAAACGATGTTCACGGATACGAAAATCACTGTTTCGGCGGAACTTACGGTGCGCAGGACCGGCAAAGAAGGAGGCTAAGCCTATGATCATCGTCACGGTTTTCCGGAGAAACAGGATCGCAAATTTCAGTTTATCGGGCTCTTTGATTAACGATTAATGATTAAAAATTAATGATTAAGGTGGCGGCTAAAGCCGCATTTTAAAAGCGTTTGTTTCTGTTTCTGCCTATATAATCAGGTAAGGGCGGAGCCCTTCCATAATCGTTCATCGTTAATCGTTAATCATTAATCCAGCAAAGCGACAAATTCCCATTTATCAAAATAAAGGCTTTATAAGGAATGTTCCATGAGCAAATTTATTGTATTTGAAGGGCTGGACGGCACCGGCAAAACCACGCAGATCCGTCTGCTGGCGGAATATCTGAGAAAAAAAGGAGAATCCGTGTTTACGGACGTGGAGCCCTCCGGTCTGCCCACCGGGCGCTTTCTGCGCCGTCTGCTTGCCGGGGAATTCCCTTCCTCCCCCTGGGCCACGGCCGCGCTGTTCCTGGCGGACCGCATCAATCAGAATACGGACGCGGAAAACGGCATTCAGGCCAGGCTCTCCGCAGGAAATACCGTGCTGCTGGATCGCTATTATTATTCCACCTTCGCCTATCAGGGCTATGCCACGGACATGCGCTGGGCCATGGGTATCCACTTCGGCTGCCCCGAGATCACCCGGCCGGACCTGACGCTGTTTCTTACCATGGCACCGGAAAAATGCCTTGCCCGCATCACGGCCAACCGCGCTGCCGACGAGATGGAGATCTACGAAACAATGGAAACGCTCACCGCCGTCAGCAACCAGTTCGACGCGGTGTTCGACGCGCTGAAGGAAAAGGACCGCATCGTTTATATTGACGCGGACGGCTCCGTGGACGAAGTGCACGGGCGCATCGTACAGGCCGTGGAAGCCGCTTTCTCGGAGGACTGAGATGGAAAGAAAAAAGCTTTTGCTGTTCGATTTTGACGGCACCGTACAGGATAACTCGCAGGGCATATTCAACTGCGTGTGCTACGCCGCGGACAAAAACGGCTTCCCCCGCCCGGACGCCGAAACGCTCCGGCGCTTCGTGGGGCCGCCGCTTTACGATTCTTTCCGGCGGTACTGCGGCGCGGACCACGAAACGGCGCTGGCCATGGTGGACAGCTACCGGGAACGCTACCGCCCCATCGGCTCCACCGAGGCCGTGCTCTACCCTGATATGAAGGAGATGCTCGCCGCCCTGCAGGCGGACGGGTATATTCTGGCGGTGTGCTCCGGCAAACCGCAGGAATTTGTGGAAAAGATCTGCCGCATGCTGGGCATCCACGCACTGTTTTCGGGCTTTTATTGCCCCTCCTTAAAAGAGACCTCGCTGGAAAAATCCGATTATATATTAAAAGCGATATCTGATTTCGGTGTGACCAAGGCCGAAACGCTGATGCTTGGCGATACCAAAAGCGATATCCTTGCGGCCAAAAAGGCGGGCGTGGAAAGCGTTGGCGCCACCTACGGCTTCGCCGCCCCCGGCGAGCTGGAGGCCGCCGGCACGGATTATTACGCCGGGAGCGCAAAGGAGATCTATACGCTGATCACCGGAAAGGCGCTTGCATGAAAAAGACCTGCATCGTTTTCGGCGCGGGCGCCTGCGACGGCCCCGTACCGCGGTACGACGAATCCTGTTTTTACATTGCCGCCGACGCGGGCTTTCTCGCCATGCAAAAAGCCGGCGTCACGCCCGATCTGCTGATCGGGGATTTTGATTCTCTGGGGAACGATCTGCCCGCGGGGATCCCCGTGATCCGCCTGCCCGTGGAAAAGGACGTGACGGATACGGACGCGGCCGCCGCAGAGGGAATAAAGCGCGGCTGCACGGATTTTGTGTTTTACGGCGTGCTGGGCGGGCGGCCGGATCACAGCCTTGCCAATCTCTCGCTGCTGGCCAGGCTTTCGCAGCAGGGCTTTACGGCAAAGGCTTACGGCGCGGGCTTTGAGATCGCCGCGGTCACAAACGGACGGATCTCCTTCCCCGCCGGGCGTAAAGGTGCCGCCGCCGTGTTTTCGTGGACGGACGAGAGCCGCGGCGTGACCATAGAGGGCTTCAAGTATACCCTGCGAAACGGTACGCTGCGCTCGAACTTCGCCTTGGGCGCATGCAATTCCTTTACCGGGGGAGAAGCCTTCGTGGAAGCGGAGGACGGAACGCTTCTGGTGATGGCGGAAGTTATTTAGCTATTAGCTTTTAGCTGTTAGCTATTAGCTGTTCGGAATTTACGGGAAATGCACGTAAAACAAAGCTGTTTTTACTTGACAAATTCTTAAAACGTGGTAAAATCGACTGCGTAAACAACCGAATACTTTTAACAGGGGTGCCACAAGGCTGAGACGGAGTTTTCCGAACCCTCGAACCTGATATGGATCATACCGGCGTAGGGAGTTAAAGAAACGTAATTTTTTACCGTATGCCGCGCATACGGTTTTTTATTTGAAAGGAGAAACCCATGAAAATCTCGAAAACACAGGCGCTGGTGGAAAGCGCCATTCTGATCGCCATCGCAACGCTGCTCAGCTTTATCAAGCTGGTGGATCTGCC
>JAEEGL015872789.1_pt1 | contig 13209 bp, 4 predicted proteins | sample 9134231 | NCBI WGS metagenome assembly JAEEGL01 (sample SAMN16246548, study PRJNA631951) | gut metagenome | biome: gut microbiome; feature: rumen; material: fiber-attached | host: Bos | place: Iran: Karaj | collected 2018-10
CCTCAAGTATCCGCATATCTTCACCCGTATGCAGCAACTGCTGTATGAAACCGATTTCGCCATCAATACTCAATCCGACACGCGCAAGTGGCGAATGTTGCGAGCCGAGATAGTGCGCAGGCGCATGTTCTGCCAGAGCGGTATCACCATGCAGCAGATGGCAAGAAGTCTGAGCATCAGCCGGACTGCTCTTTCCACTTCCATCAACCGCTACGAAGGAATGAACTTCAACAGTTTTATCAATATGCTCCGTGTGCGCGAAGCACAACGCATGATGCGCGACAATCCCGAACTCAATTTCCAGGAGATTTCCGACCGTGTCGGATTCAACAGCCAAAGCAGTTTCTCACGGCATTTCCGCATCTATGCCTCTTGTACACCCAGCGAATGGCATCAGAAGTTCTGCTGAAAACATAGTTTTTTGCCTCTCGCAAACTCTTGCAAAACAAGTGGTTGTACGATTTGACAAACTTTTTGTACGATTTGGCAAACTTTTTTCATCCCTTTAGGGAGGAAAAAATAGGTCTTTTCGGATCTTTTTCTTAATTTTGCTCCAAAATTATATTTTGGGGTAATTTTTTTATGAGCGTATTTAAGTCCTTTAAGTAACTTAAATGACCTAATGAAACTCGAGAATCAGGAATATAAACATTAAATCGGATATAAGTATGAAATCAAAAATCTTTACTCTCGTTTTCGGACTCGCATTGGCAACTTCGCTTTTTGCCAAGAAGGAAATGCAGATTTTCAAACCTGATATCTTTGGAGGAGACTATCAATATCACTTGATCGCCTCGGTGAAAAAATCTTTTCTGCCTACTATGCTTTATGAACTCAACAAAGAAGGCAAGCATATAGGTTATGCAATGTATATCATCGGTTATACCGACTATAGCGAATATACCGAAAATGCTACTTATATCAATAGAAAATCGGGCAACGGTGCTATTTATTTTCTGGGTGCAACCAAGCAGCAGGCGGTACAGACGCTGCAGAAACTGATTGATATTTCAGAAAGCAAGAGGTCTGGCAATTCGTTGCAGGACAATGCATACAAGATGATAAGCAAAAGTGGCAAGATATTCTACGAAGAGTATTACTCCGTGCTTGTCGATCACTATGAGACATACTATAGAATCCGCAAAACAGTGTTGGGATTGGCAACGAAAGGTGTATTCATCTCATCCGAGCGTATGGAGCCTGCATTTGTACGTCAAAAAGATTTGCAGACATTCATGCAGGAAATAGAGGCCTTTCCCGAGCCACAGCAGTATGCTTCATGGGAAGACGAGGATGGCAACGGCGAGGTGCGTTTTGCCGCTCCAGTCTATGTGGTTTATGTGGGCTCCAGTGCGTGGAAAGGCTTTTTTGGTTCTGAAATGTATGTATTCCGAAGAGAATATATTCATGACGAGACCGACAAAGAGGGCGTATTCCCCGATAGTATTCAACTGCTTCATCAACATTGGAAATACACGGTGGAAGATCCTTCCGCTATGCAAGGTTCTTTGGTGCCTCTGGGCGATAATATCGATCAGGCAATCAATACTATCGATGAAATTTCGGAAGGTATGGAGAGGCAGAAGCAGTTCTACAAAGACCACAAAATATGGATTCTCAAGAAAGACAAGATGCCTGAAGGGTATATATATATCTATGATATGGATCGTGAATATGCTCTGGATGGTGAGGTAACTATAATGTTTGAAAGTATCTGGCCCGAGCTTATGTGGGTTTTCTCACCCGATGCCGACACAAAAGGTTTGTGGACAAACAGCACCGTGATGAAGAAAATCCGCAAGATTCTCCTGAAAGAGAAAAAATCAAAATAATCCTGCTGTCGTCATCCTGACGCGGTCGGGATCTCGCAGACTCTCATTGACTATGGCCGTATGGCAAATCTGTAAATCGTAAATAATTAAATGGTAAATAATATGAAACATCTTTTCCGTTATCTTTTGGCAATGGTTGTTGCCGTTTTTACCAGTCTCTCGGCATTTGCCTATGAGTATCCTTCCTATGGTAATATAGACTGGAAAAACTACATGTGTTTGGGATGGGGCGCGTATGATCCTAAGGAATGTGATCCTTCTGATGACTATTGTATCAAACCCATTGGTAGAGTAGAGGCCCCGATATCTTATTCCGACTTGCTGAATGGTGTGCCTGAATCTATCAGTGCATATCTATATCTCCGTAAGAGTGCCGTTCACGTAAGTATGTCGATTCATAACGACACCGTCTTGTCGATAGGCATCAGTCCGGAAGAAGATTATACCGTTCCTTGGACGATTTATGCCAAAGAAAACAGGTGTGCTGCCATCATTAGCGATCACACCAAAGGAGGCGACATGTCGAGAATTAAAGAGGTGTGGTATTATATTTCGGGTAGTAACGAAATTAATATCAACAACTCCAAGAGTACGAGCGAGAACTACGGATTCTGGCATTTGGGCGCAAGAGTGTATATGACTTTTGCGCCTGGAGCTTCGCTTAAGTTGAATTGCTCGGGAGGATCGGAGTTCGTGGCAGTCAGTGCTCATCAGATATTGCATATAGACGGCTACAATTATACTTTCACCACCAATGGAGCTATTAAATGTGATGGCGATATCTATATTAACGGCGCCAAAGAAGTGAGAATACAATACTCGAAGGACAGCAATCCAATCGAAGCTGACGGCACTTTGCGTATCTACAACTCCACAGTCAATGTCGTTTCTACCAAAAACGGAATATGGAGCAGCTTGGGTTCCACCATAAAGGACTCGTATGTGAAAGTGACCGGTCCTGCTGCCAACGGTGCACTTCGCGGTCCTCTCACGATGACCGGTTGCTCTATCATATCGCCTGAGGGTGCTGCCTACAATTCTTCGCTCTTCGGTGTAGCGGCAAACGGAAGTCTTGTGAAGACTGTCACTATTGAGCCCGATGGATATGCTATATATGTTAAAGGTGCGCAAGTAACGCGGTATTCCGCTACCCACTCATCTGAATATTCGTATAATGATAATACCAAGACACTGACATTGAAATCGGATATCATTACTGATAAAGATACAGCTATCTACGTAGGTATGGATAATCTGACAATTGTGTCCGACAAAGACTCCCTTGTCGTTAGAGGAAAAACGAGAGGTATATTGTTCAATGGTCAAGGCACGTTGAATATCTATTCTAAAAACTCAGGAGCTGTCAAGATCGGAACAATTATCACGTCTCAAGCCGGAAATGGCATTGGTATACATATGGCTAAAGCCAGCGTATCTAACCTGACGCTTGGCAAAGGACGGTTTTATATTGAAGGTTCTTACATCGGCGTGAATGGCGGAAATTTCAAAACAGAGGGAACCTCTTTCCTTAATGTCTTAGGAAATTTTGGTCATGCTACCCGCCAATTGCAGAGCTTTAATCCCTATGGACTTGTTGTCAAATCCAGTTCGCCTTCAGGAGCAACCAGCGTGGTCCTGAACAACGGACAACTATATAATCAATCCGGCACAGAGTTATGGGGAGTAACTTTCGGACCGAAGAATTACAACCTCTGGATAATGGGTACTCAGGTGACCAGTGTCAACTGCGACCATCTGGAGACACTTGACGGTATACTTGCCGGAGGTGCTGGACAGATTTCCTACTCGGAGGAAGATAACAAGCTGACCATCTCGAAGGTTACTTACATGAACGTTAATTCAGCTACATACGCTATCCGCAGTGCTATTCCTGACTTGACGATAGAGTTTACAGGTCAATACACTGTTATTACCGGTTACCAAAACGTCTTGACTAGTGGCGGATATTCCTGCATTCGCCTTGATAAGAATACCACCATCACAGGTGATGCAGAGGTGGTTCTCAATGCCAAGTATGATGGCTACGGTCTGTATCTCTGTGCTGATGCTACCAACTATGCCAACTCCGACCTTACCGTCACTCTCAAAGATATCAATCTTAAGACTACAGGTATGATGGGTATCGGCGGAGTGTCAAACAACTGGGAGAATCACGGTGCTGTAGTTTCATTCGATAATGCCACTGTCTCCGCTACTGCCAATGGTCATAAGACTTCCGGCAATCCAGGCGCTTCTATTGGTAATCTGCATGATTTAACTATTGTTAAGCGTAGTTGCCATATCGTGCAACCGACAGATACAATTTTATGGTTCTATGCCGACAGTGCAGCAGTGGTTGAACAGTTGCCCGGAAGTTCTGATGTGATTCGCAGACGTAAGGAAGTGAAGATCGAACCGTCTTCATTCAGTCTGTGGGTTGGAGGAACGCAGGTTACCGGAGGCAACTACCAGAATATCACAGGCGATGGAATAAACGGAAATGCTTCGTTTGATCCCGGTAGTTTGAATCTTACTTTAAACAACTTCCAGTATGTAGGCTCGGATGAAGGTATAAAAACTCAACTTTCCGGAGGACTGATTTCGAGCACATTGGGTATTACTCTGCATGGAGATAACTCTATTGTCACATCCAAGGACGGTATCCTCTCGAACGACCATATTCATATTCATGGCGATGGAACTTTGTTTGTTAGGGTTACAGGTACAGATGCCGATGCTGTGGAAATGGCGAAAGCAAGGGATTTGACTATCGACGAGGGAGTGACTGTAATCTTCGAAAGTACCAAGGCTGCAGCTCTGAAAGGCTACGGAAGCAGGTATCTTACTATTGACTCCGCTACAGTTAAAGCAACAGGAAAGACAGGATCTATTGTGAAATGGGGAGCAATGCGCATGCAGGGTGGAGTAGCTGTTATCTCACCCTCCGGAGCAGCTTTCAACAGTAGTCTGAAAGGTGTTGCACTCGATGGAGAACTGGTTACCTCCACTGTGGAAGTGTCAAGACCTGTCAACTACAACCTGCGCATCAACGGACAATATGTCACCAATCAGAACTGCTGGAATATAGCAAATTATATAAGCGGCATAACAAAGGTGAATGCCGCAGCCGAGAGTACCTTGACATATAGTGCAGAGACAAAGACACTGACGATGCAGAATGTGAAACTCACTACATCGGATGTCACGTGGGGAATATTCAACCAGATACAAGGATTGAAGATCGAAGTTATGGATACTTGTATTGTGTATGCTCCGTATTGCATTGCGTTGCGGACCGACAGGAATCTGACCATCATGGGAGGCAACAGCAATGCCTGCCTGAAGGTGCTTAACGATGGTCCACTTCCAAGGCAAATAGGCAGTGTAGCTGCAGGAACTGCGTATGCGGCATTCACTTCATTCAGCAATGCGAATATAACAATAGAGAACTGCTCGGTAGAGGTGGCAGGTGCAGGAGGAGTGAAAATGCAGGGCAACTCGCTTCTTATGCTCGACAGTGTGCACATGACTGCCCAAACGGTAGGCACTCCTCAGACTGACGCTCAAAGAGCGGTTATGGTATCGTTCTATGCTGGTATTGAACCGATGCTTCAAAACTGTGAACTGATTGCCCCGGAGGGTGCGGTTTATAGTAGCACTTTGCACGGCTATACAACTGACAATGTTGCTCTTACGACGGAGATGGTGGAGATTGGTTATGAGATGCCCGAACAAGAATGCAATATAGGTTTCCTCCCGGGCAGATTCTCTGTTGCTGCAGGCAAACAAGTAGGTTTCACCAAAGGCAATCTGCAGTATCAGGCTTCAACCGATACTTGGCGTTATGCCGAACATCAGTGGGATCGCGTAGGCGACGATAATGCCAACATCTCACCCACATACTCGGGTTGGATCGACCTCTTCGGTTGGGGAACTGCCGAAAATCCTACCAATGCAAGTACTCATCCTGGCGATTATCCTACCTACAATCCTTACGTCAATAATTTCGTGGATTGGGGTGTGAACCCGATTAGCAACGGTTGCAATACCGGCAACGAAGGACGTACTCCGAAAGAAGAAGAGTGGGAATACCTTCTCAATACCCGTCCGAATGCGGCACTCCTGAAGGGTACAGCCAAGGTAAACGGTGTTAACGGATTCGTCTTCCTGCCCGATGCCTGGGTTGCTCCCGAAGGAATCGTCTTCACTCCTATGCCCGGCGACTACTCTACCAATGTATATACCGTTGCCGAGTGGCAACAATTGGAAGAGGCTGGTGCTGTATTCTTCCCTGCTGCCGGTTTAAGAAGAGGAACAAGCGTGGTAAATGTAGGATGGACGGCATATATGATGTCCGACTCACCCGGAAGCTGTCTGCTTCTTAGCGACTCGTATACGCATAACACAGCCGGCGATCTTGCATACGATGCCAAATCTGTCCGTCTTGTGCGTGATCTGGAGAACAACTGCTCGGCTGAGATTCGCACTGAGTTCTCCGCTACTGCATGCGACAGTTATACGTGGGCTGGCAAAACCTATACCGAAAGCGGTAACTATGAGAATTATTTCATTACTCCTGCCGGTTGCGACTCTATCGTCACCTTGCATCTTACCATTAACAAGTCGGTAGCAACAGAGTTCTCCGAGACAGCCTGTGATAGTTATACTTGGCAGGGTGAGACCTACACTGCAAGCGGCGACTACGAGAAAACATTCCCGATGGCATCAGGTTGCGACTCTATCGTCACTCTGCATCTTACTATCCTCAAGTCGGTTGCAACAGAGTTCTCCGAGACGGCATGCGACAGTTATACGTGGCAGGGTGAAACCTACACTGCAAGCGGCGACTACGAGAAAACATTCCAGATGACATCCGGTTGCGACTCTCTCGTCACTCTGCATCTTACTATCATGAAGTCGGTTGCAACAGAGTTCAATGCAACAGAATGCGACAGTTATACATGGCTGGGTGAGACCTATACAGAAAGCGGCAACTACGAGCGTCATCTGACAACCGCTGCCGGTTGCGACTCTCTCGTCACTCTCCACCTTACTATCCTCAACTCTACTTCTGCAGAGGTAACCGAGTTGGCCGAAGGTTCATTCTCATGGAATGGCAAAACATATACAGAGTCGGGCAACTATACCGACACTATTGTCAATGCCGCCGGTTGCGACTCTATCGTCACTCTGCATCTGACCATCTTCAAGTACGAGGAGAATCCTCAAGATGTATATTATCGCTTCAATACGACAACAGATGAAAAAACTGCATTTGCCCCTGTTGTTGGCGAAGGACCCGAACTGTTGGCAAATGGTCCGGTTGGGCAAATACTTAAAAAGGATGGCACTTTCTATTCTTATTTGAATGCTGAATGTAAATATGTTGGGCCTCTGGGAGTAGGCGTTACTCTGCCTGTCTCGGCAAGTATCGATAATCCTGCTCATATTTACGTTGTTGGCGTGGTCGCTGCAAATACTAATGCAATTAGAAATGTAAAACTTTATAAAGCAGGTGTAGCAGATAATTTGGGTTCTAAATATGTGACAAACGGTACTGCAATGATAGATTTTGTTGTGACTGAACCAGGATTATATACAATTAGTGATTTTCATATTAGTGAAGTGCGTGTGCTCTACGAAAACAATTCCACATGGCAGGCACTAATGAACATGAATGAGGTGCATCTTACCGGTGAAACCACATTGTCGGATACTCTCACTTCTTCCTTCTTCCAGATGCGTGGATATTGGGAGTTGTCAGCTGACGGAGGTTGGCAGTACAATCAAGACTTTGTCGGAGGAAATCTTAATGGCATATTCTTCACTCCGCTTGTTGACGGAAAATTGGAAGTGGTTGCACACAAACGCTCAACTCTATCTTCTCCGTATTCTATAACGATCGATACTGTTGACTATTATGATGGTAATTATAATATGATTCATCAAATAGGACAGATAGAGTATCATGGTTTGCCTAATACTGAAGAGACGTTCACGTTCGAACGCCTGTTGAAGAAAGGCGCGACATATAAACTCTCAGGTCATTCAATGGTAATTAGCAGTGCACGCTTCATTCCTGAAGTGGAACCGCAACCCGCAGGTATTCTCACTTGGCGTGCCGATGATGAGGATATAAAAGATCTTGGTACAATATCGCAGAATACCACTGTCAGAGGTCTTACCTTCGTTGCCGATGCTTCAAATACTATTGTAGTGGATGCAAGCAACAAGACCTACGATACTCTCAGTTTCACGCATCGTATCAAACTGGGTGGCACAATGAAAGCAGACTCCCGTCATCTCCGATTCAACGTCAAGGGCGACACTAAGGTGGAAATCTATTGCATGTCGTCGAGCAGTAGTGCTGAGCGAGTAATGAATCTTGCTGTCGATACTTTCAACAACACTGTCAAGCAGTTTGAGGGTATCAACGGCAGTGGAATCAACTATTGCACTTACGATTACCAGGGTGGACCTGCTACTTTGTTTATCGGTAGTAACAACTCCGGAATCAATATCTATGGCATCAGCATCACGGGTGATTGGATCCAAGATAATCCTCCTTGTGAGAATAAATACTCCGAGTTCTTCGAGAGTGCAGAAGGCTCATATACTTGGAATAGTGAGACATACACAACAAGCGGAGACTACGAGCAGACATTCCCGATGGCTTCCGGTTGCGATAGCATCGTCACGTTGCACCTTACTATCACAGAACCTGTAGTTGAACAGAAATGGGAGAATGGCATCCTGCCGGGTAAATTCTCTATTGCTGAAGACAAACAAGTGCAGTTCTCACAAGGTAACCTGCAATATAAAGCAAGTGCTGATGTATGGCAGTTCGCAGCAACCCAGTATAGTGTTGTAGGTTATGGAAATGCTAATATATCACCGACCTACAATGATTGGATCGATCTCTTCGGTTGGGGCACCGGCAACAATCCTACTTTGACAACTGAAAATGCCGATGATTATACCAACTTTGTGGATTGGGGTGTAAATGCAATCAGTAATGGCGGTAACCAGCCTAATATGTGGCATTCCATTACATGGGATGAATGGATATATCTACTTTACACAAGACCTAATGCACAAAGATTGGTGGCTTTGGGAACTGTGAATGGAAGAGCAGGTGCTATTCTCCTTCCTGATGATTGGACTCTCCCGGAGGGACTCTCGTTCTCTTCTGCTGCGGATAAGCATTATCAATGGCAAACACGCTACTATTATGCTAGTACTAACGGATACCAGGATAATGTTTATACAGCCGAACAATGGGCAACTATGGAAGCCGCCGGTGCAGTATTCCTGCCTGTTGCAGGTAGGCGAAACGGAACATCATACTATACTGATGGTGCTGCTGGTGCTAATGGTATTGGTGAAGGACGCTATTGGACTTCTACGACAACGACAGATGGGTTACATTCGTATAATGTTATCCAACCTGGTCACCTTGGCTTGTTCGGATCATCAGTAGCTTATACTGCAGTAAGTGTTCGTCTTGTAAAAGATGTAGAAGAAACACCTATACCTGTTGAATATGAAGTGTCGTATGTCTGCGATTTCACCACTAAGGCATCCAAACATAACGCTTATTACGACTCATGGGTTTACGACAATGCTTGGACCATTTTCGGAGGCTCCAACTATAATGCTTCTTGGGCTTACTGCAAATTCGGCGGCAAGAACACCACTCTGGAAAATGCCAACCCCGTATACATTGCCAACATATCTCCGTTTGCAAAGGACATCAAACTGGTGAAAGTTTATATCAACAAAGGTCCTATCTCGGGAATGACGGTCAACAGCTGGGGCGTGGAGACCTACAACGATCCTGCCTTCAGCGAATCCACTCGTCTGGGAACAGTGTATGGAACTGAGATAACGGGAACAGATACCATCACTATTGCCGTTTCATCTGAGGCTGCATTCCTCTGGGAGGCAGGTGTTTACTTCCGCGTTTACTGGGATCTGTCGAACACAACCTCTACCAACGGTATCATCTGGATTGACAAGGTTGAGTTCCTCACTCAGAAGAATGGTCCGGGCACAGCAGAAGAAGATATCCGCATCGAGTTGCTGCCGCGCAAGATTATCCGCAACGACAAGGTGATCATCATCATGCCTGACGGCACTGAATACAGCGTGCTCGGCAAGAAAATCAGATGATTCATTATTTGGTAGTTATGATTCTGATTTCTGATAAAAAAGGAAAGGCTCACGAGCCTTTCCTTTTTGTCTGTATAATGAGTTGCGTGTCAGATGGTTGCATCAATGGCTCACAAAGGTGCCTAAGCCTTTGTGCTTTCCTCAAAGTAATACCATAGTAATACCATTCTGCTTACTCTTTCTTATATTTTATTTTGCTGTTTGCTTTTTTTGAACTACCTTTGCAGAGAAAAATGAAACGCAATATCCTCATAGTGCTTTCGCTTGTTCTGCTCATGGCGGTGCTCTTCGTCTTTGACCTCTGTTTCGGCAGTGTGCGCATGTCGCTGGGTGAGTTGTTTGCGGGAGGTGATGCTCTGCATCGCCAGATTCTCCTCGACTTGCGCTTGCCCCGTGCTATTACGGCAATTATGGCAGGTATGGCTTTGTCGGTGAGCGGCTTGATGATGCAGACTCTTTTCCGCAATCCGCTGGCAGGACCTTATATATTGGGTGTGTCGTCGGGTGCTACTTTCGGAGTGGCTCTGTTGATGCTGGTTGGCACTCTCTTCGGCTTTGCTGCTACCAATATGCTTACCGTTGCATCTGCCATCATTGGAGCCACCTTCTGTTTGCTCCTGGTGCTTGCCATCTCTTTCCGAGTTCGAAGCAATGTGTCGTTGCTTATTATCGGTATGATGATAGGCAGTATAGCGGGTGCTCTGGTCAATCTCATGCAGAACTTTGCCAATCCCGATGCTTTGAAGCTCTTCATCGTATGGTCGCTCGGATCTCTTTCGTCGGTTACATGGCATGAGATGCCGTTTCTCGTTCCTGTCTTCTTTATAGGAATACTGATGTCTGCCATGCTTATCAAACCGCTTAACGGTTTGCTCCTGGGGGAGAATTATGCCCGTGGTTTGGGCATCAATGTCAGCAGAATGCGTCTATGGATTGTGTTGTCTACAGGTCTGCTTGCCGGTGGTATAACGGCATTCTGTGGGCCTATTGCCTTCGTGGGTGTGGCTGTGCCTCATATTGCAAGAGGAATATTCCGTACAAGCAATCATCGCCTCACGCTGCCTGCTTCCGCGCTTATCGGTGCCAATCTGCTGCTTTTGTGCGATATCTTGGCAAACCAGTTCACCTATCCCTTGCCTATAAGCACTCTCTCGGCACTCTTTGGAGCACCGATCATCATCTGGATTATTCTGAAAAGAAAAAAAGAGTAGGGGTTAGTCCAGGGGTTTGAGATATGTGTTGGGGAAATAGTGCGCCAGAATATCTTCGTATCCGAATCCTTTGTCCGCCATCACGGCTGCTCCAATCTGGCAGAGTCCCACTCCGTGTCCCCATCCGTGACCTCTCAGTGTGAATAGCATCTGACCTCCATTCTGACTCTTTTCTACATCAAACCATGATGAGTATAGATGCGATTTGGATAGCCATTTGCGTATCTCCAACTCTTTACCTACTGCCATCGTGCGTTTGCTTCCCACTATCTTTAGCTCGAATATTCTTCCCGAAGGTCCTCGCTTCACAGGAATCAGGTCTTGCACTTCTCCGAAGTCGATTCCGCTTTTTTCTTTTATTAGATTGCTGAGTTCTTCCTGGGTATATCTGACAGTCCAGTCGTGAAAGTCGGGTGTCTCCTGATCGTAGTTGTTCAATACTTGCTGCAGTATGCGTGTGTCGTTGGTGTCGCAATACGGATCGTCTACGCTTTCCAGATACGAATAATGCTCGTCTGCCCAACAAGTCTCGAACTCTTCTGTCTTGCCTCCGCAGCATTTGTAGAATCGTGCATCGCATATCTCGTTGTTGGTTTTGCTGCGAAGCACAAGTCCGCGTGTAGCATCGATAGCCTTCTCCACATTCGCCGAGGTCTGTTTGGTGATGCCTTGATAGCGTTGGCAATGGTCATCGGCGCATACATCGAAAAGCGTATGCGCATCTCTTTCATACCAGCGTATAATAGTGTCGTCGGTCTGAATGGAAGTCTGATGGTTGCCTCCTGTATGCGGATTGATGATTGGGTGCAGAAGCCAACTGCGGGAGATGACGGCATGGGCTTTCAGAAGTTCCATACTGCTGGTTGCCGCCATCTCGCTGGAGATGACGGAAGTAAGAGAATCTTCCACGTCTATCAGGTTGATGGCAATCAGTCCGGGGCTGTCGCTGAGCACGTGGTCGTGTCCGCAGATTATACGCAGATCACCCTTGAAACTCTGATCCTCACGCCTTTGCCAATGGAAATTCACTCCTATCGTGACGCCTTTCAGGGTAAAATGGTTGTCGGTTGCATCACTCCCGGTAAACAGAAGTTCCTCGTAGAGTTTGCCTTCAAAAAGCACTTTGCCATCCTGCGCAACGGCAGTTTGCTGGCCGGAGAACTCTCTCCCGTCAAACAGATATACTCCGTTAAGAATAAAATTGACGGTGGGTTCGGAGTAGATACCCACCGCCAGTTTGCGCTCTTTCATAAACGTCATTTGTTGTTCATCTGAATTCGTGCTTTCAGTTCCCATGTGCGAATGCGGTCTTTATAGAGGTTGTTTTTGTTCATGCCTTCTATATCTACATTCGCATCGGAGTTGTCATCCCATCTGCGACAGTTGTATACCACGTCGTAGATTCTTCCTATCTGATACTCGCGACTTACTCTGAGTCCTACTGCATAATCCTCACCGTATTTGGTGGTAGGGAAATTTATTTGCCTGAGCATTGGAGTGTAGAATCCTCTGGGAGCACCGAGTCCGTTGATCCTGAGAGCGTTGTTGCGTCCGTTCTCGGGAGTCCACTCGCGGTGGTCGATGATGCCGGGAGGCAGGGTTTCCATGTGGAAATTGGTCATACGATAAGTGCCTACCACCATAGCGCAGTTCTGCTCATGGAAAGCATCAATGAATTTCTGAACGGTTGTCTCGTCGAAATATACATCGTCGGAGTCAAGCTGGATGGCAAAGCGTCCGCATTTCGGATGATGCAAAGCCACATTCCAGTTGCCTCCAATGGCATGCCACGACTTGTCCTGGGCTATATAAATCAGTTTCTCATCGTTCATAAAACTCTTGATGATATCCACCGATCCGTCTTCCGAGTTGTCGTCAACCACGATTACGTTATATTTATAAGGTGCACGCACTTTCTGTGAAAGGGCAGAGCGTATGGCATCGCCTATTGTACGAACGCGGTTTTTGCAAGGGATAACTACAGATGCTTCAAA
>JAEEGL016010527.1_pt1 | contig 13209 bp, 9 predicted proteins | sample 9134231 | NCBI WGS metagenome assembly JAEEGL01 (sample SAMN16246548, study PRJNA631951) | gut metagenome | biome: gut microbiome; feature: rumen; material: fiber-attached | host: Bos | place: Iran: Karaj | collected 2018-10
CAATGAACGTGTGCGCGGCCTGCGAACGGGCTGTCCTTGCCTTCAACGAACTGTCCGAATACATACGGTTCAAGAACACGCAGCTCGGCATTGTCGTTGTAAGTTGCCGGAGATGCTTCCTTCCAGTACTTGTATGCGCGGTTGCCGTGTCCGAGCTTGGACTCCGCGAGTATCAGCCAGCCCTGCGGCTGCGAGAATATACCGGCATTCCCCTTCGTGCAGGCGTTGAAGCAGCGCATAAGAGCACCGTCAAAGCCGTGCTTGTCATACGGCGGGTACATAACCATAGCACCGTAAGGTGTGTTGAGCTCTCTCTCCACGCTGTCCATTGCCTTCTCTGCCTGCTCCTTGGAAGCGTAGCCGGAGATAACGGACCATGACTGCGGGTTGAGCCACATGCTTGCTTCGGGATCGGTGCGCTGACCGATGATCGTACCGTCTTCCTTGTAGCCGCGGATCCATCTGTCCTCGTTCCAGCAGCCGGCAAGTATCTTGTCGAGCTTTGCCATTATATCGTCCAGATACTTGATATACTCGGTATCGTTCTTCTCCTCCGCGTACTTCTTCAGTATCTTGATAGCGTAAACGAGCTGGAACGCAACGAATGTGGATTCGCCGAGCTTGCCGAGACGCAGGCAGTCGTTCCAGTCGGCGTGCAGGCCTGCGGGCATTCCGTGACCGCCGAGGTTGTCCATGGAGAACTTGATAGCTCTCTTGAGGTGATCGTAAACGGTACCCTTTTCGCCGTTGTTAGCGTAGAATATCTCTTCATCGAGGAAAGCGCTGTCGCCGCTCTCGGAAACGTACTTGTAAACTGTCGGGAACAGCCAGAGTGCGTCATCCGCACGATAGCTCGGGTGGCCGGTCTCCTTTACATAGTCCGGATCGTCGGGTGTGTTCTCCTGACCAGCCTTGTGGGTGTACTTCACGAGCGGAAGTCCCGCGCCGTTTGTTACCTGAGCGGAGAGCATGAAGATTATCTGCTTCTTCGCCATTTCGGGAGCGAGGTGGATTATACCCTGGATATCCTGTACGGTATCGCGGTAGCCGAAGCCGTTGCGCAGACCGCAGTACTGGAACGAAGCCGCTCTCGACCATGTGAATGTGATGAAGCAGTTATAGGCGTTCCATACGTTCACGATGTTGTTGAACTTCTCGTCGGGTGTATGAACCTGGAGGTTGTCCAGTTTGCTGTGCCAGTAGTTCTTCAGTACTTCCAGCTCCTCATCGCACACACCGGGCTTTTCATACTTCGCAATGATCTTTTCTGCTTCTTCCTCAGGCTTCTGACCCAGCAGATAAACGAATTCCTTGGTCTCGCCGGGAGCCAGTGTGATATCGGACTGGAGCGCACCGGAGGAGTTGGTGTTGAAGTTGAGGTCGTTGTTCAGATCCGCAGCAGCGCCTACGGGGTTAGCGTAGCTGTGGTAGCTGCCCACGAACTTGTCTCTGTCGCCGCAGTACTTGTCGATCTTCTGCATAGCGAGACCGAGGAAGCGGTTGTTATCCGGGTTTCTGAAAAACTCGTTCTGCTTCTGGAGGATATAGTTGCCCTTGAAATAGGTATGTGTGATGAACAGGGTATACTGAAGGTTTACCTGATCCTGCTCATAGTTATTGTCGTTGACGAATTCGCAGTAGCCTGTAACAGCCAGCTTGCGGGGCTTGTCGCCCGTGTTGGTGATCTTCGAACGCCATACTTCATACGTGGCATCCTTGGGGACATAGTAGAGCGTTTCAGCCTTGATATCCGAATACTCCGAAGTGATCACGGTGTACGCGGTACCGTGGCGGCACTCGCTCTTGTAGCTGTCGAGGGGCTTGCACACCGGCGACCACGAAGCCGACCAGTAGTCTCCGGTCTCCGCGTCGCGGATATAGATATATCTGCCGGGCTGATCTGTCGCTACGGAATTGAAGCGATAGCGGATAATTCTGCCGTTTGCGCCGGACTTGACGAAGCTGTAGCCTCCTGCATTGTTGGAGATTATAGCACCGTATTCGGGGGAACCGAGGTAATTCGCCCATGCCGAGGGTGTATCGGGTCTTGTTATGACATATTCCTTATTTTTTTCGTCGAAAAAGCCGTAATTCATTGAGCTTTTGCCCTCCTTCAAATTATTCGGAAGCGTGAGCGTTACTTTTTGTATGTTTCTCCGCACCGTTATAATAACATTATATCAGTAAATCGTATATTGCACAAGGGCGGTAATTTGCACAAATATTTTCTCGCGTATTTATGCAATATGACAAAGCCGCCGCACCTTTCGGTGCGGCGGCAGTTTTGCGCGTCGTGTGAGGTATTACCAGTTACCGGTAGCGCCGTTGTCTCTGTAAACCGACGCAACGTCAACAGAGATTCTCAGCTTGATGGTAGGATCCTTCTTGATATAGATGTTATAATATACTGTACCGCCCATAGCCGAAGTATTTGCTGTCAGGTAGTATGTGAGCATATAGCCCGAACCGAGCTTCGAGAACGTGCTTGTCTTGCGTACAAGGTTGAACTCGTTGGACTCAACAGAGAAGTCGGACTGACCGGAAATGCCTTCAAAGTAGATCTGAATAACCAGTTCCTCACCCTGATAAAGGATGTCCATATACTTGCCTGCTCTGCTGAACATCTGGCTGTCAACAAGGGAGATAGTAGCGTTTGTAGTGCTCTCCGCAGCGGATATAACCGTTACCGCATCAGAAGCCGCTTCATCCTTTTCTCTCGGGTTAGTGGGGCCGCCGAGGCTTCCGGGAGTAGAGCTGTAATCATATACGGAATTTGTGAATCTGTAGCCGGTTACTTCCGCATAGCAGTTGATCTGTCTGCCGTTATCTGTGTTTACTGTGCCGCTTACTGTGAAGGATACGGACTGACCGGCAGCGAGACCGTTGCTCGCGAGCAGGTTGTTGATCGTATAGTAGCGGAAGCCGTTTCTTGTACCGTCAAAGATGCTGGTCACATAAACATTGGTGGGTGTCTTGACCATTTCCACGTTCGAAAGAACGTCTGTGAAATAGAGTCCTATGGATACGTCGCTCAGATTCTCTGTCTGGGATGTGTTGGTAAGCGTTACCTTGAATGTGAGCTTTTCATCGTTCATTATGGACGGTGTGCGGGATGTGGCTGTTGTATAAGCTCCGACAGTATCGATAGACATCGCGAGAGAACCGTATACCTTGGTGCTGAGCGCGAGGTTTATGTCAGTAGCCGAAGCTCTGTAGGTGCTTGAGGATATTGCCTGGCCGATGAAGCCACTGTAAGATACAGCATTTGCATACTTGTTGATATTGGGAGCTATGAGAGAACCTGTCGGGTTATAAGCGCCTGCGTTCCTTACAAGAAGCTGCGGGATAGAACCGGACATAAGAGCCTGGTTGCCGCCTGTTCTTACAACGTTGTACGGACGATATTTCTCATAGTTGAATTCGAATACGACTCTGTACGCGTTTGTGGGTACAAGGCCGGTAAGTGTATAGTTACCGCTGTAGTCTGTGGTGGTTTCCTTTTCCTTTACGTTGGAATTAACGTTGAGAGCATATACCTTGATGCCGGAGATTCCGCTCTCACCGGTGCTTCTGATACCGTCCATGGTCATGGAGTAGGTCGTATCGTCCCATACATTGCCGCTGAGTGAGAAGTTAGCCTTGATATTGAATGTGAACGTTGCAACATCGCTGTCGGCATTCGCCTTGGAACGTGCATAAGCCTTTACGACTGCCTTGGTGGTATTCTGCTGAGGATATGCTTCAAATGTTCTTGTGTACTTTCTTGCTGTAGAGCTTGTTTTGGGGTCAGTGCCGTCCGTAGTGTAGTAGATCGTTGCATCGGTCGTTGCGCAGTTGAGGGAAACCTGTGCATAATCGGTGTAAGTGTTGGCTGTGGACGTCGGGCAGGTAACGGAAGAGGTCTGACCTACCGTTACTGTTGTCTGCTGCACCTGGCTCTGCTCACCGTTCTTGTAAGCTATTACCTTTACGGTGAATGTGCCGGCCTTGTCTATAAGGAACTTATCGCTGTAGCGTGTGCTCCTTGTTGTCGGGTCGGAACCGTTGAGGGTGTAATAGAATGTAACACCGCTGGTCGCGCTTGTAAATTCTATTCTCTTGCCGCCGAGAGACTTATAGACCGTGATACCGGGTCTCGGAAGAGTAGCGGAAGGTGTATCCTCCTCATCATCTTCTTCCTCGTCCTCGACTTCAACTGCCGCATTTCTGTACGGGAGAGAAGAGATCGAGCGGTTCAGATACATCGAAAGAACCGTGAGGTCTGCCGAGTTGATAGAACCGTCGTCGTTGCAGTCTGCGTTGTCCTTGCAGACATACGATGTCTTGAGATTTATGTAGTTCTTGAGTCTCGTATAGTCGTTCTGGTTGATATTGCCGTCACCGGTGATATCACCGCACTTGGACGCTACCTTGAAGGTCTTGATCATAACGGCGCTGGAAGAGCTGCCGGAAATGGCGATAGCCTTGATCTTGACATCCTTTGTTACCTTGAGCAGCGTGCCGTTGGTGTACTTGTAGCTGTTCTTGGTAGGTGTGGTACCGTTCGTTGTGTAATAGATCTGAGCACCCGCCGTCTTGGTGGAGAGCTTGATCTTTCTTACTCCCTTTGTTCCCTTTACGGAATAAGTGGGCTTTGCCACTGTTGCTTCATAAGCAACTACCGTGGTCGCCGATGCGTCGTACTTTTTGCTTTCGGCAAATGCCTCGGCTCCGAAGCACGTCGCTGCCATGAGTCCTGCCGTGATAAATGCCACGGCTTTTTTCATCAGCTTGTTCATTTTATCTTCCTTTCCTTTTTCCTTATCCGCCGCCGGCGGAATTTGACATATTGAAGTTTTGCGGTCCTGTGTCCTTTTGACCGCCCTTATATTATAAAACGATATTCATAGGCAAAAGGTGACGCCGAAAAACTGATTTTTTTCGTTTTTTGCGAAATTTTGTCAGTCCTGCACAAAACCGCCTTTTGCGCCGCCTCAGATTTCGGTGAAATCGTCCTGCATTATATCGTCGTGTACATCGACCTGACCGCCTATCATATCCCTGCCGCGTACATAGTACTTGTCGCGCTGCACTCTTACAGCATCATCAAGCAGCTTCTTGACATCGCGGGGTTTCTTGATAGAGATGAGCTTCTTTTCCGGAGTGTCGATATCCTTCGACGCTATCGCTACGGTTCCACAGCCGAATATCCTCTGCCCCAGCGTGAACGATATCTTCTTGTCGAAGATACGGTACAGTTCGATTTCATCTTCCTTGATGTTGAAAAGCCCTATTCTTGTGTAGAGCGTCGTGTCCGTTAGTACATACCTCGTGAACGAGATCGGCATACCGAGGATACATTTCTTGCCCGACCACAGCACGTTGCCGTAATCGGCCTTCAGTTTATCCATGTTCAATGCCGTTTTCCCCCTTTCTTCTTTCCGCCGCTCCCTTTTCCGGAGGACGAAGGCTTGCCTGCGTTATTCTTTGTGGGTTCTTCATGCCCCACGATACCGTCTATAGTCTCTTTTATCGCCTGTTTCTTGGCTTCACGCGCCTTACGTTTGAGCTCTTTCGACTCTGCGTCCCGCTTTGCCTTTTCGGCCTGTTCTACCGCGATAGTCTCGGTAAGCGACACGGGCGAAAGGTCTTCCTCCCGTATGCTGTCTATGTCGGTATATTCGTCGGAACCGGCCGGGAGCCCCTTTGCCTCGAGCTTGCCGGCAACAAAGGCCTTGACCGCGCTGTAAATGACCGCGAACAGCGGTATGCCTATTATCAGACCCCAGAATCCGAACATTCCCTGACCCACAAGGATAGCGAATATTACCCAGAAGCTCGTAAGACCTGTGCTGTCACCGATGATGCGCGGGCTTATGACATTTCCGTTGAGGTTCTGTATTACAAGAACTATTACCGTGAACACAATACACATCACAGGGTTTTCCATGAATATGAGGAACAGGCTCGGCACAAGTCCGATGAACGGTCCGAAATACGGGATTATGTTCGTAATTCCCATAAGCACGGAAACGAGCAGCGAGAACGGAACTCCCGCAAATGTCGTGACCACGAATGTTATGCAGCCTACGACAAAGGAATCTATTATTGTTCCTGTGATGAAGTTGCCGAAGGAATGATGTAGCTTGCGCATACTTGATATCATTCCGTTGGCGTGCTTTACGTTGAAGACCGTGTACAGCACCTTTTTCGCCTGAGCGGCGAAAAGCTCTTTACTGTACAGGCAGTATATAGCGACTACCATGCCGAACACAAGATTGAGGATAAATCCCACAAGGCTCATGATGCCGTTGGTAAGGAATCCGAGATAGTCTCCCATCTGCGGCAGTATGGACGTACTGAGGAAAGTACGCAGAGCCGAGCCGGCGTCGTTGATCATGTTCGTGATCTCGGCACCGATCTCCGGGTAGTTGGTGAACATTTCCTGAGTCCACGCTACGAGGTTCGACATATATGTCGGTATGTTGTCAACGAGCAGTTTTATAGTTGCAGTGAGCTGAGGGATTATTGCAACCAGGATGCCCACGATTATTCCGATGAAGATAAGGAAGGTTGCCGCTATGCTGACGGCACGGCGCGGCCTGTTGCGGACATACAGCTTCAGATGCGAGTATTTGCTGCGGTCTGTGCCTTCGCCGGGAACTTCATGGTTGGCAATCTGGGCGAAAGGCTGGTCGCTCTTTTTGAAGAGTTTCCCGAACACACGTTTTTCAAATGACTCGACTACGGGGGCAAGCAGATAAGCTATGATCATACCGTAGATTATCGGGCTTATCGCGGATATGAAGTTTCCTATACCCGCGGCAATGCTGTTGATATTAACGAGCATCGTCCCGACGAGGATCGAGGCGATTATCACAATGAAAGCGGTTATACCCCAACCGAGGTAATGTTTGTTCCACCTGTAAAACTTCATCGGATCACCTGCCGTATCACATATATGTCTATTATACTACCATATTTCAGAATTGTCAAGGTTTGCCGCAGCGAAACACTGTAATAATTTGCTGAAAAACGTCGTTCCGGACGCGGCACACTAAACGGGGCTCCGCATATAATGTTAAAAAGCGGAAAACGACGGGGTAGCGCATCTGCGCTCCTGAATAGCCCGGTCGCGGTCATTATCCCGGGAGTGTTAACCGACTTTTCCGCTTTTTATATAAAACCTGCCTCTTTCCATAAGGGGCAGGTTCCTTTTTACGCCGCTCCGCTTTTAAGTTAAAAGAAAACCGCTCCTGTTGCAAGTCAACAGGAGCGGTGTTTTACGGCTGCAATGCCGCGGCCCGTCCGCGTGGGTACCGCGCTTCTTACTCAGCCTTCGGCGCCTCGGGTGCTTCGGGAACTGCCGATGTGTCGACAGGTGTACCGAGGTAATCGGGGAGCTTCATACCGGCCTGATCGAACATCTCACCGAGGGGAGGAACGGACTTGAAGAGACCGCTGATAAAATCCGCGGTGGAGTTCTTGCCGTCCTTGCCGCCGGAACCGCCGTCCCATACAGTTACCTTGTCGATCTTGATGTTCTTGATAGCGTCTACCTGGATCTTGAGCAGGTCTTCCATCTTATCCGCGAGCATCAGCTTAACGGCATCGTCCGCGCTGCCCGCTGTATTAACGAGTTCGCGCATACCTTCCGCCTGCTTCTGGAGTATCTCGCGCATACCGTTTGCCTGCGCTTCCATTTTTGCGTATATAGCGTCCGCTTCACCCTTTGCCTTGCGGCGCATAACCTCAGCTTCCGCTTCCGCAGCGATCTGAGCCTGCTCCTTGGCGATCTGTGCCTTTACGATAATATCGGCCTTCTGAGTGGACATTTCGAGCTGTGCACGCTGATCCTCGGCGAGCTTTTGGGCTGCGTAGGATTCCTCGCGTGCCTTTGCGGCCTGAACAGCCTCGGCTGCTGTCGCCAGCTTGAGAGCTTCCGCTTCTTTCTCACGGCGCTGTGCGTTGGACTGTGCAACGGCGATCTTTGCGGAGTTTTCACCCTCGACTGCCTTAGCGTCCGCTGCGGCTACCTGTACACGCTGATCGCGCAGAGCGTTCGCCTGTCCGATCTCACCGTCTCTGCCGGTCATCGCGATAGCAACCTTCGCATCGTTGGCTGCCTTTGCGTCAGCCTCGGCTTCCTTGAAGCGTCTTGTCGCTTCGGACTGTGCTACCGCTACCTTCGCGGAGTTTTCACCGTCGATAGCGCTTGCGTTGGCAGCCGCTACCTGGATACGCTGGTCACGGTTCGCGTTCGCTTCACCGATAGCACCGTCGCGGTTCTTTTCGGCAACGGATTTCTTCGCGTCGTTGATAGCCTTTGCGGCTGCTTCCTTACCGAGAGCCTCGATGTATCCGGACTCATCCCTGATATCCGTAACGTTTACGTTTATAAGACGGAGACCGATCTTGCGGAGCTCTATCTCAACGTTGTTCGATACTGCGATGAGGAACTTGTCGCGGTCTGTGTTGATCTCCTCGATCTCCATTGTAGCGATGACAAGACGGAGCTGACCGAAGATGATATCCTTTGCAAGCTCCTGGACCTGCTGCATCTTGAGACCCAGCAGTCTTTCCGCCGCGTTCTGCATAACGCCGGGCTCGGTAGAGATACCTACCGTGAAGCTCGACGGTACATCGACACGGATATTCTGCTTGGACAGCGCGTTTCTCAGGTCAACGTTGATCGAGATAGGCGTCAGGTCCATATACTGATAGGACTGGATAATGGGGACTATGAACGCCGCGCCGCCGTGAATGCAGCGTGCGCTCCGCGCCTGACCGCTCTTGTCGCTGCCGACTTTACCGTAGATAACAAGTATCTTGTCGGACGGGCACTTGCGGTATCTGGAAAGGATACCCGCGATAAGAGCGAAAAGAATGATGACCACAACGGCTATCACTACAATAATAATTGGATCCATTTTGTTTCCTCCTGTGATTTGATATAATAATGCGGTATTCCGCAATATTTACTGTTCTGCCGTACCTATCTTTGTGACATTCAGATCCTGCACGGATTTGATCCTTACACCGAACAGATCTGCCTTCTTATCGGCTATGCCTCTGAAATATGCGTCGAAGGGTTCGGTTCCCTCATAATTCTTCACAGCTTCTTCAAGAGCAGTGCTGAAGGCTTCTGCCACAGTATCATTCCTGCCGTCCTCGTCCATATTCTGGAATATGGGCGCGAAAACATCGAGCTTATCCTCCGGGAAGAAAACCGTCACGACAGCTGCGGCACGGTAGTTCTTGCCGTCCTTTCCTACGGCCTCATCGCAGAAAACCTCAACATCGAAAGGAGCCCTCGGCAGGTAGAAGAATTTGCTTCGGACCGAATATATGTTCTCTCCGAAGCTCGGCTTTTTATGACTGATCTTGTAAGAACCGTCACGGTATTCTATACGGTAGAGGTACGCGTGCTTGTCGTCGAATTTCTTCTCCTTCGGCAGCAGGAAATGCAGCGCCGCAAGTCCGGCCAGCACTATGACCGCTATCGTTACTATATATATTATGTCCAGTGTTTCCATAGAGCCTCCGCGTTATACCTTTTCGACCACAAGGACATTCCCTGCTCTTATATCAATAACTCTCACGGGCGTGCCGTCGGGAAGAGCCTCGCCGCCGTCAGTTATCGCGTCAAATTCCACAAGGCGTTCACCGCTGCTTATATTCACCTTTCCTTTGCTCTTGCCGTCTCCGGGTATCACGAGATAGACGGTGCCGGAAGCTCCGAGAAGGTTCCTGACATTGAGTGTGCCGTTCTGCGCCAGTTTCTTTGATGCCCAGAGCAGCTTCGCCACTCCGTACATCGCCGCAAGTCCGAGAACCAGGCCGAGCAGTACCGCGATCACGGCATTCCTTGTCATTGTGTAAGCCGCTATGCCTACCCAGCCGAACACGCACAGGAACGAGATCATACCCTGAACGGTGAAGAAATTCATCGTGCCTATATCGCCGGGGCTGCTTCCGTCATTGTAATGTACATCGGTATCGAAATCCGATGCGTCGCCGACGTCCGTTATGTCGCCGTCAAAGCTCACGTCACCGTCAAGTCCCTCGATGCCCGAAGTATCGCTGGGGTTTACGCCCGCGCCGTCGTGACCGAAGCCAAGTATTATCATTATAGTCTGTATGAGCAGTATCAGCGTAGCGGGCACAGCCACGCAGTACATGATCTGCTCAAACAGCTCAAGTCCGTTCCACCAGTTATTGAACCATTCCATACGCCACACTCCTCTCGTTATATGCGTAAATTTTATTTACTTAAATTATACCACATTTTTCGCCGGTGTCAATGCCTTGACGGTATTTTTTTCAAAATCGTGATAGCGCACAAACCGGGCAAAGTGTTTTTAGTCAAGCCGACGAAAATATAAAAATAACGCGCAGACTATTGCAATTCCGGAGTTTATGTGGTACAATCATAAGTAAATAAGATTTACTTTTATTTAAACCAACGTCAAGCATATATTACAAAAAAGGAGGTATGAAAAATGCTGCTGGTAACAACCGAATTTCTGGCGGGCGCGGACATCGAGATGCTCGGACTTGTAAAGGGGAGTACGATACAGACCGTGAATTTCGTCAAGGACTTCGGCGCGAGCCTAAAGACCATAGTGGGCGGCGAGCTTAAGCACTACACACAGATGATGGACGAAGCACGCAGGATCGCGACGGACAGAATGATCATCGAAGCGAGCGCAATGGGCGCCGATGCAATAGTGGGCGTGCGTTTCGCCACATCTGCCGTAATGCAGAGCGCTGCCGAGATCATGGCATACGGTACAGCCGTAAAATACAGGCGCTGAATCGAACGACATCAAGGAAAGGAGGGTAAGTATGGACTCCATTGAACTCGGAAAAAGAATAAAGGAAGCCCGTCTCGCACGGAAAATGACTCAGTCCGATGTAGTGGGCGATTTCATCACGCGCAATATGCTCAGTCAGATAGAAAGCGGCACCGCTACCCCGTCGGTCAAGACGCTGACGTATCTTGCGAAGGTACTCCAGCTCCCTGTGAACTACCTGCTCCCTGATGAGCTCGAGGTCCCCGATGAGAGCGGCAATTCCGCGCTCAAGGAGATAGACGATCTTACGATAATGAAGAACGCCTTCAAACGCGGCGATTACTCAGCCGCCGTCGAGCACGCCCTCCCGCAGTCCCAGAGCGGCAGCATCGTCTACGACGAGGCCTGCTCGATCCTCGCCATGTCCTATCTCGAACTCGCGAAGGCTTCCAAAGATCCGCGCAAGGGCATGGAATACGCCGAACAGGCCGCAAAATACGGCGAGCTCGGCATCTTCGCCAAACGTGAGGTCAGAGCCTCCGCCGTCCTGCTCTACGATAAACTCGCAGAACAGCTTTAGCCGCTCGAGTATGGTCGCTGACGCTCAAGTTCGGTCGCTGGCGCTCGAGTATGGTCGCTGGCGCTCGAGTATGGTCGCTGGCGCTCGAGCCCGGGGGAACCCTTTTGTGAACAAAAGGGTTCCCCCGGACCCCCTCCCAAAAAACTTAAACCACTTCGTTATTAAATTAAAAGAAATCTGCTCCTATTGTTATTAATAAGAGCAGATATTTTTATGTTTGCAGTTCCTTTACCTTGAAAAGGGGTACTACCGACCGAATCTGCAAGGCGAAGCGTTTTAAGTTTAGGCCAAGCCCTTTTTAAAGGGCGTCATACTCGAGCGCAAGCGACTACTGAACAAAACTGACGGCTGCGAGGCACAGACTTGTCATTCGCTGAATGTAACAGACGGATCGGGGGCGGCGGCTCGCCGCCTCGTTCTAAAGCGTTAGCGACTCTTAATTATGCACTGTGATGCTGCCGCTGAGGGTCTCCGCATCTATCTTATGCACGTTGGAACCGCCGACTGTCATATTGGAATTGCCGGTCATAGAGGCTGACTGACCGTCGAGGTCGAGTTTCATGTTGCCGGAGGCGCGCTTGAAGCTTACATCAGCTCCGGAGCCTGCAGGGAGTGTAACATCTGTTTTGCCGGACGCGAGGTGAACTGACAGATCGCCGTTCCACTCTGCATAGTTCAGTACAACATGGCCGGAAGCGAGGTCGCAGTTTACTCCGCCGGAAATGCCGTTTGCAGTAACAGAACCGCTGGCGAGGTCTATATCTGTCTTGTCCGTCTTGTAGCCGTTGAGCTCAACACTGCCGGAAGCCGCGCTTATATCGAGTTCATCCACCACTTCCTGACTGCTGCAGTTTGTGAGTATCAGCTTACCGGAAGCCACCTCAAATTTCATATTGCGCGCATACACATTGATATCCATTGTTCCGCTGGCTATCTCGCCCTTCATATTCTCTGCCTTGAGAACATCGGAAGATATCCTGCCCGAAGCAAGCTCAAACTTTATACTATTATATATACGCTCGGGAAGAGTGAGTGTAAGCTCTGAGCTCCTGAAGCTGCCGAAATTGAACCACGAGCCGGATTTTTCAGTGATCGTCAGAACGCCGTCATCGAGTTCAACGGAGAAGTCTGTCTTCATATCGCCGGTCTTGTAGGTTACCCAGACTTCATCGATCGCTGCGCAGGCTATGCCGGCTTTACAGCTTGCGAGACTGATGCTGATATCCTTCAGCTCAATGCCGTCCATTGCCTGGATCTTGTTCTTGTATTCCTTGTTCTTTTCAAATTCCTCACTGATCTTAGTCATGCCGTTATACCAGTGTACACCGGGATTTCCTGTAAAAAAGCCGCCCATGTTTATTCCTCCTAATCTTAATATGTCATTGTCTCCTATTGATATTCCGTAGTTACCGTCCACTACTCCGAACGCGGCTACGGTGATGCCGAACATTATCGCACCGATAAGCGCCACAGCACCGAATATAAGAAGTAATCTGCCTGTGTGTTTCATCTTTATACCCCCTTCTGCCCTATCTTATTAAGTACATTTCTGCCCGCGCAAGCTCTGCTGTGCTGGTTGATTATCGCTATGCAGAGGTTGATGAAGCCCTTCACCGAGCCAATAGAGCCGATGACAAGCATACCTGCGAAACCAATGAACATTATACCGAGACAGGCCACCGATACAGGCGCAAAGCCCGTTACTATCAGGCCGCCGAAGCCTGCACCTATCGCGACGATGCCTCCGAGCAGGCACACTATGCCGATGACACTGAATGCTACCGTTATGCTCATCAGCGCTATTATCAGGCCGAACAGCGTCGGCAGAGCCCACGAGTAAACGAACAGATCGAG
>JAEEGL010068243.1_pt1 | contig 13208 bp, 9 predicted proteins | sample 9134231 | NCBI WGS metagenome assembly JAEEGL01 (sample SAMN16246548, study PRJNA631951) | gut metagenome | biome: gut microbiome; feature: rumen; material: fiber-attached | host: Bos | place: Iran: Karaj | collected 2018-10
TCTCGAAATATGGCAAAGATGTATACATGCAGATTCTTGAGCTAGAAAGAGACGTCTACGCCAAGGATGCTGCTTATAGGCAGGAACATGACGACTATAATGCCTTCAATAATCGCGTTGTCAAAGCCAACGAGTGCGTCCAAGAACTGATGATTCCGGAAGGATGGAAAGATATTAACACTTGGGAATTCAAAGGGGTATACTACAAGAATCTGCAGCAGGTCTTCCTCCCTGAGACTATTAACTGGATTGGACATCTTCCCTTTTGCTTCTGCGGAGAAGTAAAGCGGGTGTTTTGTTACGCAAAGGAACCCCCTCGCATTGGAGAACATTATAGGAGTTACTCTCCCGACACGGTTCTCTACGTGCCCAAAGAGAGTTTGGACAAATACGTTGACAACCCTGACTGGAGCGCTGTTTTCCTGGTTATTAAGGTTTTCTGATAACCTGGCGAAAGAGTGCTTAAAGGATCATCACGTCAAAAGCAGGCAATGAAGAAGGCTAAGAAAAAACTGCGAATTACGGTAGCCGACTATATGTTGGCCCAACGCCGGGCAGCAAGGTTGGAGGAAATCGCCTTGCATGGCAAGCCTGTTTCGATGAGATCCGTGAAGCACAAGTCGAAAAAGCTCTATGACCGCAAGCGACTGAAAAGAGCCGACATCGGCCAAGGCGACTTGTCTGCTGAGGGAAAAAACTAGTTATTCCTCCTACCTCATAGAAGGGGGGAATGGTATAGCACCCGTATTATGCTTTACTTAATGCTAGTACTCTGAGTTTTCCACGATCCATGACTCCCCGTCCTATGACTTCATCTCCATCAGAAAGGTCGCTCAAAAATGCTCTGTTGATGTAAACGTCATCGACAAAGCCAAACGGGCCATTCTCATTCTCCTTTATTCTTATCCTCCCTGAAAACTCCTGAATCAGATCACAAGAAGCAGAAGACTTACGGGCATGAATGCATGTCAACATTGATTGGCCATTCTTGATCCGTTTCTTGATCGCAACATCCAGAACATCACCCAGCTTAACATCTTTATACACCTTCTCTTCAGGAATTACAATCTGAAAAGCCTTTCCAACGACATGGATGACTCGTTTACTTTTGTTGACATTGTCGACAACTGCCTGTTGATATGACAAAACCTCTGTCTTTTCAACGGGCTTAATTGAGACTATTCTCTTCTTCCCTTCGTCTTCAAGGTACTTCACATCATAGCAGCTAAACAACTTCGCCTTCCTGTCAAGTCCAAATACATTTGGATTCACTTTATAACTCTCGTTGTCGCTATCATAGAGATAGAAGACAATACGTTTTTTTCCGCCCGGTTTCTCTTCAAAGCGGAACTCAACTAGGGTCATGACATGACTCGGGACGTCGGAGTATACGAACGAATCTGCCTGCAACTCCAGTTCATGATATAAACCCATATTGCTTTCAGTCGCTACCGTACCAGGACTAATCCTTGAACGCATTGCTTCATACTTGCGAGTCGGCCAACCATTCTCCTCATAGATACTACGATACCTTTCAATTTCACACAGGGCTTCCTTCTCCTTGCCCATATCGCATAGGATATCTCCGAGGGCCAAATGGACCTTTCCAACAAACTTCTCCTCCTTGGTCGAGAGAAGCGCTTTCGCCATGCATGAGGCACAAAGTGCCCTATCTTTATCGCTGACAAACTCGGCGAGATCTGTCCAGAAATAGAACTTCCCAGGATGAGTCTTAATAAGATTACGAGTCAACTCTATCGCATCATCGGCGTTTCCTTCATCAAAAAGCAGTCTCGCCAAACGCCTTGAGACACTCTCGTTGTCCTTAAGTTTGCTGATTCCTTCCTTAAGCAGTTTCTTATACTCCTCGCGGAACGGATCACCCTCCGCAACGTCTATTGCATCTGCATATTTGTTCATTGCCCGCTCCGCCAGAGAAGGAAGACTCTTCCCTTCTTTTTGAATGCCGATCCAATCTGCAGGCATAAGGCTCTTGCCGAAGCCCCAGTTCTCAAAGAAAGACTTGAACCACTTGACTCGATTGTCATCAACTTCCCACACAACTGATTCCAGGATTTTCGAGTGGTATTCATTACAGACGCTTACACCAGAAATCCGAGACAAGTACTCATCCGCATCAGCAAAGAACCTCTTCTTGTCCTTTAGTTCAGCGGAGTCTTTATACAGAATTGAGGAGTATGACCGGCTAAGAAGCGATGAAATTGTTTTATCGTCGATTACATCGCCAAATGTTGTAATGACCTGATTGAGGGTCACACTCTTATTGATGAAACACCTGCGAACAGATCTTTCCAGAAGTGACAATCCCCCACCATATGAAGGGTCGGCGACATAATCCTCATCGCGGAAGTTATTGAGGCCCCACTTCTGGATAAAACTTACCAAATCATAGTCAGGATGAAGACCTGAGTATTTTATGGCAAGGTTCAGTATCTGGCTATGGGCCAAGGATGCATTAGGAGTAAACAGACTGAAATACTTGTTTACTATTTCATCAAATTCATTTACTGAAAGCTCCTCTAAAACACTCTTTAAATAGTAGAAGACAATCCAGGCGATATTATCTTTAACCTTTTCCGGATAACCGCTGCAATTCAGTCTTGCCACATAATCATAGGCCTCCTTGCTATCACCCGATTTTGCGGTTGACAGAAGTGAATCTATTGTGCTATACTCAGGAGAGACCTTAGCCTCCAATTTCGAAAACACACGTTCAGCAATGCCTTCTTCGTCATCCATGTTCTCGAAGACAGACTTCATCTCGTTAAAGAAAGACAGTGCGGATTCCATGTCTCCTTCTCTAATACTTCTCTCGCAAGCAAGTCTTAGAGTCCAGAATAAAGCAGACGCGCTATATTCGTCGGGGCTAATAGCATAGTCCGTACGAGCCATTTCTAGTGCGGCATCTATCTCCCCCGCCTTTCTCAGCGCTGTAACCTCTTTGAATGACATAATTACTCCTTAATTGCGTCGATAAGACTGACTAGTTTTGTGTCTTGTCCCCCAATTTCCGAACGAGGGTTGATATAGGTAACTTGACCATGCTTATTCACAAATATCTCCAAATAGGCAAATAAAGCATTGGTTTTCAGGTAATAGGACACTTTAAAATTGCTCAAGTGTTCAACTACGTTTGTAATGATAATCTCGCAATCGTCACATGCCGATTTCACTTTGTGATACAAATCTTCAAGGTTTTGATTTGAAGGGGTATACTCGTAAGTGAAAGGGTATATCTCATCGCGATTGATCAGAGTCATAATCTCTCCTGGCGCGTCAGCCGGATTAATGGCTCGAAATGGTCTCATTATCCCAGATTTGTTATAAATGGAATCACACTTGAACGTGTTCCCATCCGAATCTGAAATGGTATACAACTCCCGATACTGTTGGTGCTCAATTCCATGAATAGAGAATCCTGTACCTTCTAGTGCTTCCAGCACCTGCCAGTATTTAACCTTTAAAGAAATCAAATCGTTATCTGAATGGAAAGGGCCGGCAGGAACATCTGCTCCAGCAGGATAAAACTCAGGAAGGACACTTGAAACGGTTGTGACGTTATTAATCCTTGCCTTAAGCTTCGGGATGTCATAAAGAGCATGGACGTACATCCTGCTAAGGGCGCGAGTCGATGCAGTGTAAGACCAACGGAGGCAATCTTTGCTTAATCCAGTTCTTCCACTGTAATCCACGAAAACTGTGTCCCATTCGCCACCTTGAGATTTATGGCATGTTATCGCGTATCCGTATTTCGCCCTTATTGCATTATAGTACGGATCTTCCATCAAGGCTTTAATGAATTCTGGACTGTTCGCCTTTATACCTCTATGTCTAATCATAAAGTTCGACATCAAGGCACATTGCTCTTGGTACGTTATCGTAGGCTGCGTGGAATCCAATAAGGAATCCAATATCTTTTTGTTGATAATTGAACCGTCATCCAGAAGAAGTGTGACGGTACGGAAGGTAAGATCCATTCTGACTCGTTTCTTCTTATCCGTATTGTCATCAACATAAACGAATCCGGTCTGAATCTCTACGTCAGCAGAGCAGTCTAAAACAATGGCGAACTCACCATTTAGAACGGCACGAGTATCTGAAGAGTAGTTGTTGCCGACTATAATAATCTTATCTCCCGCATGGAGTTCGCGAGCCATCTCTTGGAAATAAATAGACCTAATCTCGTTATTATACGCCGCTGCCATCTTGTTGGAGTAGCAGATAACAATGGGAGAAACAAGAGAGGGTTCAGGAGCCAGCTCGCAGTACTTCACAGCGACATCTTCCGATTTGATATCTTCAAACTCCCCTTCCCTTCGATCGAGGAGTAACTCAGTCCTAATTGTGCTCTGAATAAGGTCTCGAAGTTTTATCGAGTTGCTAAGTATTACGCTATCTGATCCTTGGCGAATAACCTCGGAGAGTTCGAAGGAATCCGCAGTGTAGCCTTTAGACGACAAATAGTCAGAGTCCAGGGCATATGAATCCGGATCGCCCACAGGAGGCAGCTGCGCCGGGTCCCCTACGAAAAGAATCTTCCCGCCATCCCCAAGACGGGCATACTTCAAAATATCTTCAAGGAGAATGCCTGACCCGAACACGAACAGATCTCCAACAGCTTTTCTTGAGCTGATCATTGATGACTCATCAATGATCAACAAGGCCTTATCTGGGCTGATTGATGCTCCAGGTCTCTTGGCATTACTCATCTGACGTAAAGGGAACCGGTAGGCAATCTTGCTATCCTGGCTCTCATCTCCTTCAACCGCCTCTATGTCAGAGAGTTCATAAATAGCCTTATGAATTGTTGTTGCCTCATGTCCCGTTTTATCCAGCAACACTTTAGCCGCTCGACCTGTAGGTGCCATTAATTGGCAAGCCTTACCCATCGACTTTGCGATATCTAGAACAGGCCGAATTAACGTCGTTTTACCTGTACCTGCGTAGCCTTTCAAGATAAAAATGGAATACGAGCTATTGAGGAACCTTTCAATAGCCTCGAGTGCTTCTTTTTGTTGCTTCGTGTATTCCATATTAATCTTTCTTGATGCAAAGATGGTGGCACAATGCGAACCATATCTTCGCATCAACTACTTCTTCATCGATAGTAGCAGGCTCGCAATTGCGGGATCATCTGATAGAGTAGCTCCAGATGGAGTTGGAGGTGGGAGCTCAACCAATGCTTCAGATTCATTTCTAAGGCTCAGGTTCTTCAAATCAAAGACGTACTGAAGATACGATAACAGATTAAGAAACTCCTTTTGTGTAACATTACCATACTTCTCGGGGTGAACGGCTTTTTTATTTCTCACGCTTCTAACATTCATCCAGTCGCCTGGTGTATTCTTCTTGCCATACAAGAATACTAACGCGGCACACATTATAAAGTTCGTTTCAATAAACCCTTTCGTGACATTGTAAACTCCCTTACCAAGGGCATAGTTCCCTTTCCCATTGGGATCAGTTAGTGCGCATTCCGAAGTCGTTCTATTTATGAGACGATACTCTTTCTCACCGTACTTAAGCTTAAAGAAGTCTCCATCCCAGTCACTAATACTCTTAAGGTATTTTTCGAGTATCTGAAATAACTGGAGATATGCGTAAGCAATATATTTGGGGTCTACATCATATTGCTTTATCAACTCGTAGGCTACGCTAATATTATGTTTCTCCTCATCGTATAACGACGAATCGAGACTCTGAATCAGTGCTCCAATTAGTTTAAGCTTCTTATCAATGCCTTTTAAATACTGGGCTCGACCAATCATTGTCATTAAAGACGAGGCAAGATGGATAATTGAATCAGCTGTATATGATGGATTCGAACTAAGTTCGGGAGATTCCTTCACGACAATATCATCAATCCCGTGTCCGGAATCACTCCACTCAAGATAATTCCAGACCTTATTAGATGCTGTAAAACCAATGACTTGAATGCCTTGATTAATATCCTGCTTGATTCTTTTCAGGATTCTTATGCCAGTGTATTCCTTTGCCGTTTTCTCCGAGTCGAAATCTGCATCTTCAAGCCTCAGATCAAGAACAACCACATCTGGATCGAATGATATCACCTTTGATATAGCCATCTCTTCAATTTCATCAGATGTCTTATGCCTAAATGCGGGGCCACCTAACGACTCAAAGATGACTGAAGATTGTGAAAGCATCCGCACAAAGAAGTCATGCCACCCCTTTTCGGCCTCATCATCGATTAGCAGTATTTTCGGTTTAGATGCTTTTGGATCTGTCGGAATACTCGGGAGCATTTCAGTACTACCCACAGAATTCAAGCTATTGATGACGGCGAGATGCTTAAAATATAGAGAATTCTCAACCTCGGATGTGATACTCACATTATCAATTCCGAGGAACTGTGACCATCTATAAATACTCCATTCGTTGGTGATCGAATGGTGGGATTTATAGGCACTGGGGGCTTTTAACTTAAGCGCCTTAAGTGATGACAATGCCGTTTCTTTTTCAAAGGCAGGTATATCAAGGGTACAAATAGATGCTTCAATAGTAGCCTTAGAATTCTTTATAAAAAAGACGTTAGGACACTTCAGTATGTCAGCTCTATCGCAATGGCTATAAAAACTCCCTTTATCCTCTGCGCTTAGAAGGAAAATGGCAATATCGAATATACTGGATTGAATGCAATCCAAGTAAATCCTGATGGCGAGATCAACTCCATCATAAGACAATGCACTATCCACATCGATAATTGTAGGGACATAGAAGGCGCATCCATGTTGTACTAGATCTGGTGAATAGTCTCTGCTCTGAAGAACAGATAAACCGTTCTGACCGGCGTCAAATATATGTGAAGAAGATTCACTCCCTCGGAAGAAAACAATTCGTGCCATATTAGTGTCGGTCTATAATCCTTTGAATTTGTTCAAGCAAAATATCAGGAGTCAGGTCACCCGTTGAACGATGTCCATTAATGAATTCAATAAGGGCTTCTTTATCGGACTTCAATTCATCTTCTTGCATCCTGGTGCTAATACCAGTCATTAGAAGTAACACTTTGGCCGCTTTCAGCGGCTCATCACTCTTGAGATCCCAAAGCTGATTGTTGGTCCATTCCATCACTTTAAGCAATGAACTCATCAGATAATCCTTACCGAAAACGAGAAGAGGGATATTTGCTTTTCCCGTATCCTTATACGCTTGAATAAAAGCAGGCATATGAGAATACATATCTTCGCTACGTACATCAGCCGTCTGTACACCCTCTGGTGTTCTACCGATACTATTCTTAGACTGTCCGCTGAAGTAAACGAAAGGAATTCCTCTTGAGAGAAAAGCCTCACGTACAGAATCGTTTGTCACTCCTGATTGAGGGAAGACATACGATAAATGAAACAGAACTAATTCCGCATCACTGAAATGCTCTCCAACATAATCAGAGAGCTCTTCCTTTCTGCAGTTCATGACGGCTCTTTTTATGAAAGGACTGTCGATATCTCCTTTCAAAAAAAGCTTCATCCTGCCTTCTCTATCTTCAAACAAGTAAATCATTCACCAATATTCTTATAAAACTTTATGATATGTTTAACACCTTCTACTTTCTTTTCAAGAGGTGTAACTTTATTCTCTGAGAGATAGTTTTTACCGCCGCCAAATATGCCAACCGTATCAGCATTTAGACATTCTATTCGTACCGGGTTGTTTTTACCCTCGAATCGTCTATCGGCTTCAATTGTCCAGTCAGCGACACAGAATAGATTGAATCTTACTTTTTCGAAATCTCCATCTTGTCCCTTGATTTTAGTGTCGTCGATGTCTAGAGTACTACCTTTATGAAAAATACTTAGTACGTAGCTGTCTGGAAGGGCTTCCAATTTAATAATAGCCTTAGCGGTTAACGCTCTTTTCTCTTCAATCCACTCAAAGATTTGACGTATAGCGCAGAAGAACATTCGGACATCAAGATAAGCTCTAAGGGTATCCCCGATAGAAACAACACTATCGTCAACATCTAGCTTATCTTTGACTTCATCAGAAAGGCCGCAATGATCACATATAAACTCAACCAAACGTGGCCCAAAACGCATTTCTTCATCATCCGTTCTGAACTGAATGGCATTCTTAAATGATGCAACATAGTGCTTGAAAGGTTTTCCATCGAGATAACACTCGCGGAATGGGTCCTTTCCGGGATTGTCTTTAACCCAAGTAATTGCATTTCTCCATGAGAACGGAATATCTTCTCCGTAGGCATCTTTCGGAAGACGGCCGGTATCACATATAAAATTCCTTATGGTTACATAAGTTTCAGAATTAATAGCATGAGTTCTTGCCTCTTCATGAAGGCGAGCATCGGCGATTGAATAATTCTGAAGATAGTTTATTGGTTTTTGCTCTGGATCATGGGCAAACCACTTGAAGTACTCATCTTGACTGAACTTATACAGGAAACTAACCGCATCCTTTGGGGAATGCTGTTTCGTTTTCGTCTTTATCCTTCCCTTTTCTGATCCTTTTAGATCCCTGGCCACAAGTTCGGAGAAATCCTTCTTCTCTTCAAAAGAAAGAGAAGAATTCATAATTGCGTTGATAAAGAGTTCTCTATTCTTAACCTCTTCCATACTACTCGGAATCCTCTATTGGGGTGAAACCAGACGAGTTATTGTCATTTAAATCGATGTCCTCCAAGCCCTTTGCCATTTCGGCCAGATCAGACTCTTCTATAATAAGCTTTGGAAAGCGACCCGCACCAAAACCACCGTGGGCACGAGAAGAGAATAACTCCTGAACCTTCTTGTTGATGATTTGCTCAAGCGAGGACGACTCATCGTCGTGAGTCGAATCCAACTCAACACCATTGTTGGCTGCAATAGCAGCATCAATGCCCTTCTCTTTCCAGATCTTCAATAATTCATCTACAGGAATACTCAATGTGAGTTCCTCGGCTTTACCAGATACAGCCGGGAAACGGATGATCCAGAAAGAACGTCCTGCGCTCTTTGCCAAGGATATTACAAGCCGTTTGTCGCTCACTAACTTCTCCGGATCTTTCTTGGAAAGAACCTTCTCAACAGCTTTACTTAGGGCCACAAAAACTTCTTTTTCAGAGACTTTGAATATGGCATATGTTTTTCCGTTGCTTTTGTTCTTAAAAGCAAGTTTCGTCTGGAAGGTATCTTCGAATTGATACAGAGGATATGAGAAGGCATAGTAAAGGTCCGTGGGTTTTTTTGTTCCCTGTCCCTTTACCTCGGAATCCCTCTCCATTAGGGCATTAAACTGAGCACACAACGCCTTGTAAACAGGGCTTCCTTCTCCCTTTACCATTTTAACATACATGATCTTCCCCCTCAATACTTCTTCCATTGAAGGAGTATGAGGTGTCGCTCCAAGTTTGTTGGCAATGTAAGATGGAAGGAAACGAGCATATGCACGTTCATGACCAAACTTCTCCCATACGTGAAGAAGCATGCGGATGTCACGGATATAGTTTCTAGTAACATTAGGCTTCTCACAGACAATAATGCCAGTGACTTCCTGACGAGATCCCCGTTTTTGAAGCCTTGTTTTTTCTTCGTTAATGGAGAAATTCTGTTCTTCAATTATTCTCCGGAGTTCCTTAATGAAATCACCTTCGGCTGAATACACACTATGCATGCTGCTGAAGGTGATATCATCAGCATAACGTGAATACTTGACATTGAATCTTTTTGCCAAGCCAATAAGCCTCCGGTCAAGTTTGTCACAGACAGCGTTGGTTAGAATCGGAGAAGTCGGAGCACCTTGAGGCAGCACTCCCTTTTTCTTTCCCGTTTCATCGACAGACTGCATACAGCAAAGACCGGCAGCTACATTGGCTATCTCTCGGGGAAAAGAGAACGGCTTCAGTTGCAACCTGGCCCATATGCGAGCTTGTGATATTGAAGGGAAGAAGTCCTTAAGATCCAGGTTAAGGACATAGTTCATTCCAACGTGGGGATAAGCATTATCTACGATCGAGCGTCCCATGGTAAAACCCATAGCGGCGACCGACGGAGTATACAAGCACTCAAAGATGATATTCAGGGCCTTAAGCATGCTCTTAAGACCCTTGACAGGTGCGGAGATAATTCTCTGCTTCCCGTTCTTCTTGGGAATCTTGAAAGAACGGTAGCGCTTTTCATTCTTTTTGTTGGAATCGCAGAAAAACTTCAGCTGTTTTTCTGTAAAGGGTTTAAAGCCATCACCAATCTCAAGGGTTCCGACATAGTTAAGCAGTTGAAGAAAATCATTCCTATCCTTCATCTCTGCTGCTTTCTTGCGGATATCGGCCTTGTGATTAATTATGATGTCTTTCTTATCCATAGCGTAAAACGGATTTGAAATACCGGGGCTTTTCCTTGTGTGAATGAATCATGGATTCATATTCCAGTATCTTGATCATGTATTCAGTCACAAGATACAATATTCATCACATGTTAATGATCCAGGACCAAGTGCAAATGCCTTTGTACTTGGGCAAGATCATCACGTAGAGACATTCTTATCCCGGGATTCCGAAGAATCACAGGACATCTGTGCAATAGACAGACGATATCAAAAGCTTGTCCCGGTATTTCAAAGAGCCGTAATATTTTAAAGTATTACAAATATACTTCTTTTTTTCTGACAGGCCTGTGTATAAATGCTTTTTTCCGCTTCATGCCATTTGCATACTAACCAGGCTCCCAGCCGCCATCTCTATTTCGGTGGCAAATATATGAGCCTCGCGCGAAATCTACTTTCGCATGAGATTATACATTAAAACCTATACTTCGGCGCTCAGGTTTCACCTCAATAAAATGAACTCGCTGCCTTTCTTCGGCGACATCCAATACCTGGATATAAGCCGGAAGGAACTCGCTGAACGTCTTCGGTGATGAGCAGAATGCTTCCGTTAAGAAAGATAGGCCGATTGAATTCGGCGACTGCCGGGTAACGATCACCTTGGCAAGAGAGACCTCGCGCATGGTCTCAGTTGCCGCTTTCTCCATCGACCGGACGTGTTCTTCTGCACCTTCTAGTTCAAAGTCCCTAGACAACTGGATAAGGGGACCGTTCATTCTAAGGACATTGATCTGTCCACCGGCGCGCCAAAGTATCTCATTGCCCTTGATTTTGGCATCCAGACCGCATGCGCTCATGATTTTCAGTGCCCTATTAAGGGTTAGCTTTCTTCTGGCAATTATCCAGTTGTGGATCAGAGGGACAAGGATCATGGCAAAAGAGAGTCCTACCATTGACCATCTAGCCGCCTGGGATTCAACGAACTGGTTTACGAGCAGGAAAACTGCGATCAGGGCAGGCATGAGAATCTTTGCCGTACGCGTGAATCGTCCGACCTTCCCCCCCATCCTAAGAGCGGGCTCTGCAGAAGTATTCGCTTCGGCCACCTTGATTGGATTGGCGGATTGGATCTCCACGCTCTCTCCGTTCATCTGTTTGCTCATGTTCTCGCTGTTCGTTTTCATCATGTCTTCCTTTTTAGTGTATCTATTTTCGTAACTCATCGCTTTCCATTTGAATCCGACGCAAAAGTAGCCCCCTAATGCGAATTGTTTTTTCGCAAAACGTGAATTATTTCAATCTTTTTTCTATCGAATACTCATTAACTGTCAATACTATTTCCGATGTTTCTGTTTTCTTAATTCAAATAAAGACATTATCTTTGCTGCGAAGATAGACTTCGCTTCATTGTCGTTTCTTTGCAAAAAAACAAGTAGCCATGCCTGCAAACAAGAATGCCGTCATCAGATATATGTATTTAGATCAAATGTTGTCTGACCGTCACCATTATTATTCCCGCACGGATCTGTGCGAAAAGTGCAATGAGCGGTTGGTCAGGGACGGATACAGTGAGGTCAGCAAGAGGACAATCGAACTTGACCTCATCGATATGGGTCTTCCCCCTTTCAATATGGATATTGATGACAGCCTCATCATGGGCGGCAAGCGCATCGTCCGTTATTCCGACCAGACTGTATCTCTATTCTCCAAACCCCTCTCGGACGACGAGAAGAAACTCCTGCGCGAGGCGTTGAGCACCATGGGACAGTTCTCCGGTCTGGAGAATTTTGAGTGGATCGCTGACCTCCAGGAGAAACTGGATGACGAGAAAGCCTTCGGTGGCAAGAACATCACGGACGACGGCCTTCAGAGGAAGATCATTTCCTTCAGTTCGAACCCGTATCTCAAGAACATCAATCTTCTTGGCAAACTCTTCTCTGCTATCTCCAACAAGAAGGTGGTATCTGTCGAATATAAGAAGTTCGATTCGGATGTCGCTTCCAGGTTCATCGTCTACCCCTATCTCCTAAAAGAATACAGTGACCGCTGGTATCTCATCTGTAATTCTGTGGGAGACGAGGTCTATCCGTATAGGGAGGACTTCGTCATGAACCTTCCACTTGACCGGATCATGTCGTTCGACGAGGTGGAAGACATGGAGTATAAGGATTGCCCCCTGGATCTTGACGAGCGTTTCGATGACATCGTCGGAATCTCTTATTACGAAGACCGCAAGCTTGAGAAGATACTCTACGCCGTGACGAAAGCTACGGCGAACTACATCCGGACCAAACCGATGCATTCTTCCCAGATCGAACTAACCTCTGCCAGGCAGGAGGAACTCCATGCGGAATACCCTGCCTTGTCTGAATACGTCTTCTTCACCATCGAGTGTATTCCCAATTTCGAGCTTCACTCCCTTCTCTATAGCTACGGGCAGAAGCTGGTGGTCCTTTCCCCCGATTCAATCCGCGCTGACATGCAAGAGGAGGCCCAGAAGCAAGCTGACATCTATAATCATATCTAATCCATTGAGCCATGTCCGAAGGAGAGGTTGTAACGACGGGAAACACTTCCCTCGTGGTATATAATCCTTCCGAAATATTCGGGATGTATAACGACTTCCTGGCCCGTCAGGGCGGGAAGATCATCTGTCTCCGGGGTATTTTCCATTCCGGAACCGGCCATCCTTATGGCAGCTATTACTATGATTCCATAAGCGATCAGTACTCCGGTCAGGAGCTTGGCATTAAGATTCCGGAGAGCCTGAGGTCGTTCCTTTCGGATGGCAACCTGGTAGATCTGGCTGGTGTCATTGAGCGGAAACTCAACCAGAAGGGTTTTATCCAGCTGACGCTTAACGTGACCCGTTCCAGCATTGTCCAGGAGCAGACTGTTTCTGAAGAAGA
>JAEEGL011168404.1_pt1 | contig 13208 bp, 13 predicted proteins | sample 9134231 | NCBI WGS metagenome assembly JAEEGL01 (sample SAMN16246548, study PRJNA631951) | gut metagenome | biome: gut microbiome; feature: rumen; material: fiber-attached | host: Bos | place: Iran: Karaj | collected 2018-10
AAACCATTGATAACTCTTCTTTTGAATCTCAAGTAAATCCTTAAGTTCATAAGTTTTTTTGATCCTTGAGAAGGATCTTCTTTGGCGGTAATCGCCACAGTCAACAAGCCTATAAGCCATTAATTTCACCCCATTATTTAATTAAATTTTTTATCATTACATATTATCGGAGATAATACGTCGCCAACTTATATTAATAACACAAATTTTTATATTAGTCAACAACTTTTTAATAGAATAATGAAAAAACCTTTCGCTTTATCTATAACGTTTACATTATAATGTATACCCATATCTTTTATAAGGGATAAAGCTCCTTGTTCTTTCCTAACAACTATTATTAATTCACCATTTTTATTTAAGTGATCTTTACTATTAATTAATAGTTCATATAATTTCTTTTTACCAACTCTAATTGGTGGATTAGAAATTATATAATCGAAAGTATTAGTAATATTTTCATAACCATCACTTTCAACAACATTAACACTAACATTATTCTTTTTAGCATTCATCTTTGTTAAATGAATTGCTCTTTTATTAACATCAGACATAGTAACTACACTATCAGTTAATTTACTTAATACAATACCAATAGCTCCATATCCACAACCTAAATCTAATATATTACCTTTTATATTAAGTTTTAATACATTAGATATAAGTAAACTAGTACCAAAATCAAGTTCTCCTTTTGAGAAAACTCCATTATCTGTGTTAAAAGTAAAACTATTACCATTAATACTAATATTAAATGGTTTAATTTCACTAACTAAGTTTTTATCATTTTCAAAGTAATGACTCATATTTCTCCTATAATAATAAAAAAAGAAGTAACTTATTTAAATAATTATCTAAGTTACTCCTTCCTTGTTTTTATATTTTATAACATTTTTCTTGTTTTAACAAGACTTTTTTAACTAAATTCGATTAAATCTACTGTATTAACATCATAATTCAATGATTTAATTATTGATTCTATTTCATATTCATCAAAAACATCAGCTATTTCATCTTTTGTTCTGAAGAACATTCCAATTTGTTCAACGAATAAATCTTTGATAACACTCTTGTCAACACCTACTTCTAGTAGATAATCAATTACTTCTATTACATTATCTCTATTTAGTGAAACATTTTTAATAATAGCTTCATCATTACGATTAGTTATTTCTTCAATATCTTCACTACTCATATCATATTTTAATAAGAAATCCATTATACATTACCTCCAATTTTATCAAGTAAGTCATTTAATTTATCATATTCTTCTTTAGTAATTATTAAATTATAACATACTGCAAATTGTAATGCTTTCTTAGAACTTATTCCATATGATCTTAATATATTGTAATTTCTAACAACTTTATTATATGAAACTCTAACACCTTCAATATTATATCTTAATCCATCATGGTAGTTATTTAACATATCAAGTTCATCACTATAGTTACCAACATTACTACTATTATGAACTAATTTAATATATTCTCTAACTTCATCTCCAGTTAAATGAGAGAATTCATTATTGAAGAATTTGCTAGCGTAATCAACGCCAATATCTAATGCATTAACTTTTAAGTTAGTAATTTCACCAGATAATGAACCATGTTTACTACCAAATACTTTCTTATTATTTTCACTAGCATAACGAAGTCTTCTAATTGTTTCATCAGTTACTACATTTAATTTAGCTGTGTAATCTCTAATGTAATCAATTCCATCAAATGTTTCACCTTTAGTTTTATCTTCATAAACACTTTCAACATAATAATCAATCTTATCAGCTACATTTGGAATTAATAAGAAATATTTAGCATTCTTATATGTAATATCAAATCCATATTTATTTATGATATCAACATTCTTCTTTAGATTTGCATTATTAGCAACAAATATCTCTTTACTAAAATCAAATAGATTAATTAAGTTGATACCTAATTCTTTAAATAAACTAACATTCTTGATAAAGTTATCATAATTTCCACCATCTTTAACAAAGATACTTGGAATAGTGTTAATAACTATTTTTAATGTTATTCCATAATCTTCATCATCTACTGATAGATCTTCTTTAACAATTTTTAATACACTATCAATAACATCAGTATTAGAATATAACAATGTTTCGATTAATAATTCTCTATTTTTTCTAAAGTATTCTAGTACACCGCTATCTTTTAATGAATCTAAGATATTTTGATATTCAGTAACATTTCCATCAATTAATTCATTAAGAACTGAATTTTCTTCAATACCATATTTACTAAATATCTTTTGAAGTTCTCTTGTTGAAGTTTTTTCTTCTTCTTGAACTTCTCTTTCTTCATAATCTTCATTTCCACTAATAACATCTTTGAAATCATTATCAATTTCTACTGGTTCTTCTTTTGGTTCATCTCCAAAATCAATCTTTGGTTCAAACTTACTTGCTTCACTTTCTTCAGGAATATCTAATGATACATTATCTTCAATTGGTGAAGTAGTTATTGCTTCATCAACTGCTGGTACATATGTTAATTCATCTGGAATTTGAACATCTTCTGGTTCTGGATTTTCAACATATGGTTTAAATTCTTGATAATCCTCTTCTTCAGGTTCCTCTTGTTTTTCTTCTTCTTGAGGAATTTCTTCTTCCTTTGGTTCTTCGTAAGTTTCTTCTTCAGGTTCTTTATTATCTTCATCAAATGTTATATTTGGTAAATCAAATAAATTATCACTTTCTATATTATTGAAATGGAATTCATCTTCCAATTTAAATTCATCTTTTGGTTCTTCTTCTGGAACCTCTTCTTCTTTTGGTTCCTCATAAGTTTCTTCAGGAACTTCTTCTTCTACCTTTTCTTCCTTAGGTTCTTCGTAAACAGGTCTACCTTCTTTATAAACATCTGCATTATATTCAAGTACATATGTTAATAAACTAATTGTTTCATCAGGAGATAAAGCAGAGAATTTAATAGCTTCTGTTAATAGATTAGTATCTTTAACATAATCTCTTCTATCTAATCCACTAATTATCTTAGCGTATTCATCTTTAGTTTCTCTTAATGTATCAACATCATTTACTTCATATCTTGATTTAACTAAAGTATATCCATCAACAGCAGAATCAAATTCTTTCTTCTTATCAGATAATGTTTTAATTAAATATTCAATACCATTCTTTTGTTCATCAGTTAAAGAAAGAGATACACCATTATTAATACCATTAATTAAATATACAAGTCCATCATAATTACATGAACTAGTTTCAAATATGCTTTTAACTTCACTACCAGCAATATCTAATACTCTTTCAAAATCTTCTTTACTAATATTAACAAGATTTAATGGATTAGTACCTTCATTTTCTTTAAAAGTATCTAGTATTCCAGCAATAAAACTTGATTTTTCCTTTTCTTCATCAATCTTATTATTTAGATTTACTAATGCTTCGATATCGCCATTAATATCATCTAGCTTATAATTTAAAACCCTTACTAATTCTTCTCTCATTTCTCTCTCCCTTATTTATTCCCTGACTCATAATTTAAAACATTATTATTTATCAATTTAATCAATATACTTATCTTATCACTATTATTTAATCCGTGACTATTCATGATATCTTCAAATTCTTTAATATCTTCAATGTATGGATTGGAACTTGATAATATATCATAGTATTTCTTTTCTATTTCTTTTCGCTGACATTTTTCTTTCATATCTTGTATTTCTACTAGTAGTTCTGCTTTATGTAACTTGAAGAACTCAATAATGTCACTAATCAAATTCTGTGCTTTTTCATATTGTGGTAGATTTTTAACACTTTCATCTTCACTCTTTAATAAATAACAACTAGCTTTATACTCATCTTTACTACAATAGATTTTTTCAAGATTATTAAGTATTATATCTTGGTCAGCATAAACGCCTACCATATCAAGATTATCTTTAGTATAAGCTAGAAATCTTGATACATTCTCTAATTCTTCTTTCATGTTTGATAAATACTTTTTCTGGTCGTCTAGATCCCACACAAGTGGTTCTAATATGTGTACCAGTTTCTTTATGCTATTATCACTTTCCATTGTACACCATCCCTTATTATACAATAATATACTATCATATTCTTTTTCAAAAAACAATACAAAAGTATCATTTTTTATTTAAAGATTTTAATTGCAATTACTAGGAAAAGTATTAGTAATACACCTAGTATTATAATTGGAATAATAGACTCTTCAAAAAAGAATGCTACTATACCAGAAAGTATTGGAGCTAAGCCTGTAGCCATAGTAACTTTACCAGCATATTTTATTTCATCTACACTCATTCTTTTAACATTAGATTTCCATAATAATACATTGCTAAAGTCCCCTTTACTATTTTTAATTAAATAAAGACCAGCCAAGATAATTATTACTCCAAAAATAATCATTAAAATTGCATATCCAACCATTTTATTTCCTCTTTCTATTAAGTACCCAAAGTACTATACCAATAGCTAATGTAGATACAAGTATAGTAGGAGCTACATAATATATACCTTTCATTCCATCTTTCATGAATCTATACCAATCATATTTTGGTGAAATAGTTCCATTTTCAAAATGAACAATAACATTAATAATATAGTATATAGCATATAAAAGCATTGGTATTAAAGAACAAACGATATAATTAGCTTTTATCTTATTATTCTTCTCAAATACAGTAAATGTAAGAACACTAAGTACTGGTACAATTAAATGAAAGAATAAATTACTATTTTGAAGAAGGGATATTAAACCACCTTCAGCTATACCTCCAAGATAAATAAATACTGTTAAAAATGTTAAAGTAACAGAGACTGTTGCCATAAATTTAAATAAATAATAACTAATTGGTATTTCTTTTATTTTACCCGATATTATTTTTCTTTCTTGTCTTGCAAATAGAATGGCAATTATTCCCATAAATATATTAGAATCTACTGTAAAAAACTTAAATACACTAAGTCCACTCGTTTCTAAAGCAGGTTCTTTAATATATGTTATTTTAATACCAGTAAACATCAAAATAGTACCAATTAAAACAAATATGAATATTAAATAATTCAAAATTAAGGATATTTTGTGATTATCAACTTTATTCTCTCTCATAATAACTCCTATTTTTAATTATAACAAAAAAAGTAGATTAAATCTACTTTAAAATATTTATTTTTATTGAACCAATACCACCACTTATATCAATAGTATTATCACCATTACCAATACTTGCATTATCTTTAATTTTGTCACCATTTAAAGTAATACTACCAATACCTTTATCAAAATGAAGATTATAGTCATTATCGATTAAATCAAGTTTAATTGATCCAACTCCTGCTTCTATTTTATTCTTACCATAAAACTTTGCTTTTACTTCTAATTTACCAACACCCACATCTATTTTAGAATCTCTTAATTCACCATCTTTAATACTAAATGAACCAGCTCCAGTATTTATCTTTGATTCATCAGAATAAATACTATCAATAACTGTTTTACCAGCTCCTAAATCAAGTAATAATCTTTTAGTATTTATATATTCAATATTCAAATCACCTGCTCCAGTATCAATTGATACTGAGTCATATTTATAATCTTCTGGAATATATAAATTAACTGTTTCCTTAGTATAATTAAATATTGATTTTTCACTTTTATCATCAATAATTATTTTATTATCTTTTTCAGATATTTTTATATCATCACTACTTACTTCTACATAGAACTTATTGCTTTTTTTAACATTTAATGTTGCTCTTTTTAAATTAACAGTTAATGATGAAGTAGTTCCATTTAATTCCTTAGAATCAATAATCTTAGTATTTTCTTTTTTAGAAAATATACTTCCTATACCACCAATAGCTGTTGTAATACCGCCAACAATAGCAAATATTAAGAAGATTGCAAAAGCTAAAGCAAGATATTTAATTACTTTTTGAAATGTTGTCACTTAATCTCAACTCCACCAAAGATACATGTTGCATTAATATAAATTGTTTTAGCATCTTTTTTATCTGAAGATTCTTTTTTATTAGTAACTCCACCAAATACTGAATTAGATTTAACTTTTACTTTAACATCATCTGGTAAAAATATGTCTGCACCACCAAAAATAGTAGTTACATTAATTAAAGCATCATTCTTAATTTTAGCTTTTCTAAGATCAAAATCTATTCCACCAAAAACTGCATTAATATTTGTACCAGTAAATTCTTCATCTACTTTAATATTTTGACCTGAGAAAGTAGCACAATATCCATCATCTTTATTTAGCTTTTTATTTAACTTATCAATACTTTTATTAACTTCTTTATCAATAGTATTCTTAAATAATAAAGATATTCCGATAGTAATTACAATAACTGGTAATATTAATTTCCATACATAATCAAAATTAAGTACATCTTGACAAGCAAGTAATAACAATACACCAATTATTAAACCAATAACGTTTCCTTTCTTATCATTATCTGTAAGAACTCCTGCTAAACAAGGAACAATAATAAATAATGTCCACCATCCATCAAAGAATAAATCAATATCAAATAAATTAACGGCATTTCCAGCTAAGATAACACCAACGGCAATCAACACTAATCCCCATATTATACTTTTAGTATTCTTCATTTTTTCCTCCCAAACAATTATAGCATATGTGCAGTGATAATAGTATAACTTCTTTTGTTAATAGTTAATCTAATATTACCATTTTCACAATAATAATTTTTACCATGAATATATATTTTACTATTAATATCTAAAACCATTCTTTTACAAAAATCTACTACATCACCAGATATATTTAAATTATTAGATATTCTTTTAATACCTAAATCTGTTGTATGTAGTTTATCAACATTATCAATTAATTCTATCAAAACTTAATCACCTTAGGTGCTTCTGTAAATGAAGATATAGTAGCTATACCACTTTCAAAATATAAAACAATTGTATTATCATCTAATTCACTATACATTCCACGTAATTCAGGATGTTTATCTAACATATCTTTTTTAGCTTCTACTCGATCATCAGGTATTAATTTTCCTTCTATTCTAATCCATTTTCCATCTTTAAAAGCACATATTTCAACATTATTATTCATTTCAATTTGTTTATATACATCTTTCTTTTTACCTGTTTGAATATATAACTTATTTTCAAATATTTCAGCTGTACCAAATGGTCTTACCCTTGGTTTATCTCCATCAATAGTTGCTAAATAATAAACCCCACATTCTTTTAAAAATTCATATACTTCTTTCATCATTACCTCCAAATTAATTATAACATAAAAAGACTCAATGAGCCTTTTATTTTATTACATATGTTTTACCAGTTTCTTTATCAAGTTCAACAATCATATCACGGAAATCAGATAATACTTTTTTTGATAATACCATAACTGAATCATATGGAATAGATAAAATATCTGATATTTCAAAATTAGTGTAATATTTATTATTAATATAGCCTAGACTTAATAATATAATACATAACTCAATTAATCTAATATCTTTTAATGATTCATTGCGTCTTGCTTTTTGAAGTATTTCTAATAACTTATTATAACTAATAGCATCTATTTTTAATTTAATCTTTTTTAATAATTTGCTCTCTTTATTAGTATAGAATAAATTTTGTGAGAATGTATCAATTCTTCTTTGTTCTTCTGCAATCTTCTTTTCAGCACTACTAACAAATATTTGACGCATTTTTGATTCATCTATACCTGCATTATTTCTTCTATGAATACCAGCTATAATATTTTTCATTCTTGGAAAAACTTTACTATAGAAAACTGCTTTTTCTTCATTTGTTAATTGTGATTTATATATTTCATTTAAATCAGGTCCATATCTTTTATCAAACAATTCTCTTTCTTTTGGAGATAAAGATGCAATCATTTCATGAACTTCTTCTTCAGTATATTTTTCAAAATATTCATATACTGTTTTACCATTTTGTGGATAATTTATTTCTCCATCAGAACATGAAAACCTAACGGCTAATTCTGCTCTTAATCTTCTTAAGTGTGCAAGAGTTTCTTCTGGTGTGTCCATGTAAGAGTCATAGTCTTCCATTAAAGCAGTTGCACCTAGTTTTCTTAATGCCTTACGTTCAATTTGTCTTACTCTTTCTCTTGTAATGTTATACTTTTTCCCAATGTATTCTAAAGTATAAATTATTCCTCGATCAAAACCAAATCGATAATAGATAACTTTCTTTTCTCTTTTACTTAGATGACTATGATCTTTAAGATATGCGACAGAATCTCTTAATGAACTTAATAATGCATCATTTTCTACATCAACACTTGGATCTGGTATTAATGCTCCCATTTCTAAATCTTCATCTTCACCAATTAATGTATTTAAACTAACCGGTTTTACTTTTGCTGACTTGATTCTTTCGACTTTGTCTTGCGTTATTCCCATTTTACTAGCTATTTCTTCTTCCGTTGGTTCACGCATTAATTCTGTAGTTAACACTCTTTCTGTTCGATTATATTTAGCAATATCAGAATTCAAATAAACTGGTATTCTAATTTCATCAGCTGTATCATAAATACCACGTGTTACAGATTGTCTAATCCAAGTAATAGCATATGTTGAAAATTTAAGTCCTCGATCTGGGTCAAATTTTTCTACAGCCTTTAATAAACCAAGATTACCATATCCAATTAAATCTTCTAAACTTAATCCACGACCTTGATAATGTTTAGCTATACTAACTACTAATCTTAAATTACGAGTAATAAACTCTTCTTTAGCTGCTTCATCACCAGCTTTATATTTTCTAGCAAGAGCTTGTTCTTCATCATAATCCATTAATTTATAACTACCAATATCTCGATAATATAAATCTAAGCCATTTAATGATTCGCTTTCACCAACATTATAATCAATAATATCTTCTTCTATTTCAATAGAATTGACCATGCAATAAGTATCTATAACATCTCTAAGTAGGTTATTTCTTATAACATAATCCATTCGGCCTTTTATTATTTGAGCTTTATTCTTTTCGAAAATAGTTTTTGTACAATTAGAAAACTTAAAATTATGATCTAATAAGTAAATTATTGAATCAATCATTAATATACATTTATGACTTCGTAAAAAGTTATATAATCTACTCATTTCTTTAAGACATGTTGAATAGTCACTAAAATCATCAAATTTATCATTAATAAATTCATTAATTTCTATAATTGCATTTGAAGCTTCTTCTGACATACTATCACATCCTTTTTAATATAATCTCACAAACCAATTGCTTATTATAGCAAAAATCATTTTTAAAGTAAACAAAAGATGTATATTTCTATACATCTCTTTTATTATTTATTTTTATGGTGCAGTAACACAATTCTCAGCTGATACGTCTAATCCTCTTTCTATACTACCACATATTGTACTTCCTGATGGAACATAAACTTTAGCATATGTTGAATTAGTATATCTATTACATGTATGACTTGGTTGATAATAATATTCTGTTGCTTTCCAATCACCTTTACTAGCACCTACTGGATTTTGACTTCTTGATGTAAGTTCATCTACGCAAAAGTAAATAGTTGATTTTGTTGACGTTTTTAGGTGCATCCAAACATATTTTACATTATTTGTACCATAAGGTGTAATTGCAGCAGGGAAAGTAATACTTAATTCAGATGCAGCTAGAGTTGGTACTACTTTATTATCAACAGAAATCGTTATATCTTTAGTAGACTCAGTTGTTGTTCCATTTTGCTTATAGTATACTCTTACAACGCCTGAACATGCACTATTACTAACTCTTTCTACAGGAATACCTAATACATTTGATTTATTATACGTATAAGTTTTAGTATATCCTGATTTTATTCTAATACAACTTGATCCACTAACAACAGCATTTCTGAAAGTACCATCTTCAGTAGCTGATTCATTAAACGTGAAACTATCTGACAATGAGCCTATTTTCCATCCAGTATTATACTTATCACTAATTGTTACTGTTGCGGTTGGAGCAGGTGCTGGAGTTGTTACATTAGCACAATCAATCGTACAAGAAGATACTGAACAAGTGATTCTTCCAGATGTTTGATATGATCCCATACCAGATATCTTACATTTTTTACCACTTGGTATAGTACAATAATGATTTTTTCCTAATACTTGACCACTTGTACAAGTTCCAGAACTTATAGGTGATGCGGATGTTGGTGTTGGTGTTGCGGTTGGTCTTGAAGTAGGCGTTGCCGTTGGTACTGGTGTTGCGGTTGGAGTATTTCCTTTTATATAAACAAACTTTTGAGCATAATTAACTCTTCCATCATTATATACTTCTTTAATATTGAATACCCATAATCCAGCTGCAGATAATGAAGCTGTTTTTATAGATGTTACTTTTGTTGATGGTGTACAATTTCTTGATGTTTTTGACCAACATACAGTAATATATCCAACACTACTATCAACTTGGAATGTTATTACTGCACTATTTGTATATGGATATAACATTGCTGATGAATCATCATCATATAAATTTCCTGTTACACTATATAAGTTACCACTTGGTTGACTTCCATATGTAGATGTCTTAATCCATATATATTTATCTGTTGTTCTCTTTAAATTATTATAACTATCATATTCATATACTCTTATAACATATTCACCAGTATATTTCATTACAAAACTATCTGAACCAGTTATTGTCATTACACCAGTTGCATTTTCATCACAAGCACTTGTTGCTGGATAATTACAATATATAACTTTTAGTTTAGCAATTGATGAATCTGTTTTTGTTACAGTTACAGTTACAGGTCCTGATGCACCATTATTAGCTGGTTTAGTTTTATCATATGTTTCATTAACATATCCTTTTCCATTTGTATCTTTACTTGATATCTTAAATCCTTGATTTGGATTATCAGTAGGATCTCCTCCACTTGGAGTGTTTGTTGGACTAGGTATTCCAGTTACTGTTACATCTAATCTCTTTTCTATTCCATTTGCTGATCTTACTACAATAGTTGTTGTTCCTGCACTAATAGCTGTTATTGTCGCTTGTGTTCCTGTTTCATTTCCTACTACTGCTGCTATTGTACTATCAAGTGATGCATAACTTAATGCTTTATTACTTGCATTATCTGGACTAACGATTGGAGCTATTGTTTGTGTTTGTCCTACTGTTAAATATATATTACCTACAGAAAGATTAATATCAGTTACATCAACTACATCGCTTTCTACTTCTACATCTATTTTGTCATATGTACCATTAATTGATGCTAATGTAACTGTTGCTTTTCCTACTTGTAATCCTTTTACCCTTCCATCTTCGTCTACCGTTAACACACTTGTATCACTACTTGTCCATGTTAATTTAGTTCTATCTGCATTTTCAGGTAATGTTGTATATGTTAGTTTCTCTGTTGTTCCTACTCTGATTTTTCTTAACTCACCATCAAAACTAATTCTTTCTGGTGTAATTATTATTTCTGTTCTTGTATAACTATTATCGATAAATACTTTTAAATCTTTTCTAAATTGGCCATTATTTACATCAAAAGTAATAATTGCTTCTCCTTCTCCTACCGCTGTTACTAATCCTGTATTATCTACTGTTACTACATTTGTATTTGATGAAACAAAATCTTTACTTTCAATATATCCTCTTGATGGTGTTAATGTTAAAGCAATTCTATAAGTACTTCCTACTGGCATGAACAAATCTCCATCTTTAAATGATACATCTGTTAATCTAATAGTAGGATCTCCTTCTGCTACTACTACTTCTTTTTCAGCCGTATACTTCTTATCATCACTATGAATATATGTTGCAGTTATAGTTGTTTTACCATAATCTACTCCAGTTACATTTCCATTATCTACTTTAGCGATAGTTTCATCTGCTGATGACCAAATAATTGTTGCATTTGGATTATTCTTTACTGAAGCTACTAAATTTGCTGATGTTCCTATTGAAACTGTTACAGCTTCTTCTGGATTTATTACAACTTCATAATCAGCTGCTTCTTTTGAAGAATTACTTCCTCCTTTAGTTAATAAACTCATTATTAGAATAAAAAGAATAATACCACATAGTATCCATACCAATACTTTGTTATTGTTATAGAAACTAACTAAAAAGTTTTCACTCTTTTGTTCTTCTTTTTCATCGTCTTCGTATTCATTGTTATACATTTTTACACTCTCCTATACGATATAATGATATCATTAAAAAATAAAGATATCAACAAAAAAACTGAGTTTTTCTCAGTTTCTTATTACAATGATTTACTATTTTTTATTATAGGTTCTGCATATTCAATTATTTCACGATATACTAAACCATCAACCATAATATAACCATCTGGTGCAAAGAACATCTTTTTACCATTTTCGTCTACTTTTTCACTTGGTTTATTAACTAAATAAAATCTTCTAACTGCATGAACATTACCATTAACTACTTCTAATGTATAACCACTAGGAGCTATATAAGTAATTCCATCAATAACTAATTTATTATCTTGTTTTTCATCAAATATTTCTATTTGTTTAAGTTGTGGATAATGTTCTTGTTTATTATTTTCAAAACTATGCTTAGCAATTCTATATCCACCTTGAATTAAAACAGCACTAGCAGTTGCTATAAGAAAAAAATCTCTTATATTTTCTTTATTAAACTTAATTTTCATCGCTAAACCCCCTTAATGAAAACGCGTATATTATACCATAAAATACCATTTTTGTCAATTTTGCAAAAGAAAAAAGCCCATAAAGGACTTTAATTCTAAGTAATTATCTCTTACTAAATTGTGGAGCACGTCTTGCTTTCTTAAGACCATATTTCTTACGTTCTTTAATTCTAGCGTCACGTGTAATCATACCAGCTGCTTTAAGTGGTTTTCTTAAACTATTTTCACTATTCTCATCTGTAGTACTATCATATTCAAGTAATGCTCTTGTAATACCTAATCTAATAGCACCAGCTTGTCCACGGAATCCACCACCAGATACTTTAGCATCAACATCAAATATTTCAGTTGTGTTAGTTAACTCAAGTGGTTGAGATAAATCCATTACTAATGTTTCGAAAGGTAAATATTCATGAACATCTTTTCCATTAACAGTTATTTTTCCAGTACCATTAGTTAAAGTAACTTTAGCAACAGCACCTTTTCTTCTACCTGTT
>JAEEGL012672921.1_pt1 | contig 13208 bp, 6 predicted proteins | sample 9134231 | NCBI WGS metagenome assembly JAEEGL01 (sample SAMN16246548, study PRJNA631951) | gut metagenome | biome: gut microbiome; feature: rumen; material: fiber-attached | host: Bos | place: Iran: Karaj | collected 2018-10
AGACACTCAACGACCGCAACTATGCGGCCATGACCAACGAGAAGGGCGAGTTCACTATCAAGGTGCCCACCTTCGCAACGTCGCTCTTTGTCCACGCCCCGCGCTATCTGAACCAGCAGGTAGGCATCGGCCGTGGTGACAGGGTGTTGCACATTGCCATCATCCCCGAGCATTTCAAGGCCATGTACGAGAATGGCACCCGTTTGGGCGCCTTCAGCGAGACCGCTGTCACCGGCAACATGTCGTTCACCGCCGAACCTGAGGTCGAGAACAACATCGGTGCCGATGTGCGTGCCGTCAACCGCTCGGGTGGTCCTGGCTATGGTGCCGCCATGTTCGTGCGTGGTCTCAACTCACTCAATGCCAATGCCCAGCCCCTCGTGGTCGTCGACGGTGTCATCCGCGACATGCAGGACACCCGCGCAACTCTCCACTATGGCGACTACACCAACCTCTTCCTCAACATCGCACCCGAGGACATCGAGAAGGTGCAAGTTTTGAAGAATGGTACGGCTCTCTACGGTGCCAAGGGCGGCAATGGCGTCATCCTCATCACCACCAAGCGCGGTCATTCCATGGCTACCCGCATCAATGCCAACGTTGGCGTGGGTGTCGTCACGTTAGGACGCCTGCCCGAGATGATGGATGCCGACCAGTATCGCCTCTATGCCACCGAGATGCTTGGCACCTATCCCGACATCAACAAGTACGAAGGTACGTTCAACTTCCTCGACGAGGATCCCTCGAAGTTCTACTATGCCAAGTACCACAATTCAACCGACTGGACCGACGAGGTCTATCACACAGCCCTCTCGCAGAACTACAACATCAACGTGCAGGGTGGTGACGACGTCGGTATGTACAACCTCTCGCTCGGCTATTCCAATGTAGAGAGCACGGCTCGCAAGAACAACTTCAACCGTCTGAACGTGCGCTTTAACACTGACATCAGCATCATCGAGAAGCTCAACACGCGCTTCGACATGTCCTATGCTAAGATCAATCGCAACGTCTTCGACAATGGCGCTCCTGAGGACTTCTCTGTGGCTCCCGTGTCGTCGCCCACGTTCCTGGCACTCATCAAGTCGCCGTTCCTCAATCCCTACACCTACAACAACGTCACCCGTCAGCTTACTACGACACTCGCCGAGGCCGACGACTTCCTCGTGGGACTCGACAACGAACTTACCCTCGGTAACCCCACGGCACTGTTGGAGAATGGTGAGGCCATCAACAAGAACCGCGTCGAGATGACCAACTTCAATGCCGTCATCGCACCACGCTACGAGTTCACGCCCAACCTCACGCTGAGCGAGACTTTCAGCTACACCCTTGACCGCATCTCACAGCGCTACTATCGTCCCAATGGTGGCATGCCTATGTTCATCATCGACGGTGTAGGACGTGTGCAGACGCTTTCACGTTCTATGTTCTCCAAGGAGACCAGCGTTATGAGCGATACACGCCTGCAATTCACCAAGCAGCTCCGCGAGCACTTCCTCGATGTCTATGGCGGCTTCCGCTTCGCATCCTTCGCCTTCGACGACAACTCACCGAAGGGCGAGCGTGCTTCCGGTGCCAACGACCGCCAGCCCAATATCTCCTCCAGCATGGACTATGTCGACGTCATCGGTGTCGACGACAGCTGGAAGAGCCTTACCTGGTACGCCAATGCCGACTACAACTATCGCAACCGTTACTTCGCACAGGTATCTCTCGCCCTCGAGAGCAGCAGCCGCTTCGGTAAGAATTCCAGCGGACTGAGCCTTTGCGGTGTCAAGTGGGGCATCTTCCCCAGCGTACAGCTTGGATGGGCCATCACCAACGAGGCCTGGTTCCCGAAGACTCCCGCCATCAACTACCTGCTTCTGAAGGCTGGCTACGACGTTTCCGGTAACGACGACATCAGCAACTACGCCGCACGCACATCGTTCGCCGTGCTGAAGTACCTCAACCGTCTCACAGCAGCCCAGCTGAACAACATCGGTAACGACGAGATTACCTACGAGAAGACCCGTAAGTTCAATGTCGGCCTCACCTCCTACTGGCTTGACAACCGCCTCGGTGTCAACTTCGACTACTATGTCCACCGCACCTCCAACCTCCTCACCATGAAGAGTTTCGAGAATCCTGTGGCTGGTATCAACAACTATTGGTCGAACGGCGGCTCGCTCGAGAATACTGGCTTCGAGCTTACCGTCACCGCCAAGCCCGTAGTCACCAAGGACTTCAATGTTGAGGTCGGTGCTTCCATGGGACACTATGTCAACAAGATCAAGTCGCTGCCCGACAACGACCTCCTCTACGTAGGTGGCAAGCGCACCGCTCTGGGTTACACCTCGTCCGTCTATGGTACCAACAACGTGGCCACCATCGTCGGCCAGTCTGCAGGCAGCTTCTATGGCTACAAGTTCCTCGGCGTCTTCGCTAACGATGCTCAGGCTGCCGCAGCAGGCAATGGAGGCTATCTCTATATGCGTGACAACACCGGCGCACCACAGTACTTCAAGGCTGGCGATGCCCACTTCGCCGACCTCAATGGCGATGGTATCATCTCCGAGGCCGACAAGACCATCATCGGCAATCCCAACCCCGACATCTATGGCAACATCTTCGCCAACTTCCAGTGGAAGAACCTCACCCTCAACGTGGGCTTCAACTACTCACTTGGCAACGATGTCTTCAACTATCAGCGCAGCATCCTCGAGGGTGGCAACAATTTCTACAACCAGACGACGGCCGTGACCAACCGCTGGCGCTACGAAGGACAAGTCACCGACATCCCACGCATCAGCTATCAGGATGCACTCGGCAACAGCCGCTTCAGCGACCGCTGGATTGAGGATGGCAGCTATCTGCGCCTGAAGACCGTACGCCTCACCTACAAGGTGCCCGTCAGCCTCTCATGGCTGCAGGGACTCCAGGTATGGGCCGAAGGCAGCAACCTCTTCACCGTCACTCGCTATCTGGGCAGCGATCCCGAGTTCTCCGTCGCCAACAGCGTCCTCTATCAGGGCATCGATGCAGGCAACGTAGCCCTCAGCCGCGCCTTCTCACTTGGACTGAAGATAAATCTCTAAAGCACAGACATACCATCATGAAAAAGAATATCATTATCATTGCAGCATTCTTCGGCATGCTTCTCGGCGCTACCTCGTGTCAGGACATGCTCGAAACCGAATCAAAGCGTCAGATCTTCGACCCGCAGCTCAACGAGAAAACCGACTCCATGTTCTACACTCTCGGTATTCTCAAGGGAGTCCAGCAGGCCATCGATCAGTATGTGCTCGTCAACGAGATGCGAGGCGACCTGGCAACTGTCAACAACTTCACATCGGCCGACCTCCGCGCCTTGGCCAACTTCTCGGCAACTGCCGAGAACAAATACGACTCGGCTTACGTATTCTATCGCATCATCAACAACTGCAACTACTTTATAGCCCATCGCGACACCATGCTCCTCACCGGTAGCCGCAACGTCACGATTCCTGAGTATGTGCAGGCCAAGGCTATCCGTGCATGGGCCTACATCCAACTCGCACGATTCTATGGCGAGGTGCCCTTCTATACCGAACCTGTCACCAGCATCAGCGAGGCCAATCAGGTGCGCGAGAAGAAGGACATCAAGGGCATTTGTGCAGCACTTGCTCCCGACCTTGCCCGCTATGCGGGAACAGCTCTTCCCACCTATGGCTCCGAGGTCAGTATCGGCTACACCAACATGGGTTCCGAGAAGATCATCAACACCGTGAAGACCATGTTCCCCGTTGACATCGTCCTCGGCGATCTCTACCTTGAGGCCGATGAATACGAGAATGCCGCCAAGTCTTACTTCGCCTATCTGAAGAACAACGAAGTCTATGCACCTTATTACGTGCCGCAGCCTACTGCTTTCCCCATGGAGAAGTTGCGCGACATTCCTGCCAACCTTACGTGGGGCTACACCACACGTACCTATGTGCAAAAAACCGACTGGTCCGATCAGTTCCTCACCGACCGTGGTTCCGAAATCATCACCTACGTACCCATGGCAGTCAACAAGCTGCGCGGACAGGTCACCGACCTGCCACGTATCTTCGGCTACGACTACTACTACGTAGCTGGCCAGTCGTCAGCAGTCGATGAGAACGGCATGTACATCCCTGAGCGCGAAATCGACCCGTCGCCCACCTACCTCTCGCTGGCATCCTCACAGGACTACTACTACGTCATCGAGAACACCTCCGAGCGACTCGTTAACACGCTGCGCTTTGGCGACGTGCGCCGCTACATGACACTCAACGGCATCACCATCAACGACTCCACGTTTGCCGTCAACCGCAAGTTCCAGCGTGCCAACATCCCCGTCTATCGCATTCCCACCGTCTATCTGCGACTCGCTGAGGCCATCAACCGTATGGGATATCCCGATGCAGCCTTCGCAATCCTCAAGGACGGTCTGCACCGCGAAATGGCCGACGACTACAGCTACCTCTCCGAGGAGTCTCATCAGATGCTGCGCACCACTATTCCCTTCTTCTCCGAAGAGAACATCGCTGGTAACTTCGTCTACAACTTCGGCATCCACGCCTACGGCAGTGGCCACACCATGGGTGCCTTCTCTCCCTATCAGCTTGACACCGAGGTGCAGAAGCGCGTCGATGCGCTGAACAAGGCATTCGGACTCAGCATCACGTCACGGACCGAGGACGTCCTCGACGAGGAAGGTAATGTCGTTGAAACCAAGATTATCTGGAACAAGGAAGACCTCATCAACGCCATGGAGGATATCCTATGCGATGAGTATGCCCTGGAGTTCGCACTCGAAGGCTATCGCTTCGGCGACCTCACACGTCTGGCTCGCCATAAGAACAATGCCGGCACCTACGGCAGCGACTTCGGCAGCCGCTGGTTCGCCAAGAAGATGGAGGGTAACCACCCCGTCGTCGACCTGACCAACCAGCAGAACTGGTACCTGCCCCTTGGCAAGTAATTCCTTCGTCACAGACACTCTTCAATAACAGTCCCCCATCCGAATCAAATCGGGTGGGGGACTGCCTTTTTGGCTTTAATCACCGCCATTGCAAAGCTTTGTCACCTCTGTTCCATTGCTTTATAGGTTATAGCGCATTGCTTTGTCGGTTACAACTTATTGCTTTGTTGGTTAGAAAGCTATGCTTTTATGCTTCAAAAGCATAGCTCTATACCCTTGCAAAGCATAGCTTTCTATGGCATAAAACAATGGTATGTAGCATATAAAGCTATGCTTCTACTTACTTCACGATTAGCTTATCGCCAGAGAGATCGACATCAAAGAGATGGGGCACGCGCACATAACGTCCTGAGCTGCTGTCGTGGCTGTGCACCGACATCATCCATTTGCCCTCGAAAGTCTTGAAGAGCATGCCGTGACCATAGTTGGGCGGGGTGATGGGCTCGGGCTCGTGTACCCACGGACCGAAGATGGTGCCGCTGGTGGAGTAGGCCACGCCTTGTGTGTAGACATTGTCGCGCCACGATGTCCATATCATGCCGAGACGGCCGGTGCCGGTGCGGAACAGGTAGGGACCGTCGGTGACCTTGTTGGGTCCTTCAACACCATCTTCCACCTCATGACTCCACGGGGCATCCTTGGCACGGAACAGTACGGTTGGTTCGCCAATGGTACCACTCAGGTCGGGTTTCAGGCGTATGCACTCCATGGTGCCATTCCAGTTCTGCAGCCATTCGCCACAGTAGACCATCCACGGAGTTCCATCCTGCTCGACCCAGAAAGTGCCATCGAGGGTGGGCTGGCGAGGATTCAGGTAGATGGGGTCTTCCATCGGGCGATAGGGACCTTCTGCACGGTCGGCGACAAGGACATGGGATGCACGGCGTGGGATGACGTTACCGCGGACGGTGTCGATCTTGATGTCGTTATTGGTGAACGTGGCAAAGTAGTAGTATTTCCCTTTGTACTGGTGGAGCTCAGCAGCCCAAATCTGCGGGCGCGGCCCCATCCACGACTGCGGGTCGGTCTCAGCCACTCTATAGGGTCCCGTCCACATGTTGAGGTCCTGGCTCTTCCAAAGCAGGCCGCCCGTGCCCGTCATGTAGTAGGTGTGGGTGGCATAGTCGGCGAGGATGCAGGGATCGCTAAGGCGTATGCTGTCTCGTGGCACGGTGCGTGGCTCCATGCGTCGGAAGGCCCGTTGCTGTTGGGGTGTGGTCTTCTCGACGCTGCCCATGCCCGGCTGCTGATAGACACGCACGTAGTCGATGAGATAGCGCATGGGCATGGCCTCGTCGTCGATGTCGCCTCCGTTGTCGCCACCCAATGCGAGGTTCAGCAGGATGTACTGTGGCCGTGTGAAGGGGTTGACGTGCTGACCAGCCTCGCCGTTGACGGTCGTCGACAGCGGGATGTCGTTGAGCAGTTCGTCGTCGAGGTAGATGCGCATGGCCTCAGGAGTCCAGTCCATGCGCCACGTGTGGAACTTCTCTGCCCACTGTGCATCACGATCGGTGAAGTGGGTGAAGGGAATCTTCTTGGAGTTCCACACGGCACGGTTCTGATCGTTGCCCCATGCGGCATTGGCGAGGATGTGGGGAACGCCGTTGATGCGGTAGTACTCCATGACATCAATTTCGCCACACGATGGCCAGGGCAGACCTTTACCCAACAGCCAGATGGCAGGCCAGGAACCTCCGGCAATGGGTATCTTTGCCCGCACCTCGAGTCGTCCGTAGAGGAAACTGAACGAGCGCCTTGTAGTGAGCGATGCCGATGTATAGTCGATAAATTCGCGAGCCGACCTCCAGTCGCGCCTGCCCTCACGGCGGTTCCCCTGCTGGGTAGGCACTGGCGTGGGTGCCTGCTTCCTGCCTTCAATGACGAGGAAACCATTCTCGCGGAATGCGTTGTCGCCTTGATACCATTGTGCCTCGTGGTTGCGCACAAAGCCCCGTTCGGGTTCCCACACCGTGGCATCGTAAGGACCTGAGCCATCGAACTCGTCGCTCCACACCAGTTGCCATTCGTTGTCGTTCTGTGCCGAGGCCGGTATGGCGGCCCATAGCCAAAGTCCCATGGCCGTCAGCAGTCGAACGGCCCAGGAAATCGTGTTGTTGTTCTTTCTCATTGTCGTTTTTGTGTTATAGTTTAGTTGTTTCATCCTTCATCTATCATCTTTCATCCACCATCCATCATCCTATATCCTATATACGTTTCAGAGGGGGATATTCCGCAGAAGAAAATCCACACCCGCCCCCTCCCTGGCTCGCTCTTGTGCCATGCCACCCTGCGTGATGACCAGGCTTGTGTGGTCATTGTCCTTGCAGACCGTCTTGGGCCGTGTTCTGCATCATTTCCATATATTTTTGTATTCTTTTCCGTTGTGTGTTTTTGTTGTCTGCCGTTTTTGTTGTATATTTGCAGTCGAGGAACAAAAGAGAGAGCAAGATGAAACTGCTACAGTTCATTGGCAAGGCGTTATCCGTGTTGTGGGCACCCATACGGCGTCACACGGTAACCTTCGTGGCATTGTATGTGCTAGGCGTGGTAAGCGCGTGGCTCACAGTGCCTCATACGCCAACAGCAAAGCTCTACGACAACCTCTATTGGGAGCTGTTCCTCGACGTATATCTTCTGTGTGTGCTGTTGGGACCTACTCCCAGTCCAAAGGAGGGGGGCAGGAAAAGCCTTGCCGGAAGACTGCTCCTTGTTTGGAAGTTCCTCGTTTGTCTGGTGCTCTATGCCATTGCCATTGCCGATGTCTATTGCTTCGAGAAGTACGGCTCGTCGTTGTCGCCTTCGATGCTGATGCTGGTGGGCGAGACGGACAAGCGTGAGGCTGGCGAGTTCCTGAGTTCCGTCCTTCAGTGGGAAACACTGACGAGTGGAGTAGGGTGGTTGCTGCTGATAGGAGCGGTGCATATCATTTTGTCAAAGCTAATACCCAACACCAGGCCTCATCCCGAGCGGAGCTCGTCCATTCCCGTTGGCGCGCCTACCCGTAGCCTTTCCCGTAGCCTTCCCCGAAGGGAGGAAGGTATGAATACCCCTTTTGCTGGAAAAGCAACCTCCAATGCTAATCAGTCCCGCCTCATATGGGGAGGAGGTGGGCTTATCCTTTTGCTTCTCCTCTTCAGCCTCTATACGTCATGGAGCAACAAGCAGGGGTTGTGGCGGCTGTTGACGCTGCCCACGATGGGTGCGGTGGAGAACGAACTGACGCAACACCACCGCGTGGAGTGCTATTTGCCCGTCTACAGGCTGGCGTTCAGCGTGAGAGCCAACCAACTTGCAGCCCGCCAGATCAATCAGTTGGCCGAGGCTGCCGACCACGTGCGTGTGGACAGTTGCGGCTATACATCGCCCATGATAGTGCTCATTATCGGCGAGAGCTACAACAAGCACCACGCACAACTCTATGGTTACGACTTGCCCACGACACCACGCCAGCTAGCTCGCCAGCGCACGGGTCAGCTGATAGCATTCAGCGATGTGGTGACGCCGTGGAACCTCACGAGTTTCGTGTTCAAGCATATGCTCTCCACCCACGTCATCGGACAGGAGGGGCAGTGGAGCGACTATCCGATGATGCCTGTGGTGTTCCGTAAGGCTGGCTACGACGTGACGTTCCTGACCAATCAGTTCCTGCCCAAGGCAAAGGATGCTGTCTACGACTTCTCAGGCGGTTTCTTCCTGAACGATGCACGCCTTTCGGCAGCCATGTTCAGCCGTCGTAACGAAAAGACGCACCCGTGGGACGACGGGCTACTCAAGGACTGGGACGCTGCACCCTCGGCAGAACCCTCGCTCGTCATCTTCCATTTGTTAGGTCAGCACTTGAACTATCGGTCACGCTTCCCCAAGCGGCAACGCCACTTCACCGCTGCCGACTATGAGCAACGGCGCGCAGACCTGCCTCAACGGCGTAGGCTGCTGGTGGCCGACTACGACAATGCCGTGCTCTACAACGACTCCATTGTCGACCAGATATGCCGTCGCTTCGAGGAGCAGAATGCCGTGGTCGTCTACGTGCCTGATCATGGCGAGGAGGTCTATGAGCCTGGGCGATCCATCATCTGTCGCAACCATACCGACGACATCGACGCCGAGCTGGCCTACCACGAGTACGAAATACCATTCTGGGTGTGGTGCTCGAAGAGCTATATAGCGGCACACCCCGACCTGTTCCAACGGATACGTGCCGCCAAGGACCGTCGCTTGATGATCGATGCACTGCCACATATGCTGATGTATCTGGCCGGTATCCACTCGAAGGATTACAACGAGGCCTACAACATCCTGTCGGATGGCTACGACGAGCAGCGTCCCCGACTGCTGAAAGGGAAAGTGGACTATGACAAGGTGATACAGTTAATAAATAACAAGGGGACAAGGTAACAAAGAAAAAATAATGATATGCGGAAAGAATTTCTGACACGAGTGGAATGCAATGCCCTGCGTGGCGTAGCCATCATAGGCATCTTCATGCATAACTTCTGCCATTGGCTGCCCGGCATCATCCACGAAAACGAGTACCTCTACCACGAACAGAACGTGGCAGCGCTGCGAGGTGTCATGCAGTCGCCCGACTGGAATCTGCCGATGCACCTGCTGTCGTTCTTCGGCCACTATGGCGTTCCGCTGTTCCTCTTTCTCAGTGCCTATGGACTGGTCATGAAGTATGAGCCCATCACAGGTCCTTCGCTGTGGAGTGGCTGGGCAGACTTCCTGTGGCGCCACTTCCAAAAATTGTTCCGCATGATGATCATCGGCTTTGCACTGTTTATCGTGGTCGATGCCATCACGCCAGGCCGCCATCGCTATGAGCTGCTCGATGTGGTGGCGCAACTGGGTATGTTCAACAATTTCCTGCCTAATCCCGACAAGGTCATCTGGCCTGGTCCCTATTGGTTCTTCGGACTGATGATGCAGCTCTACATCATCTACCGATTGCTGCTCTACCGCCGTCACTGGGGGTGGACGGTCGGGCTGATGTTGGTGTGCATGGTCGTGCAGATGGTGTGCGGTCCGGAGAGCGACGAACTTAACCGCCTGCGTTACAACTTCGTGGGTGGCATGTTGCCCTTCGGCTATGGTCTGCTTGTTGCCCGTATGCCTATGCAGATGCCGCGAGGCTATAACTGGCTGTTTGGGTTGGTGTCGCTCTACTTCATCTATTCGCTCAGTTTCTCGTTTTTCTGGTGGTTCTTCGTGCCATTGTTTGTCTGCTCGGCAGGCTTCTGCCTCATCCGTGTCACTCCCCGATGGCTGTTGCAGCCACTGACGTGGATGGGCAACGTGTCGGCAGCCCTGTTTGTCGTTCATCCTGCCGTGCGCAAGGTGTTCTATCCCATCAGCCGTCACGACGGACTGTATACGGGATTGCTGCTCTATGTCGTCGCAGCCATTGTCCTGGCATGGGTTGTGAGCATGATCATTAAAGAAACCAAGAAATAGTCGCAATGAAACTGCCACACATAGAACTTGCCGACGTCAGCCGCTACCGTGGTGAACTCATGGGGATTGCAATGATTCTCATCGTGCTTTTCCATGTGCCTCTGGGTCGTGGTGATGCCTTCTTTGGCTTGCACCGTCTCGGCAACGTGGGTGTCGACATGTTCCTGTTCCTCAGTGGCATGGGACTGTGGTTCGCGTGGATGAAAGGTAGGCCTAAGGAACCTATACCCTTACCCTCCCCAAGGGAGGGGGAATTGAATACCCCTTCTGTTGTTAATGTTACCGCCAATGTAAATCAGTCCCCCCCTCCTTCGGGAGCGAGATGGGGTGGATTCTATCTCCGTCGCTTTGCCCGTATCATGCCAGCGTGGCTCATCATGGCCAGCCTGTTCTATGTGCCTGACTACCTCGGTCCACAAAAATACAGCCAGTCGTTGATTGACCTCATTGGCGATGTCACCATCAATTGGGACTTCTGGCTGCACGACGAGCTGACCTTCTGGTATATTCCTGCTACCATGATGCTCTATCTCGTAGCCCCCTTCTACATGGAGCTCATCCGCCGATGGCCCATGTACCGCTGGCTGCCCGTGCTGATGGTAATGTGGTGCGTGGCGGTGCAGTGGGTGATACCCATCCATCAAGCCGTGGGACATCTGGAAATCTTCTGGAGCCGTGTGCCTATCTTCTTCATTGGCGTCAACATGGGTGAATTGATACGTCGCAAAGACCGCCTCGATGGGTCGGCACTCTGGCTGCTTCTGCTGATGTTTGTCGCAGCTTTCAGTGCCAGCCTCTACCTCGAGCAAGTGCGTCACGGCAAGTTCCCACTCTTTGCTGAGCGCATGATCTACATCCCTCTTACCGTCTGTGGCATCCTGCTCATCTGTCAGCTGCTGCGACGTGTGCCTGCTCGGCTGTTGCGGGCGATGGCTTTTGTGGGTACGATTTCGCTGGAGACCTATCTCATTCACGTCCATTTCGTGATGAAACCCATCGCCCAGTACCATCTAGGTTATTGGCCCACCTGCCTGCTGACCATCGCTATCTCGTTGCCCCTGGCATGGCTCCTGCACAAGTTGACACAGCCGATTATCAATCTCATTCTAAAGAAGTGAGCCGATGGTTCGTGGCCGCACAATCGTAAATATGTAAATCGTAAATATGTAAATCGTAAATATGTAAATCGTAAATCCGTAAATCGTAAATCCGTAAATCGTAAATCCGTAAATCGTAAATCAAAAATATCATGTCGCCAATCTTACGTCTCATCCGTCCGAAACAGTGGATCAAGAACTTCTTCGTGTTTTTGCCGTTGTTCTTTGGTGGTAATCTGCTTCATGGCCCCAATCTGCTGGCGGCCATCCTGACGTTTGTCGCCTTCTGCTTTGCCGCGTCGAGCATCTATTGCTTCAACGACCTTGTCGATGTGGAGGCCGATCGTCGCCATCCCGTGAAGTGCCATCGTCCTGTTGCCGCAGGACTCATCAGCGTTCGCCAAGCCTATGGTCTCATGGCTTTGATGTTCCTGCTTTCCATGTTGACCATCGGTCTGCTGGCCACAATCAACATCCCAGTTGTCGGAAAAGGATGGATGTGGGTAGCCCTCGTCATCCTTTTCTATTGGTTGCTCAATCTGGCTTACTGTGCCGAACTGAAAGACCATGCTATCATCGACGTCTGCGTCGTAGCCTTCGGCTTTGTGCTGCGTATCCTTGCCGGCGGTCTTGCCACAGGCGTGGTGCTCAGCCAATGGATTGTACTGATGACGTTCTTGCTGACGCTGTTCCTCTCGTTTGCCAAGCGCCGCGACGACGTGCTCCGTATGCAGCAGACGGGTGAGGCTCCGCGTCGCAATACGTCGCGCTACAACCTAACGTTCATCAATCAGGCCATTACCATCACTGGTTCGGTGACTCTTGTCTGCTACATCATGTACACCGTTTCGCCAGAGGTGACGGCCCATTTCCAAACCCGACATCTCTACCTGACTTCTATCTTCGTGCTTCTTGGTTTGCTGCGCTATATACAGATAGCGGTGGTCGATGAGAAGAGTGGCGACCCCACCAAGGTTGTTCTTCGCGACCGTCCTACGCAGCTCATCGTGCTCGGTTGGCTGTTGGCGTTCTTGGTCATCATCTATCTTTAGGAACTGATTTCATCCCCCATTTTTTATCCTTTTACTTTATTACCTTTACAGCAAAATGACTCTCCACGCATTCGACTTCGATGGCACGCTGACTACAAGCGACACCCTGTTGCTCTTCATCCGCCATGCACGCGGCAGATGGGCACTCTTGGGCGGACTCTTGCTTTACAGTCCACGACTGGTGCTCATGAAACTCGGACTTCTTGACAACGGTAGGACGAAAGAGCGGCTGTTCGGTCACTACTTCCGCGGTATGCTCGAACGCGATTTCGATGCCCTCTGCACTTCGTTTGCCCGTAGTCATGCCCACATTCTTCGCACAGAAGGGCTGCGTACCATTCGTCAGGCACTTGAGCGTGGCGAACGTGTCGTTGTTCTCTCAGCCAGCATCGACCGCTGGGTGCAGGCTTGCCTGAACCAATTCATTGATGATACAACGCATTTTAAGGTGCTCGGCACGCAGATTGAGGTTGCCAATGGTCGGCTGACAGGCAAGTTCAGCACCCTCAACTGCTATGGTTCGGAGAAGGTCAGACGCCTGAAAGAATGGCTCGAAAGCGAGAAAGTCGGCACGAAGGGTGCTTTGGAGATGATTGCCTATGGCGACAGCCGTGGCGACAAAGAACT
>JAEEGL012926513.1_pt1 | contig 13208 bp, 7 predicted proteins | sample 9134231 | NCBI WGS metagenome assembly JAEEGL01 (sample SAMN16246548, study PRJNA631951) | gut metagenome | biome: gut microbiome; feature: rumen; material: fiber-attached | host: Bos | place: Iran: Karaj | collected 2018-10
CGATGATGTCATCTATGATTTCATCCTTAGTCTGAAGGAATTTCTCATCCTCAGGAACCTGCATTACATAGCCAAGAGCTCCCATTGTTCTGGGAACGATTGTGATCTTCTGTACAGGCTCTGTGTTTTTCTGAACCGCACTTATAAGAGCATGTCCAACCTCGTGGTAGGAAACAATCTTACGCTCTTCCTTGCTGAGGATTCTGTCCTTCTTCTCTTTACCTACAAGAACCTGCTCAACTGCTTCCATAAGATCCTGCTGGCATACATATTCTCTGTGATCCTTAACTGCATTGATAGCTGCCTCGTTGATCATGTTCGCAAGGTCTGATCCAACTGCTCCGCTTGTTGCAAGAGCTACGCCCTTAAGGTCAACGGTTTCATCCATTCTTACATCCTTGGAGTGAACCTTGAGGATTTCCTCTCTACCCTTAAGATCAGGCTTATCTACAATAATTCTTCTATCGAAACGTCCGGGACGAAGAAGCGCCTTATCAAGGATCTCAGGTCTGTTAGTTGCACCAAGCACCAGGACACCCTTGGAGGAATCGAATCCATCCATCTCAGACAAAAGCTGGTTAAGTGTCTGCTCACGCTCTTCATTTCCGCCGCCATACTTGTTATCACGGCTTCTACCAATCGCATCTATCTCATCGATGAAAATAATGCAGGGTGCGTTTTTACTTGCTTCTGCAAAAAGCTCACGCACACGGCTTGCACCGACACCGACATAAAGCTCGATAAAGTCTGAACCAGCAAGTGAATAGAAAGGTACATGTGCTTCACCTGCAACAGCCTTTGCAAGAAGAGTCTTACCTGTTCCGGGAGGTCCTACAAGAAGCGCTCCCTTAGGAAGCTTCGCACCAATCTTTGAATATCTGCCGGGATTGTGAAGGAAATCTACAACCTCCACAAGTGACTCTTTTGCTTCATCCTCACCAGCTACATCCTTGAAGGTAACCCCTGTCTCTCTCTGCATGTAAACCTTCGCATTGTTCTTGCCAATTCCAAGAGGGCCGCCACCCTTTGACATACGTCTGAATACAAAGGATAAGATAAGCCACATAAGAAGAATAGGCAGAATGTAGTAAAGCACGAAGGAGATTACAGCGCCTGATGAATCAGGAACCTCGCTACTTACAGGTATCTGCGCATCAAGAAGTCTCTTAGTAAGTGTTGAATCATCCTCAGCTTTTCCTGTGTAATATGTAGTGATAGTTGCTGAGCCATAGAAAGGATTGTATTTAACACCCTCTGAGCTCACCTTGGGAATGATGCTGATCCTGTCGCTTTCGATAACGACGCTCTCAACCTTTCCCTCGTTTATCATCTGAATAAACTCGGTATAGCTTATTTCCTTATTACTGGTTGATGTCATTGCTCTCATGAAATAAGTCATGCACAAAATAGTGACCAGAGCTGCAACTACAAGCAGTAATATGTTTTGTCTCCTGGGGTTGTTATCCCCACCGGAGTTGTTGTTATTATTCATGTTATTATCCATAAATTTTACCTCTTAAAAATCATTCAAACCCCATTATATTCATAGCCTTAGCAAAAATCAATTGTGCAAAAGCGAATTTCCTGTGTTCAAAAAATAAATTTTTTATTAAATCCTCTAGATTTTAATATATAATAGCATTATAATTTCTTTTTTAAATACCTGCATCATTTTTGCAGATTTCTTATTTTCAAATTAACTCAGGATGTCAAGGGCGACATTCTGTCTTAACTTTCGTTACCTATTTCACACCATTTATGTCAGAAGGAGGAATTCAAATGGGCGTAAAGTATGTATTTGTCATGGGCGGAGTTGTGTCCGGACTTGGAAAGGGTATTACAGCTGCTTCACTTGGAAGACTGTTAAAAGCCAGAGGCTATAAGGTTACAATGCAAAAGTTCGACCCTTATATAAATATTGATCCAGGAACCATGAACCCTATTCAGCACGGCGAGGTTTTCGTAACCGACGACGGCACTGAAACAGACCTTGACCTTGGTCACTATGAGCGTTTCATAGATGAGAACCTTGGTAAAAACTCTAATGTAACAACAGGTAAAATCTACTGGTCTGTTCTTCACAAAGAAAGACGCGGCGATTACGGCGGACACACAGTTCAGGTAATCCCTCACATCACAAACGAGATCAAAAGCCGCTTCTACAGAAACTATGAGGACAACGAAACTCATATTGCAATCATAGAGGTTGGCGGAACCGTCGGTGATATCGAAAGCCAGCCCTTCCTTGAGGCTATCAGACAGTTCCAGCACGAAGTGGGACACGACAATGCCATGATAATCCTGGTATCACTTATCCCTTACCTTCGCTGCTCACAGGAAATCAAGACAAAGCCCACACAGTCAGCTGTTAAGACACTTCAGGGAATGGGTCTTCAGCCCGATGTTATCGTATGTAGAAGTGAGGTTGAGCTTGATCAGGATACTAAGGAAAAGATTTCTCTTTTCTGTAACGTACCCAGTAAAAACGTACTCAACAACCTCGACCTCAAGTACTTATATGAAGCTCCTCTTGCAATGGAAAAAGAGCACCTTGCTGAGGTTGCCTGCGATTGCTTAAAGCTCGACTGCCCTGAGCCCGATCTTACAGACTGGAAGGCAATGGTTGACACCCTTTACTCACTTAATCAGACAGTAAGCGTAGCTCTTGTTGGAAAATATACTCAGCTCCACGACGCATATATCAGCGTGGTTGAAGCATTAAAGCATGGCGGTATCGCGGCAAAGACAGAAGTTAACATCAAGTGGGTTGACTCTGAAACTGTAACTCCTGAAAACGTAGCTGGAATCCTTGGTGATGTTGATGGTGTAATTGTTCCCGGCGGCTTTGGTGACCGCGGTATCGAAGGCATGATCACAGCAATCCGATATGCCCGAGAAAATAACGTTCCCTTCCTTGGCCTCTGCCTTGGAATGCAGCTCTCAATCGTTGAGTTTGCAAGAAATGTTGTTGGACTTTCAGACGCTCACTCAATTGAGTTTAAGCCTGATACCAAGAATCCTATCATTGCATTTCTTCCTGATCACACAGCTGATGATGATCTTGGCGGAACACTCAGACTTGGTTCATATCCCTGCGTACTTGAGGATGGTTCAAAAGCACATGAGCTCTATGGCACAACAGAGATCACCGAGAGACATCGTCATCGCTATGAGGTAAACAATGACTACAGAGAAGCACTCAAGGAAAATGGCCTTCGTCTCTGCGGACTTTCACCTGATGGAAGAATTGTTGAGATGATCGAGCTTCCTGCAAATAGCTTCCATGTAGCAACTCAGGCTCATCCAGAGCTCAAGTCTCGCCCCAACAAGCCCCATCCGCTCTTTGCAGGCTTCGTAAAGGCTTCACTTGACCACAAAGCAAAATAACATAGCTTCAGAAATTCATATTTTCTAAAAATGCCTCGCTAAATGCATCTTCTGTTGCAAGGACAACCTCTCTGGATTTTGAAACAATCCTTTGAAGGTCACCTCCAGAATCGTCCTCTGCCACCTTAATGCATCCAGACAGCGAGGCATTTCCTATGCAACTGATAACATTTCCATCTACAAATTCTCCCGGAAGAATATTCAGATATCTGATATTTTCAGGGCTTATATGCTCGCTAAAGCCACCTGCCAGATAAACCTTATCCACATCTGTGGCGCTGCACCCATACTCACTTAAAAGGGTATCGATTCCGCCCCTTATAGCAGCCTTTGCAAGCTGAACTGCTCTGATATCTTCCTGTAAAAAGGATACTGAACCTTCTTCATCCACAGGAAATCCGTTATCAAAATACTCATCCATAAGAAGTCCCGTTTCATCTATGATTTCGCATCTTCTAAGCTCTGAAACAAGCTCTAATACTCCGCTTCCACAGATTCCAGAGGCCTTCACATCCCCAATAGTCTGTGCCTTCACCTTAAAATATGCTCTGCCACCGTTTCCCTCTACCTCAGCGCCACCTTTACTTATAGTCACATGCTCGATAGCACCTTCTACTCCGGGCATTCCACATGAAATACCACCGCCCTCAAAAACAGGACCTGCAGCCGTTGAAGCCACTAGAATCCTGTCAGATCCGGCAATAGCCATCTCTCCGTTTGTTCCAAGGTCGATAAGCATGTAAGCCTTTCCCTCAGGGACTCTATCAAAGCCAAGAGAATACATACCTGACACTATATCTGCTCCGACAAAGGCTGATATTCCAGGAAGTAGCCTCACTTTTGTATGAGCATACTTATTATCAGTATCGCTCTGCGCCCCATGCTTACTATCAGAAATACCTGTCGAACCACTCTTTTCTTCAGCCCCGGTACCAAAAACATCACTATAGCCAAGTTCAGGATAAGCCAGCCTAACAGGAGTATAGGGAGCTTTTCCAAGTCCCTCACAGGAATCCCCCATCAGAAGATGAAGCATAGTGGTATTACCAGCAATTACTATCTCATCAGGCCCTGTATCAGCACTAAGTCCTGCCTTAGAAAAGGCCTTATAAATCATGCTCCTTATATCATCTAAAACAAGCCTTCTAAGCTCTTCTCCATTACCGCTTACAGATGCCTGAATTCTACTAATTACATCAGCCCCAAAACTCCTTTGGTGGTTCATTCCTGTAACAGTAGCACCATTAGACACAAGAGAAGCTGCTATAGTAGTTGTACCGATATCTATCGCAACTACCTTCTTTTGACTTCTATCAAGTTCCAGATTCTCCTGCTTCTCATTTGGATCACCAGAATCTCCCTTTGAAACACCTGCCATATCAGAGCGTATCTCCAAATCCTCTGCCAGCAGCTCAATCCTGGCATCTTCCTTTAAAACAGCTCTGCAGGCAAGTCTATAGCCCTCCTTAAGCTCTTTTTCAGAAAAGAAGCGTCTGTCTGCATCTGTAGCCACAGAAGCTCCTTCAAGGAACTTTACTCTGCACTTTCCGCAGCGCCCCATTCCAGAGCAGGGCATGTCGACAAAGACGCCCTCCTTTCTAAGAACATTAGAAAGGAGCGCGCCTTTAATAAATTCACAAACTAACTCACTATTTTTTTCTTCGGTTTTTCCAATTATAAGTCTCATATTAGAAATGACCGCCGCCTCCTCCATGTGAGGTTCCAGAGGATCCTGAATGAGTAGAGGATCCGCTCTCTTTTTCGATTTTAGTCTTACTTATAGTGCTTCTAATAAATGTGTCTGACTTATTTGTAAGCTTGAATCCGCCGGATGAATAGTCTGATGCACTATCCTTCGGAGATACTGTTATAAGCTGAAGCCAGAAGCCCAAAAGAACTAATGCGCCAAGCACACATCCAATTGCAAGACATATATAGAATTTCTTTGGTGTGAAAATGCTTGCTTCATATTCTCTTTTAAGCTCAGCTTCGCATTCATCAACATATTTCTCGAATGCAGCGTAGTAATTTCCATCTGACAGATAATAAGAGCAATCATATACAAGATCATCGATATCGTCATCTGAAAAAGTCTTAATAGCAGATCCGGTTGTTCCAAACCAGACATCTCTATTCTCCATGGATATGAGCATGATTATTCCATTGTGATTTTCACCCATTCCATATCCATTGTAATCATAGAAATCATCTGCATATTCCATTGCTGACCTTGCGCCAGTGGAATCAATAGTAAGAATTACCAGCGCAGAATCATAAGTATTCTGGATGTCATATATCCTGTATGCCAGATACTCCTCTTCATCATCAGATATAAGATCAGCATAATCAATTACAGGATACAAGGATCCATCTTCTGTGTAGATTGGCTCAACCAATCCCTCGCTACCCGCCTTGGCAGTTATACCGCCAAATGCAAGAACACATATTATAAACAGAGGGATAAGTATGCCAAAGCTTTTTCGTATTAAATTGTTATTGTTCCTAAAAGGCATCATATCACCTCAAAAATAAAAACCAGATTATTATAGACAAAAGTGTAAAACCAGCTGAAGAACCTAAAAACAGCGCAAAAGCCTTAGGCAGACTCGTAGGAAGATTTCCTACAAACTTAGCAGTTTGGCCATTCATGGCAAAAAGGTAAGGCTTGCCCTTGAAGGTTGTGTTAAGGAGCCAGACAGGGTAAAGCGCATATTTGTGCGAAACGCCGCTGACGTTCTGATCATCTCTTCTGACAATGCTAGAAGAATAATTGCTGACCGTATTCTTGATGTCAGCATCAACTGAATGCTTCATTCTCTCAAGGACATGAGCCTCGGTATCCTCAACGGACACGTCATATCTGTTTGCCAGATAACCAGCCAGATATCCCCCATTAAAAGGAACCGCCTCTCCAAAGTCAAAGGGCTCTATTGATTCCATGAGCTCATCAGGCATCTCCTTGGAAGCATCATGAGGAACGTGCTTGAACTTTTCAGTACCTGATCTTGTTACCTCATAGTGCTTAGTCTCAGTGTAATGATAATCAGAATCGCTCCAGGTTCTTACCTTTGTGGCATCAAAAACATAATCCGCATCAATGGTTGCATCAAACAGCCAGTACGGAATGTAGATACCACGTATTTTGTCTATATGGTTCTGCTCATAAAAGACCTTGGGGAGAAGAAACTTGCCCTTCACAAAATCCGCATAGGCTTTCATGGCTGCTTTTTTATCATGTTTGAATGGAATAACGTAATCAGGCTTAAGATCTCCTGCAAACTTCTCCTTAACAACAACATTATTGCTACAGAAAGGACAGGTGAGAGATCCTTCATTTTCAGAAGCGATAATCTCACCACCGCAGGACTGACAGGAGTAGACAACCATACCGTCTAATTCTTCCGGCTTCCACTCGTTACTGTCTGCCTTTGCATCCTTATCCTGCTCTTCTTTCCTCGGTGCCTTATAATCTGCAACCTTAATCTTGGTATCGCAGTATGGGCAGGAGAGCATCTGTGCCTGAGCGCTGAATTCCATCGCCCCGCCACAGGCGGGGCACTCGTACTCAGTTAATCCCATATATACAATCTCTTTTACAAAATTATGGTCTCGGTGATCCGCAGTTTGAGCAGAACTTACCGGAGTTTACAGTACCGCATGAGCATGTCCACTCAGCACTGGGCTTGGGCTGTCCACAATTGGAGCAGAAGTTACCAGTATTTGTTGTGCCGCATGAGCATGTCCAGCCAGCTGCTGCCTGAGGTGCTGCCTGCTGAGGTGCTGCCTGCTGTCCCATTGCGAAGAGGTTAGCTGCGTTAGCACCACCTGCCTGCTGTGCCATATTCATGCCAGCAAATGCCATCATAGGGCCTGTAGCTGTATTCTTTGCTGCATCCTGCATAGCCTGAGCCTGTGCACCAACAAGTGTAGCTGCTGCCATATTAGGATTCTGATAAACAGCGTTCTTCTGAAGCTCCTTGATCATCTTCTCATCTTCTTCAGAAGCATTTACAGAGTTGATACCAAATGTAGAAATTCTGATACCGTAGGTCTGTCCCCACTTAGAAGAAAGAACTTCGTTAAGAGCATCAGCGATCTCTGTTGTATGTCCGGGAAGTGCGCTGTAACGAACACCCATCTCAGAAATCTTTGCAAATGCAGGCTGAAGAGCTGTAAGAAGCTCACTCTTAAGCTGAGAATCGATCTGCTCTCTCTTGTACTCACCTGTGAAGTTACCAGCAAGGTTTGTATAGAAAAGAATAGGATCTACGATCTTGTAGCTATATTCACCATGGCAGCGGATAGAAATATCAACGTCAAGGCCGATGTTTCTGTCAACTACGCGGAAAGGAACCGGGTTAGCTGTGCCATACTTGTTACCAATAATATCCTTTGTGTTGATGTAGTAAACACGCTGATCATTAGCAGCATCACCGCCAAAACCAACTCTCTTACCAAACTTCTTGAAGGTCTCCTTGATATTTTCTCCAAGACTTCCGTAGAAAAGTGAAGGCTCTGTGCTTGTGTCATAAACGAATTCACCAGGCTCTGCACAAACTTCTGTAACCTTACCCTGGTCAACAATGATCATGCACTGTCCATCAGCAACTGCGATTATTGAACCATTAGAAATAATGTTCTCATTGCCCTTATTTGAGCTTGTCTTTCCAGTGCGACGCTGGCCCTTAACAGCAAGTGTATCTGTAGGAATTGCATCACAGTAGAAATAGTCTCTCCATGAATCAGAAAGAACGCTTGCAGCAGCGCCAATTCCGGCTTTAATAATACCCATAAAAATTTTCCTCCTTTATATCGAAAACTTTTTTCGTTTTGTTTCAAAACAAGAGTTATAATGTAACTTGCGCCCTTGTCTGTTTCTTTAAGAATTATATCATATCGCTGAAACATTATTTTATATTTTTCTGTAAATTACGAAGTTTTATTTCGACTTCTGGCGCATATATTTTTAATAAATAAATTTACAAATTATAACCCTTTTTTAATAAACCAAACATTAAAAATTGCTATACTAAATTGAAGGAGAACGCCATGAGACTGAGAGATTATTTAAAAATTAATGTCTGGCTTCTTCCGATTGCAATAATAGTTATACCTCTGTTTTTTGTTGTTTTCGGAAGTTCCTTTTTAACTAAACCCAGTAAATACTACATGACCCAGCTTAATGAAGGCTGGTCTGTTCGTCATGGCGATTATTACGTCGAAAGTGCCAATCTGACTGATGTAAACCTCGGCACTACCAATAGAGGAGACGTAGTAACCCTCTCAAGGAATCTTCCTCTAAAGCCTGTTCCTTCTGCATGTATCATGTTCAGAAGCTTACTCTCTTCAGTTACAGTGAAAATTGACGGAGTTACTGTCTATGAATATGGCCAGGACTTTGATAAAGCCGGCAGAATGGTTCCCAAGCACTACAACTTTGTGCCGGTTTTTGATAATCAGCTTGGAAAAACTATAGAAATCACCTTTGATGTCACAGAGAATGACGCATTCTCCGGAATTTCAGCCATCTCCTATGGCAATATCAATGATGTAAAAAATAACTATCTGCAGAGTAAAAGACTTGATATATTTATTGGCCTTTTCCTCTGTCTCTTTGGTTTCATGCTTCTGACTCTCTCATCCTATCTGTACATGTATCACGGAAGAGACCTGTCACTTATTTACAGTTCGATCATTTCTTATGTGCTTGGTTCCTACAACCTTGCCTTCAACGACATATTTAACTTCATGTCAGACAATGACTACTTCTTTACGATAGTGGAATATATTGCTCTGTACACAGTTCCTTTCGCCATCATAGCATTTTTGATTTCATCACATCCTGAGCTCAACTCTGCAGTAGCGAAGATAATTATAGCCGTGGACTTCCTTTTCCCTATTTCAACCTTTGTACTCCACGAGCTTAACATCATACACATAAACCTCTTTGTACGAACAGTGCATGTGCTTGCTATCGTCGAAGCTGCAATACTACTTCCAAGAATGGTTTTGAATATTCACAGACATTATCAGGAGTCCAGGAACACCATAGAATATACTGGTACAACTTCTGATTCAGTCCTTATTCTCGGACTTCTTGTATTCATTGCATGCTGCGTTGTCGACATCATAAAATACAATTTCCTCAAATTGTTTGGAGGCGGCGGTGAAGCCTATTCAAACATCGGTTTCATGACTATCGGTGCATTGTTCCTGGTTCTTTGCCTGTTCGTTTTCTACTTCTACCACAGCATTGAGCACACAAATGCCGCTTATGTAAAGGATCACCTTGAAGGTCTCGCCTACACAGATGCCTTAACAGGTCTTATGAACCGTGCTAAATGTATGCAGTACATGGCTTCAGTTCATGGAAGATTCGCCATCATAAGTCTGGATATGGACAATTTAAAGCCGGTTAACGATACCTTAGGACACCTTGAGGGCGATTTCATGCTCCGTTCCTTTGCTGATATTTTAAAGCAGTCCTTTGTTGGTGCTAACCTGATTGGAAGAACAGGCGGCGACGAGTTCCTAATCGCCATTGAAAACCCTGATCTTGGAATATGCGAAAAAATGATTGAGGATATGAGAAGGAGAATTGATATTTTCAACAACTCTCAGACATCCATCAATCTTTCTGCATCCTGCGGCTTTGCTTACAGCTTTGAAGTGCCTTCAGGAGCTTCTTCTGATGTCTTCATCCTTGCAGATAACCGCATGTATAAAGAAAAAGAAAAGCACCACGCTAACAGACTTGGCAGGATGATGTCCGACATCATGGCTGGCGCACCGACTCAGGAAGGAGGTGCAAGGTAGTGAAACGAAAAGCCTTCTACTTCCTTACAATTGCATTCATAACCTTCCTTTTCCTGGTAATAGCCTGTCATTATGCATTCAGGCCAACAGGAAAGCCTCGCCTTCAAAAGCTGACAGACGGATGGACCATAACAACTCCCAAAGATACTTACACCGATGTCTCCCTGGTAGTAATGCCAAACAGATATAATTACGGCAATAAAAGGGGCGATGTTATCTCCCTTAAAAACACAGTTACCTCAGATGAACACTACGCCTTTCCTGCTATAAGGTTCCTGTCTAAAAACAGCGCCTTTGAATTTTATCAGGACGGTGCCCTTATTGAATCTGAGTATATGTCTAAATTCAAAAAAGGCGAATATATAGGCACAAAGTTCAATTTTGTGACATTAAAGCCCTTTGACAAAACTACGGATATTGAGATCAGACTGTTCATTAACGAGGACAACACTTATTCCTATGAAGTCCCTGTTTTTGGAGATTACACCGATGTAACACTGGACTTTTTGTTTACCAATTTATTTGCACTTAGTACAGCAGCGTTCCTCATTATATTCGGAATGGCATTTTTCATCATATCGCTGATATTCTACAAAACCCTTCCGGATATACTCTCGCAGCTGTTTTCTTCACTACTGTTCATTGATCTGGGAATATGGATCTTGTGTTATTTCAGACTCTGCGACCTTTTCATGAACACCTGGGAACACGCTACAGAGATTGAATATTTCTCGCTTTACATGATGATTCCTCTCATGTACATGCTGATAGGATGCATACAAAAACACTATCTGGACTGGATATTCATGGTAACCTCCACCACCTGCGCGGTTATATGCTTTTTCCTTTTCCTTATGCATGTCACCGGAATTGTACATGTAAACTTAACCCTTGCTTACTATCAGGGCATATCACTTCTTACAATACTGTTCCTGGTTGTAACCATTGGCCGCGACATCGCACAGAAAAAGCTTCAGCCGGCTGAGAAGATTCAGCTACTTGGTCTTACCGTCATGTCCATTTCCTTCATCGTGAATTTCGTTTTCTATATGCTTGAAGGATATGCGATAGTACCGCTTAACATGATGACCCAAAGAGCAATCCCCATGGGCGGACTTGCCTTTGTCTTTGCCACAATGCTGAACTATTCAACCTATATAACGGAATCCTACGCAAGACGCAAGGAATACGCTTCTCTCGCCCATCTGGCATACGCTGACGGACTTACTGATCTGCCAAACAGATCCAGATATGAGAAGTACATGTCAGATCTTGTAAAGAGGAAAACAGATTACTGCGTAGTCAGTCTCGACCTCAACGGGCTTAAGGAAATAAACGATACCAGAGGACATGCAAGCGGTGATAATTACCTTCAGGAATTTGCAGGAGTCCTCCACCAGTGCTTCGATGGAAAAGCCTTTGTAGCAAGGATAGGTGGCGACGAATTCGTAGCTATCCTCACCAAGGATTACTGGGAAGAGGTCGAAACCCTCATTACCAGGTTGTGTGATGCACTGGAAGTAAAAAATGTACTTTATCCAGAGTACCGAAGAAGTGTGGCAACAGGCTATGCCTTCAGTACTGAAATATCAGATGCTGATCCCCACGCTGTATACCTTCTTGCAGATAAGCGCATGTATGAGCGCAAAAAAAGGATGCACGAAAAGATGGGAATTAAAGCGAGAATCTGATTACAAAATGCAGACAATAAAAAGCTTCTTTAGCAGCCATTGCAAAGAAGCTTTTTATTTTGACCTGTTTTACAGATCTGTATGAAGAGAGATATATCGAACTAATTAAGCAACTTATCCAGTCTGTCCTGGGCATTCGAAAGTCCTTCATCAATGGACTTTTTGCCCTCTATGATCGTTCCCATTTCTTCACCAAGAATTGTATAGAAATCTGGCCATTCCTCCATAACCGGTCTGTAAACTCCATTTTCAAGAGCTTCAAGAACAGCTGCAAATGGAGGATTGTCCTTTAACACCTCTGCATCCTGCAAAGATGAATATCTGCAGGGAACTCCGCCAGCTTCTATAGTACTCTTTTGAACCTCCGAGTCCATCAGATATTTCAGAAGTTTAACTGAAAGCTCCTTATTCTGTGCATTTTCTGGAACTCCTATAGTCCATATTCCATAAACATTTGCGTTATAGGCTGTTGCATCATCTGACACTTTTCCTGTAAGAGCGATGTAGTCTGAGGAGGATCTTGCAGTTGGTGTATACCAGCCCGGCCATCCAATAGCCATAGCTGCTGCCCCATTTGCAATAGCGATGATGAGATTATCTCTGCTCTCATCCTTACCACTTGAAATAAGCTCAAGATAAAACGCCATAGCCTCTTTAAACTCTGGTGTATCAACTGTCGGCTTATTGTTTTCATCCACAACCCAGCCACCATAGGACGCCAAAATCGGAAGGAAATCAACCACATAGTTATTATTGGAATCGCCCCTGTACATGAATCCGAAATTGCCGGATTCCTTGGCTTTATCGCAAACAGTCTTGATAGAATCAAGGGATTTCAAATCATCCTCTGTAAATCCCAGCTTATCGACAACTCTCTTGTTGTACAAAAGAACTGTCACGTTTCCATAATATGGCGCTAGATAAAGCGAACCATCGTGATAACAGATTGTCTTGGTAGCACCTATGATGTCGTCATCAAGCTCATAGCCTGCATCTGAGAGATTCATGAGAATCCCTTTTGATGTAAATTCCGCCATCCAGGAACCGTCCACCATGCACAGGTCATAGGTTCCATTCTTGTTCTCGGAATCTGCCACAAGGCCTCCATGAAGCTCCTCTTCACCCAGTTCAACAATATCGCAGATAACCCTGTTCTCTTCCTCAAAAGGGATAAGACAGGATTCGATTGCATCCACATATATGCCTGACCTAAGCGCCAGGGTCATGTGAGGCACTGTATCAGGGTCAACACTAAGTGAATCTGATTTTTTTTGTCCGGCACAGGATACGCTGCATACTGTCATTATCATGACA
>JAEEGL013385633.1_pt1 | contig 13208 bp, 13 predicted proteins | sample 9134231 | NCBI WGS metagenome assembly JAEEGL01 (sample SAMN16246548, study PRJNA631951) | gut metagenome | biome: gut microbiome; feature: rumen; material: fiber-attached | host: Bos | place: Iran: Karaj | collected 2018-10
CACTGTGAAGTACTCTTTGTAGTCTTTTCCGTTAACTTTGATTTCTCCTTTGCCGGGAGTTACGAAAACGCGCGCGATAGCGGCTTTTCTTCTGCCTACTTTGTTTGTAACTTCTGCCATGATTATCTAAGATCGTTTAAGTTGATGAGTTTAGGCTGTTGAGCATCGTGAGGGTGCTGTTCGCCCTGATAAACTTTGAGGTTGTTGCGCAGGATGGCGTCGCCGAGTTTGTTTTTGGGAAGCATACCTCTAACGGCTTTTTCAATGATGCGCTCAGGACCGGTGGTCTTCTTGAAGAAATCTTTTGCGATTTCAATTTTCTGGCCGCCCGGATAGAGAGAGTGGTGAACGTACTCTTTCTGAGCCCATTTGTTTCCTGTCAATCTAATTTTTTCTGCGTTGATGACAATCACATTGTCACCACAGTCTACATGCGGAGTGAAAGAGGCTTTGTATTTACCTCTCAACAGCATGGCAACCTTAGACGCAAAACGTCCTAAGGTTTGGTTGGTCGCATCAACTAAAAGCCACTCTTTGTTTACGGTAGCCTTGTTGAGCGATACTGTTTTGTAACTTAATGAATCCACTTTGTTTTAACTTTTTAAATTTAACTTATTAATTTCTAACTACTTCTATCTGAAGTATGGATAATAAATCGGACGTGCAAAATTAGGTATAATATTTTTAATCTAAAAATAGTTTTTGAAATTTTTTTTGGGAAATAATATAAAAAAGTCTTGTTTTTGTGTATCATTTTTATTTATCTTTGCGTTTGTGTAATATATACACAATGTATAAAAAAAACACACCTTATATATATATAGCAACATTTAAAACTAATTATTATGATAATTAAACATTTTACCGACAACGACTTATACAAATTTACCATGCAATATGGCGTGGTATCGTTGTTTCCGAGCGATGTGGTGAGGTATAAGTTTACCAACCGTGGCGGCGACCGTTTCCCCGAAGGATTTGCCGAGGCTCTTAGACAAGAGGTTGACTCTATGGCAGAATTAAAACTTACCAAAGAAGAGCACGCTTTCTTAAAAGAAAAATGCTACTACCTGCCACCGGCTTATTTGGATTTTCTTGCAGGTTATAAATTTGACCCTAACGAAGTGAAAATCGAACAACAAGACGGCATACTTGAAGTAGAAATTGAAGGTTTTTGGTATAGAACTATCCTTTGGGAAGTTCCTTTGATGGCAATGATTAGCGAACTATTCTTTAAGATGACAGGCGCTACACCTTACGACAAAGCAAAACGTACCCAAATAGCCGACGACAAGATGAAGATTTACAGCGGATTAGGCTTAAAAATTGCCGACTTTGGCACTCGCCGCCGCTATTCATTTGAAAATCAAGATGATATTGTTGGCACTCTCAACAAATACGCTCCTAATACTTTTGTGGGAACAAGTAATGTATATTTGGCAATGAAATACAATACCACACCAATAGGCACACATGCACACGAATGGTTTATGTTTCACGCTGCCAAATTCGGTTACAAAATAGCCAACAAACTTGCGCTCGAAAATTGGGTAAATGTTTACCGTGGCGACCTTGGAATAGCGCTTTCGGATACATTTACAACTGAGGTTTTCTTCAGAGATTTCGACACATTGTATGCAAAACTATTCGACGGTGTACGACACGATTCAGGTTCGCCGCTTGAATTTGCCGACAAAACCATTGAGCATTACAAAAAACTAAGAATCAATCCGTTGAGCAAAACAATTGTATTTTCGGATGCTCTCAATCCCGACATGGTAAAACAAATTGTGGATTACTGCAAGGGCAGAATAGGAATGTCGTTCGGTATTGGCACAAACTTTACTAACGATGTGGGAGTCAAGCCGTTGAATATGGTTATTAAAATTGATACTGTAATGGTAAACGGTGTTTGGACCAAGGTAGTAAAACTATCTGACAACCCCATCAAACACACCGGCGGCACTGAGGCTGTGGAACTTGCAAAAAAATCTTTAGGCATAGCCTAAAAACCAAAAATATTCCTCGTAATCCAAAAGATGAATATCGCCGCTACTGCAATTAGAGTACTGAGATAGCCTTTGAGGGCAGTGGCGGTGCGAGGATATTTTTCGTTGAAACGGCGGCTTTTGTGTGCCAAGGTTAGCAATATAAGATACGGTATAAATAAAAATACGAGTACATTTTGCTTAAAGGCACTGAGTAAATCACCTTGCAACAAGTGATGAAGTGCACGCTGTGTGCCACAACCGGGACATTTGTAGCCGGTGAGCACATAGAATCCACACTTAGGAAACCTCACCCCACTACTTTCGGGGTCGAACTTAGCATAAAAAAATATCGCCACTGCTACAAACAATATTGCAACAATGGCGAGAAATATCGTGTTTTTGTTCACTGTATTAATAGCTAGAATATGCGCCACTAAGTGCTCCCACAACAACAAGACCAATATACAAAACCCAGAACAAAAGACCGATTATAAGTCCCACCATCGAGAGGGTCTTTGCAGTTTTGGCCTTTTTTTCAGCTTCTTCATAGTCGCCACGGTTGTAAGCCGAATCACTCATAATCGCCATAATGGTGGCAATAATACCGAGAGGCTGACATATAAATATACTGATAATAGCCATAACCAAGTGGTTGTTAGGCTTAGGAGGTTTAGCACTGATGTTTTCAGCATTGTAAGAGGTCTGATAAGAAGGTTGTGCTGGTTGTGCAGGCTGAGTAGGCGCAGCAGCTTGCTGATAAGTAGAGAGACCAAGTTGTGCCATAAGATCGGGCAACTGTGAAACAGTCTGCCAATTAGCCATTCCTTCTGACCAAACATATGTGTCAAGATTAACCGCGCCGCGCATTTGGTCGAGAGAAACAGGGCCTACTTGCTGTTCGCCCACGCGATAATAATAAGTCTTTTCCATTTTTTACTGAGTTTTTAATTTATTAAAACAATATCGGAAGCACTTTGGGTTCTTCCAATAAGAGGTCTTTATTTAAAGATTTGATTTCTTCGATAGCTTTTTCAATCTGCTCAATGGTGCTTGAGGCAGTTTCAATAGAGAAATCGGCAGTAGCACCGCTAAAACGGTTGTGGCTTACTGTTTCGATATTAATCTGCTGATTGCCTATAGCAGTGGTAATCAAGCCCGTAGTACCCGGAAGGTTTTTGGTTTTGAACGATACGAGGTAGGGAAACTGGATTTTTTTAGCATCACCCAAAGAGAATGAATTTTTCTCGGTGTAAGTATCTGATTGTCCGTGGCGTGCAATAAACACGATGTCGGATACAATCGACATTGCAGTTTCGCTACTTCCGGCACCTTTGCCAATAAAGAAATGGGTTTTGGAATATTCAGCCTCAAGTTTCACAGCGTTAACGGCAAAGTTTACGCTTGAGAGAATATTGTCGTTCTTTACAGCCATAGGACGAACGGTGGCAAAAATCTGATTGCCCTCACGCTTAGCCATACAGATAAGTTTTATCGAAGCATTGATTTCGGAAGCAAAGTCAATATCGTTTTTAGTAATATTTTGAATACCGATACGCGACAATTGCTCCATTGATACGTCGATACCGAAAGCAAGTTTAATCAAAAGAATAAGTTTGTGACTTGCATCGCCGCCGTTGATATCGAGAGTGGGGTCGGCTTCAGCGTATCCGTTTTGCTGAGCAAGTTTGAGAGCCGAGTCAAAGTCGAGACCCTTCTGCTGCATCTGAGTGAGGATATAGTTGCTTGTGCCGTTGAAAATACCGCACACCTCGTTGATGATGTCGCCGGTGAAACTCTCTTTGATACCTTTTATAATAGGAATAGCGCCGCACACTGCAGCCTCGTATCCGATTTTAACATTTTGTTTTTCAGCTTCTTGAAAAATATCAACACCACGTTCAGCAAGAAGGGCTTTGTTGGCTGTAACAAGGTTTTTACCATTGTGAACCACACCGAAACAAGTGTCGTGAACAAAATTAGAAGTACCGCCCATGGTTTCTACCACCACATCAATATCGGGGTCGGTAAGCACTTTTTGAATATTATTGCCGGCATCTTCGCGGCTAACCTCTGAACCACCGCCAATAAAGTATTTTTTGTCGAGTCCAAAACGTTGGATGGCAGCAGGAGGATTTAATTCGGCAATATATTTAAGATTTATTTCGCGGCCGGCACGTTTTGAGAGCAAATCTTTCTGTTCGGTGAGGATTTTTGCCACACCGCCGCCCACTGTGCCGCAACCTAAGATTGCAATATTTAACGGTTTCATGTTTTAGATACTGTAAAAAAATTTGGGTGCAATATACGAAGTTTTTTTCAGATATGACTTTTTTTTTGAACAAAAAATCAAAATAGAAATAAAAAACAATTTTAATTTCAAATTATTGCTGATTAATATATTTTTTGTATATTGCAATGGCAATCTAAATATGAAATATAGAATAGAAGTGTATTATTATCAACCAATTGCAAATTTTGATTACTACTAAAAAACTCAAAAAGGACGGAAAAATGGAAAAGAACAAACTTTATTTGGCAGTTGCGGCAGTGATGCTGATATGGACTACCAGCTGCAGCAACCTTACAAACCAAACTGACAACGACGACAATAAACCCGTTGAAAATCAAACGACAGTCTCCCCTGTTGACAACGAAAATATGCTCGACAGCATCGACGAGTATGTCAACGAGATACGTATGAATGGCGACATGTTTGACATCGAACGCATAAAATCACAGTCGGGCGATGCGGTAATTTGTTCGCTCAATGGTGATATGGTAAAAATTTCGATGCTTGCCGACTCAGGTAATTCGGTATCAGCCGATTATTATATTCGAAACCACAAGCCGGTGTTTATGAACCGCTACGTGATATTCGATGTGGATTCATCGTATATGCAAGCGGTATATTACATCAACGGAGAGGTATTTAAGTATTTCAGCGACGGCGTGGAGGTTACCGATAGAGATTCGGTGAAGCTAATAGCCAACCTTACTGCTCACGACATCGCTGAAAAACTCTAAAAAAATTTTGTTAACCCATAAGGCCGCCGGTGATAGAAATACATTCGCCGGTGATATATGCTGCTGCGTCAGAAGCAAGGAAAGAAACAAGTTCTGCCACTTCGTTGGGTTCGCCAAAACGTCCGAGAGATATTGTTTTTACTAATTCTTCCTCGGGCAATCCTTCTGTCATATCTGTGCGGATAAATCCGGGAGCAATGGCGTTTACAGTGATATTCTTTTTGCCCACCTCTTTCGACAATGCTTTGGTGGCAGCAATGATGGCACCTTTAGAAGCCGAATAGTTGGTTTGTCCGGGCAAACCTATCACACCCGAAACCGAAGCCATATTGATGATACGTCCGTGTTTTTTGCGTACCATTTTGGGAAGAACGGCACGTGTAACGTTGTAAAATCCGTTGATAGTAATAGTGGTAACGGCAGCCCAGTCTTCCTTGGGCATAAGGGGAAGAAGATTGTCCTTGCGTATACCGGCATTGTTTACAAGCACGTCGATATATTCGCCCTTGTTGTCGTTCATCCATTTTTCGATGGCTGCGGTTGTTTCGTCGTAGTTAGCCACGTCAAATTTAATAAGTTCGCCTTCTTGACCGGCTTCTTTGGTCAGTTGAAGGGTCTCCTCGGCTTTTGCCTGATTAGATACGTAATTGATAAGCACCTTGTATCCTTGGCTTGCGAGTTTGATGCAGATAGCGCGTCCGAGTCCGCGGCTGCCGCCTGTTACTAATGCGTATTTCATATTGTTATGTTGTTAATAATAAAGTTCGTCTTCGTCGGCCATAATATATTTTCGAGTGTAAAACCAAGTGGTAACGAGGCAGAGAGCAAGCCCTGCGAGAGCCATCATTCCCAAAGTAGCCGGAAATGCCGAAATGTTAACCACTCCGTCAACAATTTTTTGAACATACCTTATTGTAATCGAAAGACCGATAATAGCAATCACAATAGACACACCTGCTTGAATTAATGCCCTCTTGAGATAAGGACGACTAATATTCCAATTGGTGGCGCCGATAAGTTTGGCAGTACGAATGTCGAATCTATTGCCCGACATCTGCAAACGAACCGTGTTGCTTATAAAAATAATAGTGATTATCAGCAGAATAACACTAACTGTAAACACAATAGAGGCAAATTTGGTAAGCACCGAAGTGGTATTGCGCCACACATTATGAGGAAAATTAACCTCATCTACCACGGGATTTTTTTTCAAACGACTGCTCAGCGACTTGATACTATCCACAGTGGCATATTTGTCGGCAAGTTTCACTTCAATACGCGACAACAACGGATTATTACCGTCAAGTATTGCCACAAAATCCTCACCGAGATCCTCTTTAAGTTCTTCGGCTGCAGTCTCCTTTGAAATGAATTGACTCTCGCGAACAAATGGATATGTGGCAAGAGTTTTTCTAAATTGTTCAATTTCTGCAAGACTGCGGTTGTCGTTGAGAGTGATGGTAAGTTTGATGTTGCTACGGAACATGTCGCTGATATTCTGAGTATTAAATAAAAGCATACAAAACATTCCCGACATATAAAGCACCAACGAGATGCAAAGTGTAGTCGACAGAGTAGACATCATTAATTTGCGCCGGTAGAATTTTTTAGCTGCCGGGCGCTGGTTTTCTGTTTGTTCCATTTTTTGATTCCTTGTATTTTTCCTGACCTTCGAAGTTTTTCAATTTGTTGCAAATATAAACACATTTCTGTAAATTTGCGGCAAAAAGAGGAAAAATAATTTCCTTACCTTTGTAAAAAAATAGTTGAAACCATGAGCAAAACCTCATTAATAACAGGAATTACAGGACAAGACGGTGCATATTTAGCCGAGTTCTTGCTAAAAAAAGGATATATGGTACACGGAGTTAAACGCCGCAGTTCGCTTTTCAACACCGACCGTATCGACCACCTATACCAAGACCCTCACGAAGAAAACCGTATGTTTAAACTTCACTACGGCGACCTTACCGACAGCACCAATCTTATTCGCATAGTGCAAGAAGTGCAACCCGACGAAATTTACAACCTTGCCGCCATGAGCCATGTGGCAGTAAGTTTCGACACTCCCGAATACACTGCCAACGCCGACGGAATTGGCACTCTGCGATTGTTGGAAGCCATTCGCATTCTCGGAATGGAAAATCATACTCGCATTTACCAAGCCTCTACATCCGAACTTTTTGGCAAAGTGCAGAGTGTTCCCCAAAACGAAAAAACTCCATTTTACCCCCGCTCGCCATACGCCGCTGCAAAACTTTATGCATATTGGATAATGGTAAACTACCGCGAGGCTTACAACATATTTGCATCCAACGGAATACTCTTCAACCACGAATCACCCATACGCGGTGAAACTTTTGTAACTCGCAAAATTACCCGCGCCGTTGCCCGCATTGCTCTTGGTATGCAAAAAGAATTGTATCTCGGCAATATGAGCTCAAAACGCGACTGGGGACACGCCAAAGATTACGTTAAGGCTATGTGGATGATATTACAGCACAACAAACCCGACGATTTTGTAATTGCCACAGGCGTTACCACCGAAGTGCGCGAATTTGTTAGAATGTCGTTTGCCGAAACAGGCGTTAATGTAATATTTAAAGGTGTGGGTGTTGACGAAATTGGCGTTGTAGACTCTGTAAGCGACGACCCGAAATACCGCGACATCAAACACAATGTTCACGTAGGCGATGTTGTTGTAAGGGTTGACCCCCGCTATTTCCGTCCCACAGAGGTAGATTTACTGATTGGCGACAGCACCAAAGCACGCACCGAACTTGGCTGGCAACCCGAATACGACCTGCAAAAACTCTGCGCCGAAATGGTAAACTCCGACCTCAAACTTATGAAAAAAGACCGTTACTTACACGAAGGCGGTTTTAAAACTTTAAATTACTTTGAATAAAACACTGAATATCAATGAATAAAGATAGTAAAATATATGTAGCCGGCAATCGCGGACTTGTGGGTAGCGCCATTACAGCCGCATTGCGCAAAAAAGGATACAACAATCTCGTTTTTACTCCTCACGCTCAATACGATTTAATTGATACCAAGACAGTTGAGGCTTTTTTTGAAAAAGAACGTCCCGAATATGTGTTCCAATCAGCCGCCCACGTTGGAGGCATTATTGCCAACCTTACCTATCGCGCCGACTTTATTTATCAAAACCTTATGATAGAGACAAATATCATAAATTCGGCATACAAATACGGCGCAAAAAAACTTCTGTTTCTTGGTTCAAGCTGCATTTATCCCAAAAATCCTCCGCAGCCTATGACCGAAGACGTTCTCCTCACATCCGAACTTGAATATACCAACGAGCCATACGCTCTGAGCAAAATAGCCGGCATAAAACTCTGCGAAAGTTACAACCTGCAATACGGCACCAACTTTATTTCGGTAATGCCCACCAATCTTTACGGGCCTAATGACAATTACAATCTTGAAACATCGCACGTTTTGCCCGCAATGATACGCAAGTTTCACCTTGCCAAATGCTTAGAAAACAACGATATGGAGGCAATCAAACGCGATCTCAACCGTCGACCCATAGAAGGCATCAGCGGAGAATCTCCCCTACCCCAACAGTTAGAAATCATAAAAAAATACGGAATATCCGGCACTGGCAAAGATGCCACGGTAGAACTCTGGGGTGATGGCTCTCCTCGTCGCGAATTTCTTCATTCTCAAGACCTTGGCGAGGCGTGTGTATTTCTTATGGAAAACGTTGATTTCTCGGATATTCTTAGCAGACAGTTTAATATCCACGATTTTAGCGTACCTTATACCAAAACCGAAGTTCGCAACACACATATTAATATAGGCACAGGCAAAGACCTCACCATTGCCGAACTTGCATCTATGGTACAAAAAACTGTTGGATTCACCGGCAAGGTAGTTTGGAACTCTGACAAACCCAACGGTACACCCCAAAAACTCTTGGACGTATCAAAACTTGAAAAACTCGGTTGGAAATACAGCATAGAGTTAAACGACGGCATAGCAACAAGTTACAACAATTATTTAAACGAAGAGGTTAAATAGCAAAAACTCATTTAGCATTTATTAATTTTCGATTAAAAAATTTTTGTCTATATTTGCCGAACAAAATCAAGCACCAACATGGCAAAAGAAAAAAAACAACGAGACAACTACAAGATAATACTCTACAACGAGACCACGCTGCACGAAACCACATCGTTTCGTGTAAATATGCTCAACATTGTGGCATACGCAGGCGTACTTATTATTGTTATAGCACTGCTCACGGCACTGCTATTCGTTTACACGCCGCTCAATTCGTTGCTTCCCAGAAAAGATGACGAAAAAATGAAATGGGCACTCACCGACAACGCTATGCGAATGGATAGTATCAGCCGTGTGCTTACACAGCGCGAGGAGTATTTCGCCAAGATAAAAAACATTATGGATGGTCGCAACTTCGAAGAGTATGATGTGAAGGAAGACACCACCACAATAGAGCGTCAGCATGCCGACTTTACCAAATCAAAGCACGACAGCATTGTGCGCACCCTTATCGAAGAAGAAACACAGCAGACACTCGCTCTCATAAATGCTTCGGGCAAGGAAAAATACAAAAAACACAATTTCTTTATGCCTGTGCACGGTGCCCTAACTTCTAAATTCAACCCCGAGAAAAAGCACCTTGGTATCGACATCGCCGGCAAAGAAGACGAGCCTATTTTGGCAACTCTCTCAGGCACAGTAATTCTTGCCACATGGACAATCGAAACCGGCAATATCATTCAAATTCAGCACGACGACAACCTTATTTCTATCTACAAGCACAATTCAGTACTGCTTAAAAAGGTTGGCGACAAAGTGCAGGCAGGCGACCCGATTGCAATCATTGGCAACTCGGGTGAATTTACCTCAGGCACGCACCTCCACTTTGAAATATGGCACGACGGAGTTCCCGTTAATCCCGAAGACTATATTATTTTTCCGCAATGAAAAGAAGAATAGCAATTTTGGGCTCTACAGGCAGCATTGGCACTCAGACCTTAGATGTGATAGAGCGTAATCCCGAAAAGTTTGAAGCCGAGATACTTACAGCGGGTTCTAATTGGGAACTTTTGGTAAAACAAGCCATTAAGTTTTTGCCAAACGCCGTTGTAATTGCCGACGAATCAAAATATCAGCAAACCCGCGACGCCCTTAGAGATTACCCTGTAAAGGTGTTCGCAGGCAGCAAATCTATTTCCGACGTGGTGGAATTCGACACCGTGGACATGGTGGTGGCTGCTATGGTAGGCTATTCGGGACTTATACCCACTGTCAACGCCATACGCCACAAAAAGCCCATTGCCCTTGCCAACAAAGAAACACTTGTGGCAGCGGGAAGCATCGTTATCCGCGAGGCATTAGAAAACCATGTACCTATTCTGCCCGTCGACAGCGAACATTCTGCAATTTTTCAATCGCTTGTGGGTGAAGGCGACAACGAAATAGAAAAAATTCTCCTCACCGCATCGGGAGGACCTTTCCGCGGACGAAATCACGAGTTTCTTGCCAAAGTGAAAAAAGAACAGGCATTGAAACACCCCAATTGGAATATGGGTGCAAAGGTTACCATCGATTCAGCCTCGCTTATGAACAAAGGCTTGGAAACCATTGAGGCAATGCACCTTTTCAATGTTCCTGTAGACAAAATAGAAGTGCTTGTGCACCCTCAGAGCATAGTACATTCAGGCGTACAGTTTGAAGACGGCTCTATAAAATTTCAACTTGGCGTACCTGATATGCGATTGCCCATTCAGTTTGCCATTGGCTATCCCGAAAGGTTAAAAAGCACTTTCCCCCGTGTGGATTTCTTTTTACTCAAAAGTCTGACATTTGAGAAACCCGACCTGACAGTTTTCCGAAACCTTGCCCTTGCCATGGAAGCCGCTCGCCGTGGTGGAAACCTTGCCTGCGCCATGAACGCTGCCAACGAAGTGGCTGTAAAGCGTTTTCTTCAAGACAAAATCGGTTTCTTAGAGATGTCGGACCTCATCGAAAACACCATGCAGCACACACCTTTCATTGCCAATCCAACCTTAGATGATATCATCAAAACTCACGCCGAGGCGGTAAGGATTGCGGAAGGGATGTAGGAATTAATTATTTCCTGATTACTAATGGACTTGAAACCAATTTTACATTCATTGTGGCAAGTTTTGCCATTTTGTTTCTATTCCTAATGTCGATGCCGGATGTTGCCACCCAATAGAATGGAAAATGTTTAATTTCGTTGAGTTTTGGGGCGGAGGTTTTGAGCCAACGTTTTAACCAATCGGCTTTTTTCATTACCTCGTCTATATTTTTGGTATCGGCAGAATGAATTTCTACAAAATAAGATTGATTGTTGAAGCCTATAGCATAGTCCCATCGGCTCTGATTTTTGCCAAGTGGTTTATCTTTTAGACAAAAATCAATATCCACACTGCCCTGACAATCTGCAACTTCCACCTTGCGTTTGTATTGATTGCTCAAAGCACCTTTGCCTTCGTGATACTCAAGGTGGGCGTAGACAAAACTGCGGTTTTGAATTGGTTATCTGCCATAATCAGTCGTTTTTGTATTTTGCAATAGCATCGCAAATAAGTGCGTTAAAACTTGTAAGTTCACCCATTTGCGATACATCGGGGTCGTTGCTCCAAGCATCAAGAGTGGAAATATCCTTGCTAATTCCGTTGTTGAAGAAATAGGTTTTGATGTTTTTGCGTGACTTATAAAGAACGTCAATGGCTTGACTATCAGCAATACCAGCCTCGGAGATTACATTCTTAAAACTCTCTTCTGTTGAATCTTGCATAGTCTTTATAGCCCACGCAAATTCAAGAAACACTGACGAATGTGTGGAGATAACAATTTTAAATCCTTTCGCCATCAGTAGCGACACCTCATTGATAAATCCAATTATTGCCCTCGGATGCAAACCCATTTCGGGTTCTTCGATTACAATGTATTGAAATTTGGAAGTTTGGTCTTTGGTGATAAAGTAATTAGCCATACTAAGCGGCATATATTCTTTTTGACCTGCACTCCATGCCACAAAGGGCAACGATGTTTCGCCGACACGAAGACGCATTTTTTGCGGACCCATACTCGAATCTATTTCTATTTTCCCATTATGGTAAATACCTGAAGGGCTGGTAATTGCGGATGCCATTTTTTCGGCATCGGGTGCAAAATTTTGTAGCAAATATTCACTAAATTGGCGCACAACGTATGGCGTTTCATAGTCAAATTCCATAAAACGTTTTGGTCTGCCGTCGGCAATGCAAAGCACACGCTGCGCCGGAATGTAGAAGATTTTTTCAGATTGACTTGATTGTGATACACCGTCTATCTGTTGCATCTTCAAATTGTTGATACCAAAATAATGTTTCAGGATATTGTCGCCATCGGTGTTGTACGAATAATTATTGAGGTTGTTTTTGATGCTAAGATAATCCTCACGCAGTTTCCAAGCCTGCAAAAAGATGCTTTTGCCGCTCGCCTGTGGTCCCACGATAAAAGTCATATCGCCAAACTCTACGTCGGCAGCCTTTATCGGTCCAAAATTATGTAGTGTGAATGAGGTGTTCATATTGTTTTGTTAATGTTTCCATCCGCAAAAGTAATGAAAATGTTTGCTAATTGCAAAAAATGTCATTACTTCTTTTGTCGTTCTCCACATTGAATCAAATATCCCAATGGCATTTTTCCCGTCGAATTTCTTCTGATGTAATCAAGGTTGCCAACAACATAAAGCCTACTTTTGGCACGTGTAACGGCAACATTCACAAGATTAGGAACAACTTGGTCTATCCAATAAATCTTGCCTGACGGAGAATTATCGGTAACAACTAAACTATAAATAATTATGTCCTTTTCGTCTCCCTGAAATTTATGGACGGTATCAGCCTCGATTCTATCTCTATATCCGTCGGGAATAAGACCAAAGATCCTTCTCGCTTGATGTTGGAATGGTGTTATAATGCCAATGGTAACGTCTTGATATTTTTGAGCGTTTTCAATTGCCAATTCAATTGACTTTTTGACCTCTTCTTCATTAACATTTACATTGGCACCTCTTTGTGTTCCTTTAACATCTACCAACACAATGCCCTTTGGGTTGCCGCCTTTTAATTTGCTCAAATCTGTTTTCACAATCAAAGGATTCTTCAATGTACCTCCATA
>JAEEGL014159566.1_pt1 | contig 13208 bp, 19 predicted proteins | sample 9134231 | NCBI WGS metagenome assembly JAEEGL01 (sample SAMN16246548, study PRJNA631951) | gut metagenome | biome: gut microbiome; feature: rumen; material: fiber-attached | host: Bos | place: Iran: Karaj | collected 2018-10
CAATGACCTTGTGTTGTGGCTTCGATGTGAACATTAATCCAGAACAGCGTATTACCTGTCTTAGAAAAAGTAATCTCTGCCCCAGGGAAGTGAAGGTTCAAGTACTCGATAGCTTTGTACCTAGCAATGGCAAAATAATCTTCTGGCTTACCATCCTCTGGGTAGTAAAGAATCTTGATCAGATGCTGAACACTATCCTCCAAAGACTCCTCACCTCTCTTGTCAATATCACCCGTACTTTCAATATTGGGGATCAGGTCAACAGGCTCAATGTATTGCTCTACGTAGGAACCTATCTTCTGAGTGATAAATTCAGCCGGGAGAACAAAATCAGGAGCCTCATAAGGGATAATCGTCTTAGGATCAACCTTGATGGAAGTATAGATAGCCTTCTTAAGTTCCTTAACAGGACGACATACACTCTTCTTCAAGGTGTACTCTGGCTTAGATTCCTTTCCGATAATATCCGTCAACCAATCTGCATTCTCATAAGCTTTCTGCATATCGCGGCCTGACAGAACGACAATATCTGCATTGCCTGCAGCAAAACCGAGGAGATATGGGATTGAGAATGTCTGAATATTTCTGGCCGCACTAAGATTACCACCGAAGGGATTAAATCCGAAGACAGTTACCTTATTTTCTTTTGCCCAGCTTAAGACTTCATAATTAAAGTCCAGTGGACAGACCGGAAGAGCTATGAAATTAAGTTCAGTGCCACTTCCCTTGGCCAATTCAAAAATTTCCTTAACTTTCTCTAAGTCAGCACCCGATCCAATCTGCAAACCGAAGTTCTGTGCTGTGCCGGCAGCTTTAATCGTACTTAACTCACTAACCCAATTCTTCCAATCAGCAGACTCGTCAACTAGAAGGAGCTGTGTAAAAGCACGTTCTAAAGTATTTAGGTGCTGCTTCAGACCTAAGGCTAAGCCATTCAGGTACTTGGCACCCACCACAAGGACGGGACCTGTTTTAAAAGACTGGATATACGTCTTCAAGAGAAAGTCATTGTTAGCTTCAATAGATGTATAAATATATCCAATGTTGCTACTCTCACGGGCATAGATATCCCCCGGGTTAAACCCAATTGTTGTAGTATCAATACCAACTCCTGCGATTTTTAATTTTTCTGTCATTGTAAAATAGATACGTTAATAAAACCTTCTTTTTCTTTTCCGGCTACCCCTAACCAAGACAGGTTAGCCTTTGATTTAAGGTCCGGATTTACTTTAATTGTATTCTTAAGGAATGCTGAATCACTAAAGATCCCTACGTTCTCTACGAATTCATCTATAAGCTCTCCGATAAGTCTGGCAAAGTTTTTGTTCCTCAAGAGAACCATCTGCAAGACTATCAGGTGACCACTCGACAAGGAATCGGCGGGGATAGTAGAACCATCAGTAAGAGATTCTATCCTGAATAAGCTCTTCCATGTTCCATCTCCATTCCAAAACTTGATACACTTATCGGTTGCCTTGTTCTTTAGGCGAATTCGTTTCGTATTCTTCGGGTCTGTAGCCTGATTAAATATGTTATACCTAGAATGATGTCTCTGATCGAAGGGAATATACTCAGGGAATCTGACCAAGAAATCATTAACTCTGATATGGTCTGGATCAGACTCTATTGTAAATAAGTCATCTAATCGAACCACCTTTATTCCCGGTACATTATCTTCACAGATTATCTTTGGAAAACCAGGCAGCCAATCTAAGAACCAGATTGAATTTCTATCCTGTTTCTCCCTCTTCTGTAGAAGCTTTAAGACATTTTTAAATTCTAGGTACGTATGACTCAGGGTTGCTTCAAAGTAAACCCCAAGCAAGAACATCTGCAAGAAACGATCCTTCACAACACTTCCGAAGTAATCACGAATAGCTTCTTTGACGGTCAGAATGCTCTGTGTCTTTTCAAAACGATTCGTAATACAGCTCCAGCAGGGTATGTAGAATGTTCCCGGCATGATGTAAGTCAAAGGAGAGCGGTTTTCTCCACACTTGTAACATTTTCCCTCTTCCCCAAAACTAGCCATCTCACAAAATGATTCCATCTTAAGGAAGTGATTGTTTAACATATGGGCTTGTAGTTCCGCTCTCTCGGTGAAGTGATAATCACATAAGGGGCACTTGTATTTAGCCTCTAATATATTTTGTAAACTCATATCTAAGTCCACAATCAACGTGGTACTCTCGCTCTACACAGGTAAAGTCTCCATGATAGGAAGGGAAAAACGTATCCGCATCTCCTGGAGTATCAAAAATCTCCGTCAGATAGAGAGTATCAGCTATTCCGATAGTTTGTCGATAGATACTTCCACCACCGATTACCATAACCTCAGGACAACCGTCTTCCTTAAGTTTCTCCAAGGCATCGTCAATAGATGAATATACCTCAACAAGTTCTTCTTCATCTGCCCTTACATCAATCCCCTTTGTAGAAATAACGATATTCCTACGTTCGGTAAGAACTCCAGGCAATGATTCCCACGTGGCTCTACCCATTAAGATGGGTTTTCCCATAGTTAAATTTTTAAAATGGCATAAGTCATTGCTGATGTGATAACAAAGTCCACCTTTCCTGCCAATTCCAAAATTTCCTACTGATACAGCAGCAATTAAACTAATTCTCATTTATTTCTTTTTATTCCACTTCTCTATGTTTTTCTCGGCTCTCTTCAGGATTTTATTGTCCTTATTGAAAGTCCGGTTTGAGAGATACTGATAGTAGGGAGTCTCATCCCCCTCCTCATCATAGCGCCACTTGCTAACCTCTTTGGTAAAATTAAACGCACCATCGAAGTAAGCAGGGCTTTTCCAGGACGCACGATGTTCATTTCCCTCTAAGTCAACCCAAATCACGTCTGCACAAATATGAGAGGGCAGGGATTTGGCATCTTTCCACGCAAGTAATTTTTCGTTCTTAATCATTATCACAAAACATTAATATTCCACTAGGGTATCTAATTTCTTTAAGTTCTTTTCCTTCTCGGCCAGATACTTTCCCAAGGCTCTTTTGAATAAACAGTCCATTAGATTTCATAATAGTCTCACATACTTTCTTCTCATAGTCAGTAACTAATCGAAGCCCGCCAAAGAAACCAGTAGGGTCTTGTTTAATTTGATCATCCCAATCCTCTAGGGAACCAGGACAATACCAATCTGCAGGGTCATCAGACAATGAGACAAAAGTATTACCAGCTTTATCATGAAAATCAAAGATCACTGGGAAACATACATTATGATATGTCCCTTTCTCTTGGATTCCACCATACAAGAGATAATAGTAGGTATCAAAACTATTACCAAAATAGTTATAATCTGAATAACAAATCCAGGTCCATGGTTTAAAGTTTTCTACCTCCTTACTCCCCAAGAATGTAATCTGACGATATCTCTTCGGCTGACAGTTGATTTCAACAGTTAATTCCCTATCTTTTGGTTTTAAATTAACTTCTTCTGCTTTAGGTAAAATAGCTTGAATTCTCATACACTAACTTCTGCCTTGATAGCAGGCCAGGGATCATAGTCCACAAGTTCAAAATCCTCGTACTTAAAATCATCTATGGTTTTCTGATCACCATGGATAATCATCTTGGGGAGAGGCTTTGGTTCACGCGAAAGCTGAAGCTTGGCTTGCTCTAAGTGGTTGAGATACAAATGAGTATCACCAGTCGTATGTACGAATGTACCACACTTATAGCCAGTAATTTTAGCTACCATCATCAAGAGCAATGAATACTCAGCAATGTTAAACGGCGAACCAAGGAACCAGTCAACACTTCGCATGTACAACTGAAGATCGAGATATTCACCTCTCACATTAAACTGGAAAAAAGTATGACATGGAGGAAGAGCCATCTTAGAAAGATCAGCCACATTCCAAGCACTTACTAAAAGTCGACGGGAACTAGGATTAGTTTTGATAGCTTCAATAACTTCCTCCAGCTGGTCTATACAACCAGGTTCCCAAAAACGCCATTGCTTGCCATAAATTGGACCCAAATCACCCGTTTCAGGGTCTGCCCACTCATCCCAGATATGAACATTCTTTTCTTTTAATGTCTCAGCATTTGTATTCCCTGAGATGAACCAAAGAAGCTCCTCAATAACACCTCTTAAGAATACTTTTTTGGTAGTTACTAGAGGAAATCCCTCATTCAAATCATATCTGGCCTGAGTTCCAAAGATCGACAGAGTACCAGTTCCCGTTCTATCCTCTTTTTTGATTCCATGATCCAGAATCTCCTGCATTATCCCTAAATACTGCTTCATAGGGTAAAGAAATTATAATTACCTTTTCCAACAAAAACTAACTGATCATAGTCCCAGGATCCAGGAAAATATATGCTATCTGCATCAACCTCACCATCAAATTCAGGAAGTTCTGCTACACACCAAGAGTGATCTTTAATCCACTGTGGAGCGTCTGGATTATATACGGTCAAAGAATCTAACTCCGCCACACAAGACATACCAGCATCTGCACAGAAACCACCCAAGGTCTCTTTTACGTAAGACTTAACTTTCTCGTCAAGACCATCATAGTAGGCATCTTTCTCTTCCTCAGAAGCACTCTCATCAGGATGGTTTTCATTAATCCATTCCTGAATCTCATGCACTACCTGATAGGGATCATAGTCCGTTAAGTATGCATTCCAAGAGCCATCACCGATACCGGTGTTCTCAGAGATAGCAGTCACTCCATTAGAAGACAAAGTCTCCTCATAGGGATCATCCCAATCCTGGTCCTTTGTAATATAACAAGGATCTGTAATAATTAATTTTCCTTTAAATTTCATACTAGTAAATAAATTTTAAGTGAGGTAGAAGAGTATATTGTCCTCTACCAGGTGTAAGGCTTGAGAAGGACTTCAAGAGCAAAATATGGATTTCGGAATCTTCCGTCTAGAACCTACCTCAAAGCCTTATATATGTATAGAAAGACAGCAAACCATTCGTCTTCTATACATTTACTTTTATGGAGAACTTATATGAATTATTAGATTCGATGGCTTCTGGGATAAAAGACCTCGCACGTGAGGATGCCCGACATAAGAAAGCCGTCATTGAGATTGGCATGAGGCCAGTTGTCCTATTTTGGGACAAAGTAAAAGACGTACAAAACAAGACGTTCCAGCCAGACGTAATTGTCTTCCTAGAGTGCCTTAAGGACTACATAGAAATCTATCACCAAGCAATTCAAGTACTCACCGACCTAGAGAATTTTAACTATGATGAAGGAGACTTCATGATGGAGCTTCAATTCAAGTCGATAGAAAGGTGCTATAAAGCTTCGGCAGAAAGATTAGACCAAACAAAAGCAGTTTTTGAGTCCGTGGCAACCCCAAAGACAGTTCATATGTTAATGGAGGAACTAAAGCGAAATGGAATACTCTTCAAATAAAGAAGGGTATTCTTTTTTCTTTTCTCCCTTGAAAACCTTATACATGACAATGAATTGCGAGTTCAGGTGTCAATCACTCAGCCCGGCCTATGTTTGTAGGTTGGGCTTTCTTTTTCACACCGTCTAAAACCATATTCAAAGCCTTATATATGTGATGAATAAATCAAAAGAAAAAGAAATGAAAAATAATGAAGAAAACAAACAATCAACCAAGACACGTGCATTTATAAAAGCAGGTCTTGTACTAGGTGGATTTTTGTTAGTTACCACCTTACTGAGTAAAAATCAAAAACTAACGAGAAAAATAAGTAACTTGGAAGGACAAATAGAGAATCAAAAAGATGTCATCTATGGCCTCCAGAAGTTCATTGAGAGAGGTGCCTTTACAAATGGCAAAATCTCAAGACAGAGTGTTTAACTAATAGAGAGAACACAATGATTTATTTAACAAATAAGTTAGCACCCAGCATGTTGTCTGGGATGGTACCAGGTAGTAAGTTAGAGAAAATCGGGGACTTCAGAATCGAGCATATCAAAGAGCTTGAGGCAAAACCCGGTTTTAAAGCGTATATACCTGAGAAAGTGCTCTTAGCGACCTTGCGAGAGAGAACGGGAGCAAAATTAGAGAATATCACGGAGAAGAAGTTAAAAATCTCTCCGGGTAATGAATATTACCTAATCCAACCACTTGGAGAAGGTATACAAAACTATAGGGATGAGGAGCAACTCCCAGAAGATATCGTTCTTATTCTGAACGGTTTCAAGTGTGAGTAGCTCTTGTCTTAGAAAAATGAAAAATAAACGAAGAATAATTATGAAGAAGACAGAAAAAGGAAGAGGCGCAGAGTTCTACAATGCACTCGCCCTCAAGGTTCTCGAAAAGGGAACAACAACGCAAGACGAGTTCCGTGAGTTTGTTAAAGCAACGAATCAAGAGCTCGGATTTATTCACCGGGATAAGTACAATCACACCATACAAGAGAATTTCGAGAAGGTGTTTGGGAATGTCCTGGAAGTAATAGTAGAAAAGCGTGATGCTGCAGATAGAGGTTGTGGTAAACGTCTCATGATCAAAGTATTTGATTTCAAGACGAAAGATCGCGACGAGATCCTATCTGTAGGGAACAAACATTTCGCTGCTCCAAAGAAACCGGCCCGTCCGGTGACAACTCTAAGTGGAGCAGATAAAATATATCGTGATGCGTACGTCAAAGAGGCAAGCAGAATACAATCTGATAGCCCGACGACTGACAGACGCGTCGCAGTCAAGATGGCAAAAAGAAGTGTCAGGAAGTTATCCAAAGATTTCATCAAGAAGATTTGGAAAGTCCTACTCGCCTTTAACCAGAGTGAATACCAGGAAATACTCTCCTCACGTTTAAAGGAGATGCTTGGGTATATCACAAAATCAGAACCGAAAAAGTGGTCAGATCAGCTTGTGCCGTATGGCGTAAAGTTCCACACGACGATTGCGGACTATCCGAAAGACAATCGAAAGTGGGTATTGAAGCTGAATAATGATGCCACTGAACTCATGATGGCTCTAGCCGACGTTGCAAAGAAGATGTACGGCATGGAGCTTCAAATACCGACAACGGGAAATACCCCAAGGAGTAGATATACTCGCCTAGAGGGAACCCGTCAAAGTATGGCTGCCAGCAGCGAAGAGTACATATCACCTAGAGTAAAGTATATCGTATTCGCCATGGCAGGAATAATCCAAAAGCAACGCTCCTTCGTGGACATTAACCAGATTTGTAGTGTCCTCAGGAACAACCATTACAGGAGCATCAATGCGACAAGCCAGGAGATCCTGGAAATCGTTAAAGCATTCCCTGATTACTTTGAAAAGAGCATACAGAGGGGAAGCATTGGATTAAAAGGTCGTGACACCTGGAGTAAAATCCAAAAGTTCAACCCAAAGAATGAAGAGTGGCTTATCCCATGGGTAGTAAACAGTGGGCTCACTATCGAAGATATTCAAGAATTCTTCCCAGGCAGTACACAGGTTAACCCTGATGTTAAGGTAGGTTCTTCGATATACATGGTCAAAGCAGATCGTTCAATCGGCGCTTTTATGAAGTTAGCTAGATTACAGCTCTTAATGAGAGAATGTGACTACCCGATCTCAGAAGAGGGCCTCTTAGGACGACTTGAGAACGAAAACATAATATCGGAGAAACTCATCCAAGCTGTCATGTTGGATAGAAGGAAGCAGTCTTTCGAGGCTGAGACTGATACTGACCAGGATAAAATACTGTATCAGATTGAGGAGAACTATATGATGTGATCAGGACCTTGACTGTTAGGGGTTTGGCTCAAGTGATTGGGCCTACCCTTTTTTCTTTTCCTTATATATGATAGAAGAATAACTACTCTCATAATATCCATAGGCAGAAACAAAAGTTATTTATTTCTGGAGGACCTAATCTGAGATAGACAATGGTCCTCACTTTTTAAGTGGACTCTGTATTAAAACCTTATAGGTGAGATGAAATTGAGTAACCTCATTAGAATTATATGAACATGTCAACAGAGGAGGACTAAGTCTGTGATAGATACAGTCCTCACCTCGCAACCGAAAACTTTGAGTGAAAGGCCCAGTCCGTGATGGATAGAGCCTTTTCGTTTTCAAAGCCTTATATATGGAGCGACTTCTTAGAGTTGTTCTGTTTAGTTCATAATTTGGGTCTGATTCGGGAGAATTGGGCCCTTTTAAAACGACCGGCTGAAAAGCCCTGAAAACCTTATATATGTAATGAAGAAAAGACTTAGCTCAGTTGGTTAGAGCGCACTATAATTCTATAGTGAGGTCTCCGGTTCGAGTCCGGAAGTTAGACTCATTACCTGAAGTGCAGCAGAAGAATCTGGGGAGGTTCTGATGTTGCATATACTTTTTGCGTGGGTGAAACGTATCCCACTAACTTGATGATAGTATACTGAAGGTGGCTATGGGGAACTACATCAAGGACAACTAGGTAACATGGCAAAACCTAGGTTCGTTTGAGCGAACAGAAAATAGCATAGCGTGCCAGACTAACCCTTAAAGGGGACAAGGAGAAGTTGTTATACTCCTGTCTGAGGTCAAGAATTATAATAGAATTCTTAATCGACCTTTGCATATTGGCTCAAAGCGGAAAGGAAGTCTAACAGGGAATGTAATAATCAAACACATCCCTAAGGACTATCCGAATAAAGGTTAAAAAAGTGTTAGACACGATATAACAGGCTGGTCAAATTATTATGAAAGGAACGACCGGCCTAATCGTAAAAACAAAAAAGAATAATATTTAGTAGGGTGAGGAACCTTACAAACCGTATATTCCTAATCGAAGTTCTAGGAACATGGATCAAATAGGGATATGCAAAACACAGTACCCGAGGATCCTCGGAGAACTAGGAATGGTGACATGGCCTGTATTGCCATGAATAATCCAAAGTACTAGGGTGGAACTGTGAGGGGCTGATAATACAGCTCAGCTATTATGTGGAACCAATACCTGAGGAAGGTTGAGTGGAACATAACAGGATAAACTTGTATGAAGAAACTCAGGGCGAAATATAATTCGCAGCTCACAAGACCATAGGAGAGAAACCTATGGCAAAACAATTTAACTTATTAAAAGACACTATAACTTAAAAGAATGGAGCTTATGAAAAAGGAAAGTTTCATGGTAATTGCCCTACAGTGGGCCATTATAGTAATTGGTTTCCCGCTTATTATCGGGAACGTAGTTTATAACCAGATTAGAACTTGGTTGGTATGACAATGATAGGTAACACAGATAAAGTGGCGCTCGCAGTAATGATGTGCCACGCACTAGATGAGGAAGAAATCCTGGAGAACTTGAGAATGATGTCAAACCAGACACAGTCAACTAATCCTTAAAGGGTCTCTGAGCACTAGAGGCCCGGACACATATGACAATTAACTTTATGTTTAATATAAATTTCAAACAATTATGAAGAAGTCATTTAAAATTACAGCAATCGTAGCTGCCATCGTGGCAGTAGTAGGAATCGTCGTAGCTATCGTCAAGTACTTCTCGCGCAAGCAGCAGGAGATGATCGACAAGATCGAGGGCGAGGGCCAAGACGCAGACTTTGAGGAGGTAAAATAAACCAAAAACACATCTGGGAGAGTTTACCTCCTCCCTTTTAAACTTTATAGACACAAAACCAGAAGAATATAAACATACGACAAGGTAAACTTCTAATTGAGTATGTCTTTCGGGTGATATGCCTGAAACTGAAGAAGCCGGACTTACGGAATTAGTGTTTTTCCGCCTGTCCTAGGTAGAAACAGAAAGATTAGAACTAAAGTTTCTATACATTTAACGTTTATATTCAGACATAAATCAATAACAAACGCTTATGATAGTAGAAATATTAACAGCACTTGGTCTTGGACTTAGTGTGAAAAGGGGTTTAACCCTGAAGAACGAATTAGAGCTGGCTAAGTGGTGCAAGGCAAACGAAGACTACTATAATCAAGCCAGCGAGTGGATATTATCCGAGATAGCCAAACGTGGATTTGCTCGGGTAGTAAGATCTAACGGACAGTCAGAAAACATCCAACAGTACACTATATTTATGATAGACGATGTTACCCTCCTCAAACGGAAGGGACGCAGAGACTTGAAAAAACAAATCAGATTGTTGGAGGACTGTCGTACATTTATTGAAAAAAGAATTGGAGCTTAATTGCTCCTTTTCTTTTAGTCGGGTAAGTATTGAAAGAAATACGCTCTAGCCGTCCCAAAGATAGTTGGATTATTATCATCCAAGAAATCATTCCAATCTTCGACAGTTGTAGGATCGAATAACCGTAAGTTCATTATTCCCAAGCCAACACCAGTCTCAGTTATCTTTCTAACAAATCCAAGCTTTGGATCTACTGTATCGCCTATAATTTTTATCTTAGCAGTCAGTGATTCCTTGTCTAAGCTTAGGATAACTAAGTATTGAATATATGAGATTACTTCCTTGTTGTTACTCACCTTTAAATCTCTAATCCAAACCGTATCTTTGTTCTTATTCAGGATTTCCTGTATCTCATCAAATCTTCTTTCAACCTTCTCTTCTATCTCTAGGGCATGTAACCCTGCCTGTATTCTTTGATTAAGTTCTTCTCGTAATGTTAATTCCATCATATCACTGATAAGGCTCTTAGAACACCTTATAGGTAGAATGAAAATAAAAGAAGTATTTAAATCGGAAGACCTCGTGTTTATGTCAGACCTACACTATAATCACGAGAACATAATTAAGTTTAATAATAGACCATTCCCAGAGGGTGTTGGCCAGATGAATTCATGGATAGAAAGTATCCTTCCACAAGCTAACGGAAAGATTCTCTTCGACTTAGGAGATCTATTTTGGAGAGTAAGTGAAACTAGGATGAAAGAAGTTCTTTCTATTACCTCCCCAAGCAGATTCTATAAAGTCCTTGGGAATCATGATAAAGAGAAAGTCTACTCTAAGTTCTATATAGCTCAATCCTTCACGGCCATAGCAGACCTTTTGGAGATCAAAGTGGAGCATAATGGAAAAATTATTCCCACCGTTCTCTGTCACTACCCAATGGTTTCCTGGAAAGATAAACCAAGAGGCGCCTTCATGCTCTTTGGTCACTGTCATGGAAACATTGATCCCTACATAGACTCTACTCCAGACCTTAGGGTAGACGTTGGGCTTGATGGATCTCTAGCTAGGTCTTATGGTTCCTTCATCCTCCCATTCTCCGCCATCTACGACCACATGGTACAGAAGGCAGGGACAGATGATTTCGTAGAATACGTTAACAAAGTCGTTAAAGAACTTTGAGAGTATACGAAAAAGAGGTTATCAGTGATCAAGATTATTGGCTTGTTTTTGAAAGGAAAATATATCATGTTAGGTCATGGTGGTTTGAAAGAGCTGCCATGTATGAATTCTGGGATTTCTCAATGGAACTTTTTATCACAAGAGATTTCGCTTTAAACCCAGAGAACTGGAAAAAGGATTTTAGAGATATCTACCTCTTCACAACAGAGGAAGAAGCTCTAGAACAATTGAGGCTACTAAAAGGCGAGTAACCTCTTTCTTTTTCCTTACAAGTGTATATGATTAAATGTTCAATAAATAGTAACATTAAGTTAGAAGAAAACCCGGAAGAGATTCTCGTAGGACATTATAGTCCCACTGGGATCTTAGAGAAAATCGGGTTAACAGAAAACTCTACATGGAGTGAAACACAAGAAGCTCTCCACAAAGTATTCGAAGAAGAATTAAATGAACTTGATCCCGACAGGGAATCACAAGTCTACTTCGGAATCATGGAACTGTGTGGAGAAAGTGGCTTAGGTTTCGGCTACTTGAAGTGCTGGATAAAGGTAGGAATTGGCCCAAAGGTATGCTTTTTCCTATACATAAATTCAGACGAAGAGGTGGATGCCTACATCCCAGTCAGAGGTAATCCCTTTAGTGATGAAGACTTTAATCCACCTGATGAAGAAACCTTAGTGGAACAGCTTGGACCTCTTCCAGGGGAAATGGGAATAGATAAGTTCTTCGAATTAGGACTTCTTGAACCTGACTGGGAAGCGGCTGAAACTGAGTTCATAGCTTATCAGAGATATGTCTACTAGAAAAGAACGGGTTATTGAGAGGTACGAAGAGGCGGGTTATGATTTAGACATAATCCACTACAACGAACATCTCCCTGGAGACCACTGGAGTTATACTCTCTGGTATTGGGAGGACTTGCAAATTCTCTCTACTAAAGATGACTTTAAAACGGAGGATGAGCTTCTCAGGTATCTCGAACAAAACTTTGACGAGATTATAGAGGACGCTAGAAAACAAACAAGCTATGCCTAATTGGTGTTACACATCGTACATAGTTGAAGGTGATCCAGAGACAATAGATTCCCTAGAGAACCTCATGACTGAGTTAGAAGATCTCCCTGAACCATACGTAAAATCTGATTTCGGTAATACGTGGTTGGGATGTATTGTTAATAAACTTGGCAGCGACTGGAATAAAGTCAGTTGTAGAGGCTCATGGACAAACTTATGTAGGCTTCGAGAGGATGCACTATCCTTCGATACGGAAACAGCCTGGGGTCCTATGGACGAAACCATAGATCTGATCAGGGAGAAATTCCCCGGTATAGAGAATGTCTGGTACTATTCGGAGGAGCCTGGAATGGCCTACTATGCTACTAATGATGAAGCAGGTAAGTATTGGAAAGAAAGATATGTAATCCAAGACGATGTCACTGGTGAGGAAGAACGTCCAGAGACCTTGGAAGAAGCCCTCTACATAATCTCTACATGGAGAGGTTGGACTTACAACTCTCTAGAGGAAGCTGAAAAGGACGAAGAATTATTCATTAAACAAATCGATATCGAAAAATGAAGAAAACAAGAGAAGAACTTATGCAGGTGTATGACAGCACTATGGAGATCATCCAGACCGGAGGTTACGAAGATAATAACGGTACGTGGCATGCCCTGACGAACCCACTTAAGAGTTCACGATTCTATTCTACCTTATCCACCTTGAAGGACGAATTTCCAGTTTTCGAGGAGAAGGTTTATGTTGAAAACATAGATACTTTCCAGAAGGCAATGAGCCTTGGTCCGAAAGCTGCCGTCCTTAATATGGCGTCTTTCCAGCGTCCCGGCGGTGGAGTAAAGAATGGTAGTCGAGCTCAGGAGGAAGACCTATGCAGACGTAGTAACCTGTTGCAGTCACTCTATGCATTTAGTGCTGATGGCTGTGAAGAGTTAGGATATGAGCCACTGAAACGACTCAAGTA
>JAEEGL014608317.1_pt1 | contig 13208 bp, 12 predicted proteins | sample 9134231 | NCBI WGS metagenome assembly JAEEGL01 (sample SAMN16246548, study PRJNA631951) | gut metagenome | biome: gut microbiome; feature: rumen; material: fiber-attached | host: Bos | place: Iran: Karaj | collected 2018-10
GTTGGCGGTGAGCAGGGTGCCGAAGACGTAGGTCGTCGACAGGCAGAAGAAGCTGCCCATGAGGATGGGGAAGATGTTGGCATATTGCCCGACGCGCTCCAGGTCGGCGGCGTTGGCGTCGGCAGGGAGATACATCAGCTGCATGATTTCCTGGCGGTAGAAGACGCACATAATCATGACGATGCCCGCCATGGCCACGATGACGTTAAACGAGGTCTTGACCAGGTTGTTCAGCTCCAATTTGTTCTTCAGCGTGGCGGCAAACATGGGCAGCAGCATGATGGCGAAGAGGTTGGAGATGTTGTTGCCCGCGTCGAAGAGGCGGTAGGCACGGCTATAGAAACCGGCTTGCACGCCTTTGTCGTCCAAGAGGCGCTCCAACAGCACCGGCTCGATGCGGCTGTAGACGCTCATCAACAGCACCAAAAGGGCGAAGGGCAGGCTTTGTCGCAGTATCTCCTTGAAAAACTGGAAGTTGACCTTGAAGCTGAGGCCTTTGGCATGGCGCAAGACGATGGTAAGGGCGAGGGCAAGGGTGACGACATAGGCCACGGTCTGCGCCTGCAAGTACCAGATGGCGTTGAACTTCTCCTTGGGGAACCAGCCGCTCCATAGCACCAGGCACATGATGACGATGGCCAGCACGCGGTCGAAGACGGAGAGGATGCTGTCCTGCTTAAACAGCAGCAGCCCCTGCATGTTCGACCTGAGGAAGAGGATGAAGGAGAGCAGGATTTGGTTGAGGCCGCACCAGCACAGCAGCTTGAGCTTCAGGCCTTCGTTGTAGCCGCAGAAATAGCCTACCACGAGGATGACGACAGCGTAGAGCAGCCCCAGCAGCAGCTTGATTTCGGTGAGGCCGCCAAAGTGTTTGGAGAGGTTCTTCGGGTCCTGGGCGACGGCGCGGCTGTTGAAGTTGGTGATGCCTAGGTCGAGCAGGATATAGAAGAGGTAGGAGAAGTTGAAGAGGGCTTGGTAGGTGCCGTAAGCGGCGTCGCCGAGGATGTTTTGCACCTCGCGGTCGATGCCGAGAATCCAGAAAGGCTTCACCAACAAGTTGAGAAACAACAGGAAGATGATATTTTTGATGAAGCGGTTCTGCATTGATACAACGTTGTTCGGGGCGCAAAAGTAGGAAATTCTGCATTTTGAACGAAGATTTGTGGGGATTATTGTTTGGGTATGGAAAACATAAATAAAAGATGGTTTGTCGTTTTTTCATTGGCGGTTGAAAAATTATATGTATTTTTACCCCGTGAAAATCGTTTTTTGGAAATGAACAAGGAACAGGAAAACGTTGATGTGCTGGAAGAGGAACTTGTTGAGAATGAGAAGAGTCTGCTGCTCATCAACGACGACGTGAACACTTTTGAATATGCCATCGAAACCTTGATGAAGGTTTGCCACCATACCCGCGAACAGGCTGAAACCTGCGCCTGGATTACCCACTATAAAGGCAAATGCGCCGTCATGCACGGCAGCTTCGAGGAACTCAAGCCGTATTACGACATCCTTCTTGGCTACCAACTCACCGTAAAAATAGTAGACTAATGGAAGGCTATTCCTCGCTTGAGATATTGACCATTCAGCAGGCCTATGAGACCATGCTGGCCGACATACATCCCTTTGTCAACGCGCCGGAACACTTGGCGTTGATTGACAAGGCTTACCGCTATTGCCTGGAGAAATACGACGGCCGTTACCTGTACTCAGGCAAGGCCTACATGCTCCACCTTATCGAGATGGGGCGCATCGCTGTGCTTGAGGTAGGCCTGGGCTATATCTCCGTGGTGGCCTCCTTCCTGCATGGCATGGACTACAAGGAGAATGTGAGCATCAAAGAGCTGGAGAAAGAGTTTGGCAAGACCGTCGCCATCGTGCTTGAGGACTTTAGCGAGATCTCCCAACTCGACACCGAAAAGGTCGCTTACAACTCCGACACCTTCCAGGTGATGTTCCTCTCGCTGATTGACGACATGCGCTCGGTGCTGCTGAAAATCGTGCACCGCGTGTATGATGTCAGGAACCAAAACGACGTCGACCCCGACCGCTTGGCGAAGTATTTCCACGAAATCAAGTACATCTATATCCCCATCCTGCATCGCTTGGGTTTGTATAAGCTGAAGGCGGAGCTGGAAGAGAAGTCGATGCTTTTCGAGAACCCCGAGGTCTTCCATGAGATTGAAGCCAAGATTGCTGCCACGCAGGAGGCCCGCAAGCAGACCGCCGAGCTGTTCATCGCCCGCATCTCTGAAGGCATCGACGCCGAGTTGGAACGCACCAAGAAAGGCAACAAATATAAGTTCACCTATACCATCAAGTGGAGGCTGAAGTCCATCCCGTCGATTTATGCCAAGATGAAGGCACAGAATGTGCCCTTCGAGGAGGTCTACGACCTGATGGCGGCACGCGTCATCATCAACTGCGCCTTAAAGGACGAGCAGGAGTGCTGCTGGAGCGTATATTCCGCCATCACCAACATCTACGACCCCATGCCCGAACGTCTACGCGACTGGATCACACAGCCCAAGTCCACGGGCTATGAGTCGTTGCACACCACGGTGAAATACGACGACAAGCTTTGGTTCGAGGTGCAGATACGCACCACCCGCATGGACGACATCGCCGAAACGGGGCAGGCGGCACACTATCTATATAAAGGTGAGAAACAGTCGTCGGAGGAGTGGCTGCTCCATGTGCGCGAAGTGTTGGAAAACCCCAGCCAGGTGTCGTTCGAGACTTCCTATAGGAAAACCCATCAATCGGATAAGATCTTCATCTTCACGCCCGAAGGCGACTTGAAACAGCTTCCCGTCGGCTCCACTGTGCTCGACTTCGCTTACGAGGTGCACACCCGCGTGGGCGAGACCTGCAATGGCGCCCGCGTCAACAGCCGCATGGTGCCCATCCGTCATGAGCTGAAAAACGGCGACAAGGTGGAAATCATCACGAGCAAGAAACAATCCCCCCGAGCCGACTGGCTTAATGTCGTCGTCACGGAGAAGGCGAAAAACAAGATACGCCGCTACCTCAAGGAGCAGGAACTGAAAGAGTCGGAGCTGGGTAAGGGCATGTTGCAGCGTAGGTTGAAAAACTGGAAGCTGCCCTTCTCGGAGACCGTCGTCGACATGCTGGTGAAGGAGTTCAAGTTGGAGAATTCGCTGCAGCTTTACCACAAGATTTCGACCGAGAAAATCGACATCGCCGACGTGAAGCGCTTCTTGACGGCGAAGTTTGGCGAAAACGCCGAGAAGACAGAAAGGAATGTGCCCGAGCAAATTGAAGCTTCAAAGAAGGAGGCCTTGAACGAAGTGGAGGAGAGCCTTTCCATCGGCGAGGACATCGACAACGTGACTTACAAGCTGGCCAAGTGCTGCAATCCCATCCCGGGTGACCGCGTGTTCGGCTTCGTCACCAACGACGGCACACTGAGCATCCATCGCGTCAACTGCCCTAACGCCAAGGGTTTGCAGCAACGCTACGGCTACCGCATCATCAAGGTGAAGTGGAACGGCATGGAGGGCAACACCTCGCAAGCCACCATACGCATCTATGGCCGCGACGTGATGGGCTTGTTGGGCAAGATTACCAAAGTCGTCTCGGAGGACTTGCAGGTCAACATGAAAAATATCAACTTTAACACCGATAAGGATGGCTACTTTGAAGGCAGGATTGTGCTCCAAATCACCGATGCCGAGGCTTTGGAGTTCCTGATGGATAAGATTCGGTCCATCGAAGGTATTGCGGAAGTGGTTAGAATTGATTGAATGCGGAATGATGAGTTGCTCCGCTCATGTCATCCCTGCAAAGGGTTGTGGGTGAGAGGGGATCTATGAGCGGAAGAGAGGAGGAAATGCGGAATGAGAAATTATGAATTTTTGAAATCTTGAAATATGAAGAAAACAATTTTGATAATTGTACTAACATTTATGGCAATCATGATGTCGGCGCAGACCTATGGCATCGACCATGGGAAGAAAATCATTGTCTCATCAGAGCGACTGCCAGAGGGCGTGAAACCCTACAAAGAGACCATTGAGGTTAGGGGAGAAGCCTACACATATTATAGGAGTGAGATGCCGCTCATCACCATCATCACCGACGGCCCTATTGTCAACTCACCCGCTGTACATGGCGTCATCACCGTGGCCGATGCCAACGGTAATGTCATCGAGATGCACGCTGGCTTGAAAATCAGGGGTACTTCGTCGCAGCAGTATGAAAAGAAGTCGTATCGTGTTGAGCTTTGGGCCGATGCAACGGGCGCTGAGATGGCCGACACCACCTTCCTCGGCATGCGCAGCGACGACGACTGGAACCTGGAGGCCATGTGGGCACAGCCGCTTCGCCTTCGCGACAAAGTCGCCAATGAGTTGTGGATGGAAATGTACACCTTGCCTTACGCCGATCTTGAACCCAATGCCTTGCCGGGCATCCGCATGGCATACGCCGACTTGTTCATCAACGACGAATATCAAGGCATTTATGCCCTGACCGAGCGCATGGACCGCAAGCAGCTGAATCTGCGGAAATACACCACCGAGATTCGTGGCGTGCTCTACAAAGGCAACGGCCCTGGCGCCCCGACATTCGAGAGCCTGCCGCCTTACGACAACACCTCCGATACCTGGGACAACTACGAATGGGTCTATCCCAATGAGGACGAGGCTACCAACAACTGGAACCATCTTTACAGCTTCACCAACTTCGTGATGAACGCCTCTGACAATGTGTTCAACTCCCAATATTCAGCCCAATTCGACAAGGCAAATGCCATCGATTACTACTTGTTTATCAACGCGTTGATGGCTATGGACAACATGGGGCGTAACGTCTTCGTGTCGCGTTACAAGAAAACGAGCACCTATATCTACCTCCCCTGGGACTTGGACGCCATCTGGGGCTTGGATACCGACGGCAGCCAGACCCATGTCACGGCAGGCCTGATGACCAACGGCTTTTACAACCGCTTGATTCAAGATTGCAATGTCAACGGCTTTGTGGCCACAGCCCAAACGCGTTATGCGGCCTTGCGCAGCACCTACCTGACCAAGGAACATATCATGGAGATGGTTCAAAACCAATACAATGAGCTGGCAGAAAATGGTGCCTATGAGCGCGAACATGAGGCATGGCCATTGTACACCGTTGACGAGAGCCAACTCAGTTATTTGAGCCAATGGCTCGACAACCGTTTCAGCTATTTGGATAGTGAAATCAACGCGGCTTGCGGCACTTGGGGCATTGAGGCCCCTGAGCCTGTCGAAGGGCCGACTCAATGTGTTGATGTCTTCCCCAATCCTGCCAAAGATAGAATCAACATCCGTTTTGCCGAAACCAACGAGGCCGTTGTCAATCTATACGACATGACGGGCCGATTGGTCTACACCACCAATGCCACCACGCAATGCTTTGTCATCCCGACACAAGGCCTGAGCCAAGGGATTTATACTGTAGTGACATTTGTTGGTGGAAATCAGCAGGTGAATAGGGTGGTGGTGAAGTGAAAATTTTACGAAGTATTGCAGTTTATTTCCTATGCTCCATCCTTTTCAATACTAAAATGCTCACCTCATAAAGCAGATACAGCGGAATCGTGACCAAAACCAAGGTCATCAAGTCGGGAGGGGTGATGATGGCAGCCATGATCATGATGACGAGGAAGGCATATTTGCGGTATTGCCTTAGCATTTCGGAAGTTACCACTTTTAATTTGCCTAGGAAATAGGCAATGACGGGCAGTTGGAATACCAATCCCATGACCAAGGTTAGGGTAGTGAAAGTGCTGATGTAGGATTTCAAGGTAATGTTGCTCTCCACTATGCCCGAAACGCTGTAAGTACCTAAGAATCTGAACGAAATGGGAAACAGGATAAAATACGACATCAAAACGCCGATGATAAAAAGCAGGTACATCGTGGCGGCCACTTGCACGGAATACTTTTTCTCGTTTTCGTAAAGTGCCGGCGTGATGAAGTGGAACAATTCGACCAAAATGTAAGGCGAGGCTGCCAACAAACCAAGATACAAAGCCGTGCTAATATGCGTCATAAACTGGCTTGACAACTCCGTGGCAATCAAGTTGATATGGAACTGACTGAAAACGAAGTTGGAGCCTATTCTGTGAAGGAATTTCTCAATGTAGCGATAGGTAACAAAATCCCATTGGCTGGGGGCAAGGAGCAGTGCAAAGGTCTTGTCCTTGAAACAGAAAACGACAATAGCCAACACCAGCACCACGGCGATGATGCGGAACAACATACGGCGGAGCACTTCAAGGTGTCCGCCGAAAGTAAGCATATTGGGGTCGGATGTGGAGTTATTCTCCTTTCCCGTCGTCTTCTTTTGGCTCGACTTGTGCGTCATCCGTCACTTCTTCCGGTTGTTCTTCTTGTATTGGCTCCTTCATGCCTTGCTTGAAGCTCTGTACACCTTTGCCCAAGCCTTTCATCAACTCTGGCACCTTTTTACCGCCAAAGATGAGCAAAGCCACGCCCGCGATGAGCAGCAATTCTGTGGTGCCGATGAATAATAGCGTCATGATACGAGATAGATTTCGTTGGTTTCAAAGTTGATTTCCCAGTTGCCGTTCTCAGCGGATTCCCACTGGTATTTCTGTGACATACGGTCCCACCACTTCTGGAACTTGGTGCCCGTCTCACCCATGTCTTTGACGAGTTTCTCGTAAAGTTCGGTGTTGTCGGCGCTGAGGATTTTCGCCAGTTCGTTCAAACCGTTTCTCCTTTCGAAGAGTTGCTGGATTTCATTTTTCTCTTCAGGGGTTACCTGACCTACTTTTTTCTTCATTTTCATTTGTTTATAGTTTTCTTTTTTGATTGCCTAACGGCAAGAAACCAATCAAAAATCATTTTCCAAAATCATTCAAAATCAATTTCTTGTATTTTTGATAGATTTAACTGCATTGAAATCGAAGATTCGACGTTAGTCAATACTGCGTATTTCTTGCGAAGCAATCCCATAATATCAAAATTCCTTCCTCACCTCAAACGGGTCCAAGTAGTTGATTTCCTTAATCTCGATTTGCGGCATAAACTCTCCGACTTTGCGGATGTCGTTCAAGAGGTCGCGGGAAGCGTTGCGTTCCAAATGTGCCATCACGCATTGCTGGCGCGAGGGCGTGTTGAGGTCCCAAGTCAGCTTGCGGTTGAGCCAGATGCAGCGGCGGCATTGGTAGGCATCGCAGTTGCGGCACAGGGGCGCGTGGTCGAGTTGGAGCAGTTGCGGATTAGGGATGTCCAAACCGTTTTCCAAGTCGCCAACGGAATTGTCCGAAGTCGGCTGGTGATGGTTCAGCTGGTTGTCAACCTTTGTTTGCTCGTCGTAGTAGAAGGCAGGGCAGAGGTAGAACTTCCCATTAGGCGCAAGAGTGATGTTGCTCACGCCAGCCTCGCAGTTGTGCATCTTCTCTAGCATCATTCTGTCTGTCAAGAGGTTGAATTGCGGCGATTGGCCTTGCATATAGAGGCAGAGCAAAATGGTGTTCCACTCGTTCAAGACTTGCTTGTAGGCTTCAATCTGCTCATCTGTGAACTTTTCCACATCTGACAAGCAAAGGTTGATTCTTGCACCCGAGGCAAAGAGTTTGGCGATTTCGTCCTTTTGTTTCAGCATTTCGCTGAAAGTGAGGCGAAGCACCAAGTTCTTGGTTCCCACTTTTTCAGGAACTTCACTCGCCACTTCCACATCGGCATCGTTGCCGTCTTCAATGCCTGTAACAGGCTTGCAACCAACAGGATAAATCTTCACGTTGTCGATGCTCTCGATAACCTCAGCATACTCCTTCGGAAGTTCGTAATTGGGGAAGACATATTGAATCATCAGGTTTTGCTTCATCCCGAAAAGGATACCCATTTTGAGGGTTTCTATCGGCATTAAATGCCTTTCTTTTAGTGGATTGTCGGCATGGCAATAGGCCACGCTGGTGTCGTCTAATAATATAACAAGGTATTGCAGCATGGCTTTAGCAGATTTCGGGTTTCACTTCGCGTTTGTTGGCTTCATATTGCTCGCGCAAGTCCTCCAGTTCGAGTTTGCGGTAGAGTTTGTTCCAGTAATAGTTGTTGGCTCTCACCCTTGCCTTATGCATGAGGCAGATGGCTGTGGCGCGTTCAAACACGGTGTGCGTCTGAGCCGCGTCGTAGTTTTCGCCTTGGCACCATGCGCAGCCACTGGCCACTTCACATTCGATGCACTTCTGGGGACTTTGCGTTGTCCTGTCCAAAGTGAGGAAGGGGCGGAGTTTGTTCTTGTCGATGCCGTCCTTGATATTGCCGATAATCCATGCTTCCTTGTCGCGGAGCGAGTATTGCGCAAAGCGGGTGCAGGGATAAAAGTTTCCTGCTGCATCTACTGACAACATCATTCCTGCTCCACACCAATTTTGGTTTTCATGAATACAATCCATAGGTCTGCCCATGTTTTCATTAAAGAAAGAGCACACATAATCCTCATAGTATCCATCGTCAATAATTGTATCGGCAAGTTTCATTAATTGTTCCTCGAATAGTTTATCGTCACCATCTTTCCAAACATCCTCAAAAACACAGTTGATGTTTACTTCATGGATTCCGAGAGAAAACAGATGCAAAACGCTTTCATAAATGTAGGGGATGTCATCACTACTAATGGTCACTTTTGTACCTCCAAAAGGGAATTGCTCTAACCACAGAGGAATGTTTTTAACAACATCTTTATACGATCCTCTCTCCGTGGTTTTATAAACACGGTTGAGGTCGTGTTTCCTCTCGGTTCCATCAATAGTAATACCTATGCTGAGGTGATCAAGGTTTTTTTTAATGAAGTTTTGAACTTTTTCCTCATGGTAGTTGATTCCGTTTGTTGAAAAACTGAATCTGAAAGAATTAAACCAAGGATGATTTTTCTCAAATAATTGCATTTTGATATAGTCACAGATCCTATCAATTAAATCAATCTCCAAGAAAGGTTCGCCCCCTATAAAATCCCAGACTACCGAACTCTCGTTGAATAAATCTCGATTGTCTAATACATAATCGATTGTCTTCTTAGCGATCTCAAAAGACATTCTTTCCGTTTCGTTTTTCCCAACAAGATAGCAGTATTTACAAGCCAACTGGCAGTCCTTTGTGACAATGAAAGTAATTGTCTTTGCCATTCCAGACTGCCAGGATTCTTTGCTTTCTTTTATGTTGCTCATGGTAAAAGATTAGCGTGACACAGAGCAATTGCTTCCGCAATACCCTCTACATGAACCTTCACAGGTGTTTTTGCAACCTTGGCATCCATTTTTACATGTGCCTTGACAAGAGGTTTTGCACCCCCCTTCGCAATCTATTTTGCAACCTCCAATGCAACCGTATGCACAACCCATGTAACAAGCATCATTGCACCCCATAGGGGTTTCTGCTGCTTTGGTAAGTAATGGTGTACTTGCCAACATAGCGGCAGCTACAATCGGAAGACTCTTTTTGGCTGCGTTCTTAAAGAACTCTCTTCTTGATTGGATTTCTTCTTTTTTGTTTTGATTTTCCATTGTGTTTGTGCTCGGTTATATTCCATTGAGCTCTTCGGAAATTAAGTTAATTATTAGGTTATGATGATGATGTTACTTTCCGCTACTGCCCTTGCAATTGTCGCTACAACTTGTTAGGCATGTTCCGTTGCACCATTTCGTGCAATTGCCCTTGCAACCGTTAGTGCAAGAATTTGATGCGCAATCTGATGATTGTAAGGCGGTTAAACGAAATGGAGTTGCTGAAAGAGCAATTACGCCCAAGAGTGGCAAACTTCTCTTGGCTGCGTTTTTGAAGAATTCTCTTCTTGTATGGATTTCTTTGTTGTTGTTTTCCATTGTTTGCTTCGCCCTGTTATATCCCATCGGGTACATCGGTTTTATTAGGTTAAATTAATACGTTTCAGCAAAATATAGTTTTTCTTTGATTGTTTAATGTTCTTTCATATATTTCTCATAATCCGATGTCTTGACAACAACCGGAATAGTTCTAGCTCCGTATCCTACAGTTTCGTAAGTCCAAAAACCAACACATGTGAAGTTCCCTTGAATTCTTTCAAAATGAGCATAGTGGTGACCATAAGTTATGATTTTCACCGAATTATTATTGTCTTCTTCTGCGTATACTGCTAACACTTCATTGTCGTTAAGATCTTGCACGTAATAAAGGTCTAAGTATCTGTTGTCGCCAACAGATAGTCTATTAGAAATAGCGCATGATGACAATAAGAGTGTAATCGATAAGAGTAAAAGTAATCGTTTCGTTTTCATATCTTATTGGAACTTGTATTGTTACTTTAATTTTTGTTCATTTGAGCCTTTGCAAGAGTTTAAGCAAGAACCCTCGCAACTACCATTACAACCACCTTTACAACCGACAGCACAACCTTCTTTGCAACTACCAGCACAATAGTCGTCGCATCCACTTCTACAATAGCCAATACATGATTTCCCACACATTGTTTCACATGTAGTTTTGCATGTATTAGAGCAGGATGAATGGTTGCAATCGGTTGAAACTTCTTGTATAGTTTGTGCTATCATCGGATTGTCCATCAAAGCCACAACGCCAAGAACTGGCAAAGCCTTTTTTGCAGCCTCCTTGAAGAATTCTCTCCTGTTTTGAGTTTCGTTGTTGTTGTTTTCCATCGTTTGTTTTGCCAAGGTTATTACCCTTGTTGGCTCGTCGGGAATTATATTATATTTAACACTTATTTAACACTAAAAATATTTGCGCAAAAATATACACAATTTATTCCGTTTCAGCCGTTTATCCGTATAAACAATTTACTTTTTCGTCAAAACAATTTACACAAAAGAACTCTCACTTATTTCGTTTACAAAGCTTAGAATCCTTTCGGCCTTCTCCGTCGAAAACGTCTCAAGGTTGATTTGCACGTTAAGTTGTCGTATCGGAAGTTGCGATTCAAGACCGCTTTTCATTTGGACGTCGTCCAAGAAATTGTGGTCCAAGGCTTCGGAAATGTCGATGAGTTGCTCCACACCAATGTCGTAACGCTCGAAGATAGAATACACGTTTGGCCTTGCACAGTTGATGCGATGGGCGAACTCAGTAACGCTTATTCCTTTTTCATCAAATACCTCTTTGATAAGGTGCCCGATATGCATTCTGTGTGGTTTGGCCATGAATTGTTGTTTTGTTTTGTATTATTGTGGCAAATTTATTGATATGAATACAAATTGTTTTAAGACTAAAGTTGTTATTATTTACGTTTTCGTCAAAATTATTTACATTATTTGTGTGTCGTCACGAAAACAGCATGAAAAAAGCGTGGAAATGTCACTTGCCTGAACTCCGGGTTACCACGCCCACTCCTTCTAACAAGTTTTCCACGCCGTGCTAAACACGACAATTTGAAAACTTATTCTTGAAGAAGTGCCCCCGAAAGGACGATTGTGGTAAATTGGAGTTCAAGAACAGCTTCGAATCGCTATTATGTGTATGTCAATATGATGCTTTCTGTTTTTTTACATAGATTTGGATTTGTTGTTGAATGACAAAAATAAGCAAATTTTCTTTTGGGCAAGAGGGAAAAACGATTTTTTTCATCTAAACCATTACGGGATGGAAAAATATTTGTATTTTTGCAACACGAGAACCCGCCAAGCCTCTTTACAATGTACAATGCTTAAATCGGCGGGTCGTTTTTTATTATGGTAGATAACTGGAAAAGCTGCAAGTCACATTAAAAATACTGAAGATAAGACTTTTCTTGGATTTCTGCATTTTGTTGGTCTTTAGGATTGTTGTAGCAATCCTCTTTCCATTGGGCAACATTGTTGTTAATATAATCACCAATACAATTCATTTCATATTGGCTGCGAATGATGTGGTCGTGGAAACGAGGTTGCCAGGCAAATGGAATGTCGTGGTTGTTGGCGTATTTGGTGACGCCAATTTTAAATCCACGCACGATGGATGCTAGATTTCTGGATTGGGGACCATATTTTAGTATGGTTTCCATTTGTAGAGACGCAAAATCTTGCGTCTCTGAATGATGTGTTGGTATTTGTTTAGGAGACGCAAAATTTTGCGTCTCTACATGAGGGGCAGGGGCGTTGATGATGATAATGGCGTGAATATGGTTGGGCATTACAATCGATACAGGGATTTCTGCATCTGGAAAATGTAATGGAATTGCCTGCAAACAATCGTTTGCGGATATGCCTAAATCGGTGTATTTCATTTGACCATCGGCAATATGACCGAAATAGGATTCGCGGTCTTTTGTGCAGATTGTAACGAAATAGGAGCCGCCTTTGTAATCATGCCAGATGGCACGTGCGGTGGGAATGCGGTATTTGTTTTTGTAAAGGTCTGCCATTGTCGTTTCGTTTTGTAGAGACGCAAAAACTTGCGTCTCTCTGATTATTATTGCGTTTTATGTGTGAGACGCAAAATTTTGCGTCTCTACAGTTTCCACACCGCCTCCACCTTCAAGTCCGTCTTATGGTTCCCTTCAATCTGTGTCAGACCGCTACCGACGACGTCGCGGTCGCTGTAGATGGTGCGCCCGATGCGGGCGTAGAGGGTTAGCGAATTGAACAGCTTCACCTTTCCTAACAGATAGAACCGCATCCCCTTGCCGTACAAGGCAGGCACACTGAAACTGTATAGCACATCGTTTTCGTAGGCATAGACGCGGGCGTTGTAGTCTTTGGCGTCGAAGATGGCATAGCGGAAGGTGAGGCTGAAGGGCAAGCTTTCAGGTTTATAGGCGATGTCTTGACAGATGAAGAAACCGTGCTCGTTGCTGCCGTCGTCATTGCGGTAGTGGGCATATTCCGCTTTGTTGGCACAATGGATGTCCCAGCCTAACTCATAGTTGATGTTGAACCGCACCGTGTTTTTGGTGTAGAAGATAGGGTAGTGGCTGAACACCTCGCCGTCGGTGGAGTTCTTCATCTTGGTCTTCGAGCGGAGTTGAAGATAGGCTTGCGTGCGGCGGTTGAAGCTATGGCTGACACGCAGGTAGTAGTCGTGGCCGCGGCTTGGGGCGTTCACTTGCGAGGTCAGCCAGGTGAATTGGAGCTGGTCGGCGCAAGCAAGGATGTTCCAATAAGGTGCCGGTGCGGCCTCCACGCCGAGGTAGATGCCACGCTGCCCTTGGTTGCGGCTGCCTTCGCCAAAAGCGTTGGAATAGAGGTTTTGGTACATCTTGCCATAGTCGCGGTA
>JAEEGL015009068.1_pt1 | contig 13208 bp, 11 predicted proteins | sample 9134231 | NCBI WGS metagenome assembly JAEEGL01 (sample SAMN16246548, study PRJNA631951) | gut metagenome | biome: gut microbiome; feature: rumen; material: fiber-attached | host: Bos | place: Iran: Karaj | collected 2018-10
GCCTGGCATTAGGCCGGGCCGAGGTTCGGGGCGACTGGATTTATAACCGGGCGGACCCCGAGGGACCGGTCGACCGGGATGTCCGGGGATTTGTCCTGGAACGGGCAGGCGGAAGAAAGCTGGCCCTGATGGGGGCAGCCTGTCACGGCGTTTTTCTGGGAAGGACGCATCAGGCCAGCGCGGATTTTTCCGGGGAGATCATCCGGAATCTGGAAGACATGGACACGGTCTATCTCAACGGACTGTGCGGCGATATTGATCCTCTGCATACCGGAGAAGAGCGGATGTGCGCCTTCGGAAAACAGGCGGCGGACACCTTCAGGACCAGCCTGCATCCGGTGCCTGTCTCCCTGCAGGCCGGAAGACTGCCTTTCAGCATTCATCTGACCCGGGTGCGCCGGGAGGATATCCTGAGGGCCGCGGAGGAGGCAGAACGCAGGGCAGGGGGCCGCGATGAGCCTGCAGCCCGCGTCGCCCGTACCTGGGAAAAGGAAATGCTGGAAAAGGTGGACCGCCTTCCGGAGGAAGAACCGGGAACTGCAGCCTGTATGGTCCTCGGCGGGATCCCCGTGCTGGCACTTCCCTTTGAAGGATTTACAGCCATCGGCCTGCGGATCCGAGAAGGCATCGGGCAGCCGGATGCCATGGTGCTGGGCTGTGCGGAGGAGCTCCGGGGGTATCTGCCGACACGGGATGATATCGCCAGAGGCTCGTATGCAGCCCTGGAAAGCACCTTCCTCTACAAGCGGCTTCCGGCGGTACCGGGGGAAGCAGAACGTCTGGCGGAGCAGCTGATCGAGGCGTATCAGACGGAGACAGCAGGCGGGAAGTGATGTTTCGCGCATCCTGTCTGCAGCATAAGAAAAACACGGTCCCGGACCGTGTTTTTCCATGCCCTGAAGCGATCAGGGATCGGTTGTTTTCAGGGAGGCTTCCTGTTTTTCCATTTTGGCTTTGTAATCGTCCATGACACGGTAAAGATCCATTTCAAAATCCTGACGGTTCTTCTGATAGATGGTCTTCAGAATCTGCCCCGAGAAGAAGGACTGCAGGGCACCGATGATGGTAAAGCCGCAGACGATGAGGGTCGGGAACCGTTCCACCAGGCCCGTTTTCCGGTACTCGATCAGAACCGGGATCAGGAACGCCAGCGCAAGCAGCAGAAGCGCCAGCGCAAAAAGGCCGAAGAACGCACCGGGGCGGTAAGTACGGAAAAGCCGCTTGATGGTCAGCAGCACCTTGAAACCGTCCGAGTAGGTGTTCAGCTTGGACTTGCTGCCCTCGGGACGGTCACGGTAATCAATGACCACATTCTGGATATGCAGATTCTTGTCCACGGCATGAATGCTCATTTCCGTCTCAATCTCAAAGCCTTTGGAAAGGACCGGGAAGGTTTTGACGAAACGGTAGCTGAACGCCCGGTAGCCGGTCATAATGTCCTTGATATCATTCTTGAAGAGAACATTGATCGCCTTGCGGACCATGGTGTTGCCCAGATTGTGGAAGGGACGCTTGTTTTCGGAAAAATAGGTGGAGGACAGGCGGTCTCCGACCACCATGTCCGCGCCGCCGGTCAGAACCTTGTCCACAAGCTCGTCTGCGCAGTCGGCAGGATAGGTGTCATCTCCGTCGGCCATGACATAGCATTGTGCATCCACTTCCGCAAACATCCGGCGGATGACATTGCCTTTGCCCTGCTGGTGCTCATAGCGCACAACGGCCCCGGCTTTTTCTGCGATTTCGGCGGTTCCGTCGGAGGAATTGTTGTCATACACATAGACAACCGCTTCCGGAAGCACCCGGCGGAAATCGGAGACGACTTTATGAATCGTTAAAGCTTCGTTATAACAGGGGATCAGAACTGCAATTTTATCCATTTTCTGATTGAACCTCTCAGCTGTTTCTGTACAGGCGGCTGTTTTCCTGACGCGGGAACCCAGCCTGTCTTAAGCCATTCTGCAGGGTGGAAGCATCCGGGCGGTCAAAACCGGAGGACAGCTTCCGGGACGGGCATCCTGCAGCTGAAGTCCTGCTTGTATGCACTGATTGTACAGCAAAAGCCGGCATCTGTCACCTGTTCCGGCAAAAGCCGGACAAAAAGAGAAAGCCGCCTCCCGATCCTGGAAGGCGGCCCGATGCATTCGGAGCCAGGGATTTTACCCGAGCATCATCCGGTCATTGTCAAAGGCCCGGTGCTTGCTGCCGGCGTACAGCTTCAGGAGATCCTCCACGGAAGTGCCGGCGCGCTCTTCTCCGGAGAGATCCAGCAGGATCTTTCCCTCATCGAGCATGAGGGTCCGTGTGCCGGTGGACAGTGCGGAGGCCATATTGTGGGTGATCATAAGGGTCGTCAGGTGATAGGTGTCCACCGTCTTCCTGGTGATCTCCATGACCTTGTCGGCTGTGGCAGGGTCCAGTGCGGCGGTATGCTCGTCGAGGAGGAGCAGTTTGGGCGGGACAATGGTGCACATGAGCAGGGTGACGGCCTGCCGCTGGCCGCCGGAGAGCAGGCCGACTTTGGTTTTCATGCGGTCCTCAAGGCCCATCCCGAACTCGGCAAGACGCTCCCGGAAGAGGGTCCGCTGCTTTCGGGAGGGGGCAAAGCTGAGCGGTTTCGCGGTCTGGCGCGAATAGGCGAGGGAGAGGTTTTCCTCAATGGTCATATTCGGGGCCGTCCCCTTCATGGGGTCCTGGAACACCCGGCCGATCATGACGGAGCGTTTGTGCTCCGGCATATAGGTGATGTCGGTCCCGTCGAGCACAATCCGCCCGCCGTCAAGCAGAAAGGTCCCGCAGATGGCATTGAACAGGGTGGTTTTTCCGGCACCGTTGGAACCGAGGATGGTGACGAACTCCCCGCGGCTGACGTTCAGGGACAGGCGGTTCAGGGCAATATGTTCGATGGCGGTCCCCTTTTCGAACACTTTCAGGGCATTGCGGATCTCAATCATTCGCGGCACCTTCTTTCTTCTGGCGTGCCGTGGCAAAGTTCCTCTTCACGGCGGGCATGGCCAGGGTGATGCCGACAATGACGGCGGAGACCAGACGCAGCATATAGGCGTCCAGGGGAGAGTACCGGGTGGCCAGGGCGATGATGTAGCGGTAGACAAGGGAACCCACAATGGCGGAGATGAAGCCCAGGGTGATGCCGCGCTTCCCGAAGATGGCTTCGCCGATAATGACGGAGGCAAGGCCGACCACCAGAATGCCGGTGGAGGAGGAAATATCCGCGTATCCCTGGTACTGGGCAATCAGCGCTCCGGAAAGGGCAATCAGACTGTTGGAAACACAGAAGGCAAGGATCTTGCAGCCGTCCACATTGATGGAAGAGGCGCGCACCATCTCCTCATTGTCGCCCACGGCCCGGATGCACATGCCCAGATGGGTGTGGAAGAAGAGGATAATCAGGGTGGTGCACACCAGCACGGCAGCGATCGGCAGCGCGGTCATGGCATCATTCTTGGTGAGGAAAGGGCGGATCTTGAACACCGTCGGTGTACGTACCAGGGAGAGGTTCGGTGACCCGCCCAGAACCATCAGGTTGACGGAATAAAGGCCGCTCATGGTGATAATCCCCGAGAGGATCGGGTGAATGCGGTATCGCGTCTGGAGAATGCCGGTAACCGCCCCGGCACAGGCCCCGGCTGCCATGGCAGCGGGGAGAGCCAGGACGGGATGCCCGGCGGAAGTGACCGCAGCGGACACGGAAAGACCGAAGGCGAAGCTTCCTTCTGTGGTCAGGTCCGGGATGGACAGAATCCGGAAGCTGATATAGATGCCCAGGGCGAGAATACCGTAGAGAAGGCCGAGCTGCAGGGAGCCGATGAACAGTTTCATAGATCAATTGCCTGCCTTTGTCAGATCTTGAAATCCGGGCAGCGGACGGGACGTCCTGTCCCGTCCGCCGGGAGCATTACTTTGAAGAGAGGTACTGGATGTCGCCGAGGGCGGCCAGGGAGTCGGGTACTTCCAGACCCAGGGCAGCCAGGGTGTCGCTGTTGATGGAGACAATGTTGGCCGGAACGACCTCACAGGGAATCTCGGAGACGGGGGTGCCGGAGAGCACCTGGGCTACAATCTTTGCGGTTTCCTTGCCGATGAAAATGTCGCTCATGGCCAGTGTGGCCAGACAGCCGGACTGTACGGTTGTGGCCGAGCAGCAGTAGGTGGGAACGCCGGCTTCCTGGCAGAGTTCGGCGAGAATATCCACGGCGGCCTGCACGACGGAATCATTGGCGACAAACAGGACGTCGGCACCCTGGTCGAGGACGGCCTGCGTGGCGGTCTGGACCTCACCGGAATTGGCGACGGTTTTTTCCACATAGGCATAGCCGTTGGCGTCCAGGAACGCCTTGGCGGTGTTCATGGCATTGACGGCATTGACTTCGCTGGTGGCATAGACCAGACCGAAGGTTTTGACATCCGGGGTGATCTGCAGGCCCATCTGGATGATGTCACCGGAAGGAATGGCATTGCTGGTGCCGGTGGCGTTCATGTCGGGGGTGTCCAGGGCACTCATGACGCCGGCTGCGACGGGGGCGGCAACGGAGCAGAAAACATTGGGTGTTTCGCTCTCCTGGCCGACAAAGGCCTGGGTGGGCGGCGTGGCAATGGTGAAGACGATGTCATAGGTGCCGTCGTCCATGTTCTGGCAGATGGTCTGCAGGTTGGTGGCATCCCCCTGCGCGCACTGGTAATCAATGGTCAGGTTGGAGCCCTCGGCGTAGCCCAGCTCGGCCAGGCCTTCAATAATACCGGTCTTCATGTCCAGGAAAGCGCCGTTTTCAATCAGCAGGATAATACCGACCTTATACTGTCCGTCGTCAGCGAAGGCAAAACCGGCGGAGCTGAGAAGAAGGGACAGGGTGAGCAGAACAGCAAGCATCTTTTTCATCATGGTAATCTCCTTTTCTGTATATATTCTCATGTTTTTTCTGTCATGGAATCATTTTCTGATCGTACTGAAGGTTCCAGGCCTCCAGTTTCCGGAAGGCTTCCTCCAGCATTTCCAGGGTGACGGGATAGGGGTTATGGTCAATGTCGTGCATACACAGGACCTGCGGAAGCACCTTCTGAAGATCCCCGGGTGTCATGCCGAGATCCTTGAGCGCGGTGGGAAGGGAAACGGAACGGTTGAAGGCGAACATGGTGCGGAACATTTCGTCCTGCCCGTCGGTGAGCAGAAGCACCAGGACACCGAAGCCGACCACTTCTCCGTGAAGATGGTCCGATTCAATCTTCAGTTCCGGGAAGGCGGTCAGGGCATAGAAGATGGCGTGGGCAAGACCGGTATTGTAGTCAATGATCCGATCGGCTGTAAGCAGGATGGAAGCGACGGCCGTGGTGACCAGGATGGTCAGAATGACCTGGGTGAGCTCCTCCGTGACTTCCTTGCGCTGATGGTCCTGCCAGGCTTTTGCACCATAAGCCAGGAGCGGGTCGAGGCAGGAGCGTGAAACGGAAACGCCCAGTGCGTGATAGTAGGCCAGCGTGTCCCCGCGGGAGGACATGGTGGCTTCAAAATACTTGGCATAGGTATCGCCGAGCCCGGCCCAGAGATAACGGGACGGTGCCGAGGCAATGACGGCGGTATCGATGAAGGTGTGCTTCGGCGGCCCAGGCAGGAAGCAGGGGCCGGCAAAGCGGCCGTCGGGGTGGTAGAGAATCGAGACAGCCGTGCAGGCAGCGCAGGTGGAAGCAATGGTCGGGAAGGCATAAACCGGTTTGCCGAGCCGGAAACCGAGGGCTTTGCAGGTGTCCAGTGCTTTCCCGCCGCCGACCGCAAAGATCATGTCGGCGGAGAGCACATCGGAGAGGCCGGAAAGCATGGCGATATTTTCCTCGGCTGCCTCCCCGCCGTACCAGATCCGGGATACAATTTCGATACCGGGACCTGAAGCGGCTTCAATTTTGTCGGCGATGGCGGCCATGGCACGCCGGCCGCCGATGAGAACGGCGCGCGTGCCGCTCTCCCGGCAGACGGAAGGAATCTGCTCAAGCGCATGAATCCCGATGGTCCACGCGGGCAGGCGGATGGAATAATCAGGCATGGAAGTCAGCAATCCGTTCACCTCTCTTTTTCGAAACAGCGATTTTCTCTGGAAACAAAACAGGCCCTGTCCATCAAAGGACAGGGCCTGAGCCTTGCGGTACCACCTTCGTTGATCCGGTTTGCCGGATCCTCTTTACAGAAATGCCAACACATTTCCAGCCTTTAACGCAGGCATACGGTCCGGCTAGGGGCAGATGCCCTTCACCTTTCCCTCAGCGGTCCATTTGCCGTGCCGCTTACGGCCGGTTTTCAGCTGCCCCGGCTCTCTGTGCGTGCGCTCGACGGTTTGATCTCCGCTTCAAAGGTTTTTTCTATGGATGTCATCATACGGGAAGAAAAAAAGGCTGTCAAGTTTCGCAGATGTTTTTCCGATGTTTCTGAAAAAGGAACCTGCCCCTGGGTTCTGGAAAAGGAATCCGGAGGGGCCTGTCGAAGAGAAGGGGAAAGAATGGGATGCGGTATAACAGGTTATTCCCGCAGGAAGGAGGCCCTTCCGGGAGAAAAAGGCATGGTGCAGAAACACAGAATGACGTCTGAGCAGGCACGGGCCCTGAAATGGATCTTTACCGATCTGGACGGAACGCTGCTCAGCGGAGAGAAAAAAATCCTGAAGCGGACCCTGGATGCACTTCTTGCGTGCCGTGCTGCAGGGATCCGGCTGGCCTTTGCAACCGGGCGGAATTTCGTGACGGCCGATTCGTACCGGGAGATCCTGCAGCCAGAAGGATGCGTGCTTGCCTACGGTGCTCAGCTGTTTTACGGGGAGCGGCGCGAAGATTATCCCCTGCGGAAGGAGAGTCTGATGCGGATCGCAGGCCAGGCTGCAGGCTGCAGCCGTGTGGATTTCTGGTACAGAGACGGGACGAGCCTGGAGATGCACAGCCCGGACAGGGAAACCCTGGAAAAAGCGGCTCTGGATGCACCGGACACGCTGTCCGTGGCCTGCTGGGGGATGCCGGTATCCAGGGTTCTGGAGACGGAAATCCGAAGCTCCGCCACGGCGACCCATTATGTGGGGGACATCTGGGTCAATTTCTGTACGGCGGGGCGGAACAAGGAACAGGGCGTTCGGGACCTGCTTGCGGCCTTTGGCTGCAGAAAGGGCGAAGCGGTCGGGTTTGGGGATGAGGACTGCGACCTGGGCATTTTCAGACCCTGCGGCTTTGGCGTTGCCATGGGGAATGCCGATGGGGCAACCCGGGACGGGGCGGACTGGATCACGGAAAGCAATGATGCTGACGGGATCGCGGTTTTTCTTGAGGAACAGGTTCTGCCCTACCGATAAAAGAGAAAACACAACAGAGGAGAGAAGGCTGACCGGCCGGCGGCCGGAGCCGGAAAAAGATGAAAATACGGGTATGCGGTTCCGCGAACATCGATGATACCTATCAGGTACCCCATTTTGTCCGGGAGGGAGAAACGCTTGCGTCCACGGCCTATACAAGGAATGCCGGCGGAAAGGGGCTCAATCAGGCAATTGCCCTGAGCCGTGCCGGTGCACAGGTTTCCTTTGCCGGCGCAGTGGGCCGGGACGGACAGTTTCTGGCAGAGGAACTTGAGAAAAACGGGGTGGATATCTCGAGGCTTCTGGTCCGTGAGGAGGCCACCGGGCATGCGATCATCCAGGTTGACCCGGAAGGACGCAATGCCATCCTTCTTTACGGCGGAGCCAACAGGAGCTTCCGGGAGGAGGACATCCCGCAGCTTCTTGAAGGCGTGGAGGAAGGGGACTGGCTGCTCCTGCAGAACGAGATCAGCCAGCTGGGGGCCATCGCCCGGGAAGCGAAAAAACGCGGCATGCAGATCGTCCTGAATCCTTCTCCGATGGAAGAACACCTCTGCAGCCTCCTGCCTCTGGTGGACTGGCTGATGCTCAATGAGGTAGAGGGCAGTGACCTGACCGGAAAGCAGGAGCCGGAGGATATTCTGGACGCCCTGCTGGAGAAGTATCCGCATCTGCACATCGTGCTGACGCTGGGGGAAAAGGGGTCCGTCTATGCGGATTCCGCCAGTCGGGAGACGCAGGATGCCGTGCCGGTGACGGCCGTGGATACAACCGCGGCCGGGGATACCTACACAGGCTATTTCCTTTCCGCCGTTCTGCGGGGGCTGTCGGTCAGCGGGGCCATGGCAATGGCTTCCTGTGCCGCTGCCATGGCGGTCCAGCACCCGGGTGCCGTAGCCTCCATTCCGGAACTCGCTGCGGTTCTGGAAGCGCTCAGACCCTGAAGAAACGGCCGGTGCGGGAACAGGGAGGGTGCGTGTGCATCCTCCCTGTTCAGCTCCATCCTGCCGGGACGGACACGGGATGGAAGCGCGTGGAAAAATATGGTATACTGAAATTCATACGATGGCAGGAATGCACGGCGCAGAGGAAGAACCCGGGCCGGTTCCTTTTTTTGCGCTCTGCAGGACGCCGATCAATCCAGAGAAAGAATGAATGACAGGATGATTCTGAAAACCAAGCTTCTCGACAAGCTGCATGAGGCGCTCGCAGCCGTGCTCCCGATTGTGGTGCTTGTCCTGCTTCTCAGCCTGACGGTTGCACCGATCCCGAGCGGCGTGCTTCTCAGCTTCCTGCTTGGAGCATCCATGCTGATCGGAGGCATGATGTTCTTCTCCGTTGGTGCGGAAGTCGCCATGGAACCCATGGGTCAGCTGGTCGGTGCACGGGTGACGCGCACAAAGAATCTTGCGCTGATCCTGCTGCTGGGCTTCTGGCTCGGTGTGCTGATCACGGTATCCGAGCCGGATCTTCAGGTGCTCGCGGGACAGGTGCAGGCGATCCCCAACATGGTGCTGATCCTGGCGGTGGCGGTCGGAGTCGGCGGGTTCCTTGTGCTGGCGCTTCTGCGCGTGCTGTACGGTATTTCCCTGCGGCTGCTGCTTTTCGGCTTTTATACGCTGGTTCTCATCCTGACCGCCCTGGCACCGGTCCATTTCCGGGCGGTTGCCTTTGACTCGGGCGGCGTGACAACCGGTCCGATGACGGTTCCCTTTATCATGGCGTTCGGTCTGGGCATTACGGCCATCCGAAGTGACAGCAATGCCTCCAACGATTCCTTCGGCATGGTGGCACTCTGCTCGGTGGGGCCGATTCTCGCGGTGCTGGTTCTGAGCCTGATCTACCGGGCGGACGGGGTCGACTATGCTCCGTTTCTCGTGCCAAATGTTGGAAATTCCATCGAACTGAGAACACTCTTCGGGAACGGCCTTCCGGAAGTCATGATGGACATGCTGATCTCGATCGTGCCCATTACCCTGTTCTTCTTCGTTTTCAACTTCATCATGCTGAAACTGCAGTTCCAGACCCTCTCCCGCATCGGCCTGGGCATCCTGTATACCTACATCGGCCTGACGGTGTTCATGACCGGCGCAAACTACGGCTTTATGCCCGCCGGGGTGTATCTGGGGCAGACGCTCGGAGGACTCCCGTTCAAATGGCTGATTATTCCGGTGGGGATCTTCATCGGCTATCTGGTGGTCCGGGCGGAGCCTGCGGTGTATGTCCTGATGCGGCAGGTGGAAGACCTGACCGACGGCGCGATTTCCGGGACCAGTCTCCAGCTGAGCATGTGCGTCGGCGTGGGCGTGTCCGTGGGACTGTCCATGCTCCGCGTGATGCTGGGCTTCAATGTCCTCTGGATTCTTGTTCCGGGCTATGCGCTGGCTCTCCTGATGAGTTTCCTGTGCCCGAAACTGTTTACGGCCATCGCCTTTGACTCAGGCGGTGTGGCCTCCGGTCCCATGACGGCCGCATTTCTGCTTCCCATGACCATGGGATTCTGTACGGCGATGGGCGGTGACCTGGCGACGGATGCGTTCGGGGTTGTGGCCCTCGTAGCCATGACGCCGCTGATCACCATCCAGATGCTTGGGCTGATCTACCGGTTCAGGACGCGGCATCATGTGCAGCCTGTCGAGGTGGCGGATCCCTATGCCGACCTGACGGATGATGCCGTGATTGAACTGTAAAAGGAGGGTGAGGGAACCATCATGCTGAATCATTCGGAACTGTACCTTATGATGACGGTGACCGGGCGGAACCGGATGCCGGATTTCATCAGGCTTTATAAGGATAAAGGACTGGACGTGCATCTGATTTCCCTGGGATTCGGCACAGCGGCCGAAATGTATATGCGGGTGCTCGCCCTGGATGAGACAGAGAAAATGGTATGCATGACCGTCGTGACAGGCCATAAATGGCTGGAAGTCAAAAAAGCCATGTCTGTCCGCCTGCGCATTGAAGCGCCGGGTGTCGGCATTTCCTACATTGTCCCGCTCTCAGCCATCGGCGGCAAGCGGGAACTGATGTTTCTGACAGACGGTCAGGGTTATGAGAGGGGAGCGGAAAAGGCTTTGAAAGGAACGGAACAGGAGCTGCTGGTGGTCATCAGCAACCAGGGATACAGCGAACAGGTCATGGATGCTGCCCGCAAGGCTGGTGCGAGGGGCGGTACCGTGATTCATGCAAGAGGGACAGGTCAGGAAAAGGCCGAGCGTTTTCTGGGCATTTCCCTGGCCAGTGAAAAAGACATCATCCTGATTGTCACGCCCTCTGAAAAGAAAACCGAGATGATGCAGGAGATCATGCATGAAGCAGGCACGGGAACGAAAGCCGGTGCGATTGTGTTTGCACTTCCGGTTACCGACACCGCAGGCATGATCCTCAGACCTCAGAGCGAGGAGCTGGAGGAAGAGGAGTCAGGGGAGTCTGCGGAGGAAAAGAAGTGAACAGGCGGGACAGGAGGCAAAACGCGCTTTCTGCAGGGCTCCGGGTGGGGGGAATCTGAGTTGCTTTTCCCTGATGGAGTGACTATAATTTCATAAAGAACCAAATGAAAACCGGCATCCCGGACGTCTTGCGGGATGCGGCAGGACAAAAGAACAGGAGACGAGACCATGGCAGAGTTTTATCCCGACGGGATAGTCCACGAGGAGCATTATGCACAGACCATGAACCAGACCGTCGTCCCGGCGCTGAAGGAAATCCGCAGGGACCGTATGGTCCCGGGCAAGGACGGAAACGAACTGTTTGTATCCGTTTTCCCGGCGGAAGATCCAAAAGGCACCGTGATCATCCATCATGGGTTTACCGAAAACGTGGAGAAATTCTCAGAGGTGATCTTTGCGCTGCACAAGGCCGGGTATACGGTGGGTATGCACGATGCAAGGGGTCACGGGAGATCCTACAGGGAGCCTGGAGTGGACTCTGCATCCGGAGACACGCATATCGGGCGTTTTGATGACTATGTGGAAGACCTTGAGACGCTGATGAAGACGGCATACAAGGATCTGCCGTATCCGCGTTACCTTCTCTGCCATTCCATGGGCGGAGCCGTCGGTGCGCTGTATCTGGAAAAGCATCCGGAGGATTTCAAGTGTGCAGTGCTTTCCTCACCGATGATTGCTCCCTATACAAACGGCGTCCCGACGCCGGCAGCTCTGGCAATCTGCAGCATGATGACGAATGTAGGCAGGGGAAAGCATCGGATCATGATGTCTCCCGGGTATACAGGACATGAGAATTTTGCAACCAGCTGTGCTTCCTCAAAGGCACGCTTTGACTGGTTCGACGAGATGAAATTCGATGAAAAACTGTTCCACAACTCAAGTCCGACGTACCAGTGGACCGTTGAATCCATACACGTGACGAACCGGATTCTGAAGCCCGGGGAAGTCGAGAAGATCAGGATACCGGTTCTGGTCATGCAGGCTTCTGAGGACCACAGTGTCCTCAACGGGCCGATGGACCGCTTCGTGCAGCGGCTGCCGAAGGGACGGAAAGAACGCTTTGAAGGCACACGTCATGAGATTTTCCGGGGAACGGACAAGGATGTCTGTCACTGGATGGACGAGATTCTTACATTCTATGCATCCTGAGCAATGGAAACAAAACGGCGCAGCCCATCCGGGCTGTGCCGTTTTGTCTTGTAAAGGACGGCTTCTGTCCTTTTTCCTGCCCATGGACCGGGCGGTCAGGAAGACGGAAAGAGAGGAATGGTACCTGCGGGAGACAACAGATGCATATAAATTTATAGTTTTATTAAAAATAGCACTAAAATACTACAATAATCACAGGGATAGGGTATAATACCGATTGAACACAATATAGAACCTGCATGGCAGGCGATATGCATCTGTAAAAGGCTGCGGGTCCGGCTCCGCGGTTTTTTATGCGGACATTGTGCGGCTGATGCCCCAGATTCATGAATCAGCTATGTATGGAAAATATGGAGGAATGTTCTTTTCATGCAAAACAATGTGTTTGTCCGGATCCGTCAGACAGCAGGCCTGACCCAGAAGGAATTTGCAAAGGCACTCGGTGTGGGAAGTGTGATGAACTGGGAACAGGGAAAACACTTTCCGAACTATACGTCCATGCGGAAACTGATGGATTTCTGCAGGCATCAGGAGATCGACTGCAGTGAAGTGAAGGCAGCATGGAGTACCTGGCAGAATGCAAAGATGCCCAAGAAAAGCAGGATCAGGAAGAGCAGAAAAGACGATCTGCCTGCAGTTCCTGTTCCCGCTGTTCCTGCGCCGGCTGAAGAAAACCCCTTTGTCCTGCTCCGGAAGCAGACTGGACTCAGCCAGCAGGAGTTTGCCGTTTCACTTGGTGTGAAATCCGTGGTGAACTGGGAACGCGGCCGCTGTTTTCCCAATTATAAATCCATGAAGAAAATCGCTCGGTACTGCGAGGAAAACGGACTTGATTACAGTGAAGTCCAGGAAGCATGGAAACAGAAAAACAGGACGACCTGTGAGAACAAATGCAGTGCCCAGCAGCAGAGATGGCAGCGCATCAAGAACACAAAGTGTCCGAAAAAGGATAAGATTGCGATGATCCATGAATACCTCTCGCAGTGCAGCGGAGACAGCGAATTTGAGATTGGCATGCGGTATGCTGCCACCCAGATGCTGGAAATCCTGGAACGGAAAGGTCCTGCATCCTGAAAGCCTTTCAGGAGAGCCCGATGAAAGACAGCTCCCGCACATCCGGCGTGATGTGCGGGAGTTTCCGCGTCTTTTCAGACCGTTTACAACGGTGGCAAGAGCAGGTAGAATATAGAAAAAGCAGCCGAAAGAAGAACCGGCACCGTCTCCGGAAAAGGAAGGGAAGGGCAAACCATGTATTTAGAGACTGAAAGACTGA
>JAEEGL015967097.1_pt1 | contig 13208 bp, 12 predicted proteins | sample 9134231 | NCBI WGS metagenome assembly JAEEGL01 (sample SAMN16246548, study PRJNA631951) | gut metagenome | biome: gut microbiome; feature: rumen; material: fiber-attached | host: Bos | place: Iran: Karaj | collected 2018-10
AACTAATCTTTCAGCTAATTTTCTTCTGGGGTCAGTACCAGGTTCAGCTAAAAACTCTGTATGTTTTACCTCACCATCTTCTTGTTCTTGATAATGAAGTGAATATTGAAATGGAACTTGTTCATATGGTTTTACTCTATCATATAATGGTATTGGCATTTGATATGTTTCAAAATCTAAATAATATAATGGATATGATAAAGTATCTAAAAATTCTTTTATTTTTTCCTTATCAATATGATCTGGTTTATCATATAGTTCAAATTCAACTCTTTGACGTTGGCTATTATTAAGATCAGCATTTAATAAATCTTTAAAAGTACGATAACCTTCTTTATAAAACTTAAGACATTTTACACCAGGCTTAGCTGCAAGATCAAAGACATTCGGATGTCCTAAATTTCTTGAGCAATAATTAAAAAATAGACAATCATATGGTTTAAAACATTTTCGATCTAAGTCTTCAATCGGTTCAGTTTCTCTATCCATATATTCATTTATTTCTTTAACTGTTTCTTTTACTTTAGTTTGTAAATCTATTACATCACTAGTTATATCAAATTTTAAGAATAGTTTATTTAAGTCAATACTCCCCATTCTTTCATATTCCCTATTGATTATAACAATGCTACATTTCGTAACATTAAATCCTAAACTAGTTAATACATAATATTGGTAACTAGCATCATTAATATAAACATCTTTTAGTTCAGTTGAGCTTTTTACTTCATATATTTCATATTTATCATTATTTTTCTTTAGAATGTCGACACTACAGAAATTCTTTTCATAGTTAAATGATGCTTCAGTAATAACAACATCTTTATATGACTCAATTGTCCTATAAGTATCTTTGACCATTTCATTAAGATTATCCGTATATTCAATATTGATGTGTTCCCCAAATAAATATCTTGCTACTTCATGGACAGCATTACCTTGCTCCATGATGGAATCATTATTAGGTTCAGTCATAACTTCTGGCATATTTTTTTCTAACCATAACATTTTCTTACATTGTAATCCTCTACAGTATCTTGATTTTGATAAGTTCATTTTACACCTCTTAAATATTATTTATAATTTCCTCAAAAGATAATTTATTATCATGATAATTATTTATTAACTTTTCAATATTAGGTTTTATTAATTCTCCCAGCATATTTTTCATATTATCAGTTATTTCATTATCTAAACATTTATTAAATAATGTCTTGGCACAAGGTTGCTTTCTTATACCATCCCAAACCATTTCTTGATAATAAAAATCATTGATGGCTACTTGTTTTTCATCATGAAAACTAAACTGAATATTACCTACTTCAAATATATATAAGTTACCTTTATCAATAGTAGTACATACCTTAAGATTAGGAATATTTCTTTCATTTATAATTTTGATTAATGTCGCAATATCTTTTTTAAATTTATAAATATTATGATTATCTATCTGTTTAGCATAAGCATTACATAGATTTAATGATAAAAGAAATACTAAAACATCTATTTCATTATCAATATATAAGTTATCAATAAAATAAATGGCTTTAATTATATCTTCTTTATCTATTATTTCATTAGCACTATTAAATTTTTTAGCATATTCATTTAATTCACTTGTTAATTCAAACATATTTTACTACCTCAAATTAATTATAACAAAAACTAGTAATAATTCAAAGCCTTTATCTATTAATTAATTTATTTATTTCTACTTCAATTTGACTATCTAAATCCGATAATTCTTCAACTAATCTTGTATTCTCAGCTACAATATCATTAATATTTCTAATATCAGGAGTTATTTTATCTTGATATAATTTAAAACCAATACGATAATAATTTTTTCTAATATCACCAATTGTTGTTTTCGTTAAAATGTCTTTTTGACGACGATTATTTTTAATTATTTCATCTAATTTAGTAAATGATTTATTTTTAACATTTTCATAATTAATGATACTTACACTATCATCTTCTTTATGTTTAAATTCTAAGAATGTATCATAGTCATCATATAAGATTACAGTATTTAAATATCTTAATAAGTACCATGCTTCGTTCATGTTAGATATTTTTCTATAAGGAGTATGAAGAATAATACTTAAATTTTTATTTCTTGGAAGCATTTTTCTAATTAAATCATAAATATCATTATTACTATTTCTAATAAAACGATATTTAGGCATAAAATCATGAATATATAGTTTATTGTATTTAGTAATATCTAATTCATCATAAGTAATATACTCATTATTAATATTTAATACTTTATCAAAAAATTTAAACCAAACAATTTGCCTTGCTCCACTAGAATATTTTGTAGTAATATATACAGTATTACCTTTTGTATCATATAAATTTAAGGAATACATGGTAGATATACATACTTTTTTCTCATTATCTGAAATAATATTTATACCAATCTTTAAAGTATTTAAATATTCTGTCAATAACGAAGTAAGATCTTCATACTGAATTAATGGTAATAATTTATTTGTTTTAGGTTCATCAAACCTAATTATATTATCTTCAAATTTTATTTCTTTTTTTTCTAAACTATCTAATTTAACGATTTCTTCATATGAATATACTTTAGTATCACATAGATACTTTAAAATAAATAGTGGAATTAAGATAGTTTCAATTACACCAGGTGTTACAAATCTTCTTCTCTTTGAAGCTAATTTAGTAATTTCTTCATATAAATTATCTAACATCGTTATCACCAACCACTTCTTTTAAAGCATATTTAATAATCTCATCATCATTTTCTAATATAGTACTGTAAATAGCACTACGATCATTAATTAGATTCATTAGTTCTGATATTCTCATTTGTTCTTCTTTAGAAATATTTGGTAATTCAATAAAATTAATATCCGTTCTTGTTAGATCGCTATTTGATAAGTTATTTTCTTTAATATACTTATCAATACCAATTTTTTCTAAGTAATTAGCTACGAAAATAAAACTATATAAATCACGATTGATGCCTCTTAAAATAACAAAGTTATTAGGAATGATAATTGGCTTATGACCATTGAAACGATATGTTCCCACTTTGTATGGTTTCTTTAGTGAAATAATAATATCTCTATCTTTCATAAAATATTTATCTTTAACATCAGTCGTTATCTTCTTTTTGACTAATTTTTTTTCAATAATATTCGTGTATTGAATACTATCTTTTTGAATAAAATAAGCTTCGTCTGTATTCTTTTCATTATTAACTGAATTACTCATATTTAAGCCAGTAAATACTTCTTTAAAGGCATCTTTTATTAACATAATACATCTCCTTTTTTGTTACGTATTCTAACATACAATTATTTTTAAATCAAGATGATTTAATAATTTTATCAACAATCCCAAACTCTAATGTTTCTTCAGCATTCATAAATTTATCATAGTTAAAATATTTAGCAATTTGTCCTTTACTTTTGTTACTATTATCTACTAGTATATCAATTAATTTATCTTTAAATTTAGCGAGTCTTTTAGCAGACAATGTTAATTCATCACTCTTACCGCTCATATACCCACTTGGGGCATGGATCATTACTTCAGAATTTTCTAAAATATATCTTTTACCTTTAGTACCAGATGATAAGATAATTGACCCCATACTGTAAGCTTCCCCGACACAATAAGTGGCTACTTTACTTTTAATGATATGCATACAGTCAATTATAGCTAATCCCTGAATAACTGATCCTCCTGGTGAATTAATATATAGTGATATTTCATTATGATTAACAGAATCTAAATATAATAATTTAGTAATAACATCTTGAGCATTTTTATCATCTATTTCTCCATTTAAGAAGATAATTCTATTTTCTAATAGTTTATCGTTAATCATAAATACCAAATCCCATCTTTATTTTTTTATTTTGTTTATCACTATCTTTTGGTAAATCTTTAGCACTAATTGTTAGTGTTTTATTATTACTATTTGCATGATTCATAATCATCTTTTGACTTAGTTGGAGCATACTTCTAGCATTACCAAAATTAGTATCATCTTTTAAATTATCAATATATTCAATAATTTTACCTCTACTTTTAGAATCCACTTTTAAATGTTTTTGTTTTAGGTTATTTACAAGTATTTTATATAGTTCTAAACTTGAATAATCATTAAATAGTATTTCCTTATATATTCTTGATTTAATACCTGGGTTAGCATCATATATCTTTTTCATCTCTTCTGGGTATCCAGCAAAAATAACAACATTTTTAGGATCTTCTAAATATTTAATTAGTTCGACAACCGCTTCCTCCATATAAGGGTTTTTACCTTTAGAGTAACTGTTAGTATATAATAAGTAGGCTTCATCAATAAATAATACCCCACCTTTAGCTTCATTTAAAATTTTTCTAGTGGTGTCTCTTGTTTGACCTACATATTCACCAGTAAAATCATTTGGAACAGTTTCAATTAACTTATTTTCTTTAATGAATCCCATTTCATATAGTTTTTTAGCATACATTCTAGCGACAGTTGTTTTACCAGTACCAGGATTACCTAAAAAGAATAAATTCAAATACATTTCATCTTGTATTTTTAATTTCTTAGTAAATGATAAATATTTATAGAGACTATCTAATTCATTTTTAATATTATCTAAGCCAATCAAATTATTAATTTTTGATTTTTTATTATCTTCATCTTTGTTTTCATCAACTTCATTAGTAATTAAATCATTAAATGTTTCATTATTAATTGTTTTACTTTGATTTAGAACCATTTTCTTAACTGAATAATCATATAAATAATCAACGATATATGTATTATAACTATTCTCAATTGATTTTAAGATTTTTGAAAAATCTATATATGTTAAGTTATATCTAATATTTGCCTCATTATATCTATTTATTAGTTCATTATATAAGTCAATATCACTATTTCTTTTAATGTAAATACATAATTCTGGATCAAATATCTTTCTATATTTTTTACTTAAATTATCAGTAATCTTATTAGTACAGGTAATAATTAACATATTGTGATTATTTCTAATAATGTTAATTAATTCTGATAATTTTCTTTCAGGACGATAACCATCTATAATACGGTCATAGAATATATCAAAATCATTAACAATAATCACACTATCAGTGTAGTCAGATACATTTGTTGAATTCTTATATTTAATAAAGTCTTTATATAACTCTTGTTTTTCTAAGATTTTTGTCATATACTCTAAAAGTATATCGATATCTTCTTTACTCCTTTCATCAATAATAACATTGAAATTTAGATTACTTTCTGTTCTCTTTATTTCAGTAATTTTTTCATTGAAATAGTTTAATTCTTTTCTTAATGCATCTTTAATAGTTAATTCATTAATCCATGTTACTATTTCATCATTTGTTTTCTCTTTCATTCTATCTCCTCCGTTTGCAGTTAGTATAATTCATCATTTCTTAAATCCGGTAGGAGTATTTTTAAATCAAATTGATTTTAAAAAAAGAAATCTTAACGATTTCTTAGTTTTTTTCATAACTTTATTTAATGCTTGAGTTATGGCATTAGTATCTACATTATCTACTGGATATCATTCTTATTTAGTCATTTCATTATAAGTTCTAGCCTGACATATCATAATTTATTTTAAATTATCTTTTAAAGCCATTCTCAAATCATTATTAGATTACTCAAGCATTTCATAAATATATACTTCAACGATACTTTTTAAAATTAATAAAATATTTTAATAATATTACTTTCATGCCCAATAGCATCTTAAACATATGATAATTTTTTTTATCAAATAAAAAATCCTCCTTAATATTATGGAGAATTTTCTATTAATTAAACATTTACTTATTAAAATTCTACGATATAGTATGCTAGTTCTTGGTCATTAGGATTAAAATGTTGCCATTTGATTATTGAAGATGTCGGCTTAATATTTCTTAAATCAATTATTGTATTTTTATCTTTTCGTGATGGTATTTTAATAATTCGATTTATTGGTTTTAAATTTGGCTCACGAAAGCATTGATATATTTCATTACTTGAATTATTTTTTCCGGTATGAAATGATTTATCATCCACAAAGGTAATGCAAAAAGTTTTTGAAAATCCTTCTTTTTTTAATTTGTCCATAAAGATAATATCATCAAGAAATTGTCTCATTCGATATGGATATTCACCTGTAAGATATTTATCTTTTTTAGCTAAACATTTCCGATGAGCTGGATATTTTAATTCAATAGCATAGCGATTTGAATTAATATCTTTTTCTTTATCTTTTTCATAAATGACAATGTCAATTTCTGATTTATTGTATTTTTTAATATTATTTTTATCTTTCTTATTTTCGATCCCAAAACGCTTAATATTACGTTCATATTCGACACAATAATTAGGAAATTTTTCTTTTATTCTTTTACCTAATTCAAATTGTAAACTTACTTCATTATATATTAGATTATCTTTTTTTCCTTTGTCTTTTGAACTGGCTTCTTTTAATAATTTATCAAGTATTATTTCTATATCGATTTTTTCAATTTTATTCATCTATCTTCAACTACTTACATCATTATTTTAATTTACTAAATACTTTAGATAAATTATCATTAATTACTAAATTAGCTTTATAATCATATGGTGTTTTAGTATTATTAATGATTATTAAGTATTTACCATTAAAGTTATCAACCATACCACTAGCGGGATATACAGTTAATGATGAACCACATACGATTAACATATCAGCTTTACTGATGGCTGATAAACCACCTATATAGTCTTTTTCTGGTAATGCTTCGCCATACAAGACAACATCTGGTTTTACTATTCCACCACAATTGCATTTAGGTACACCTTTACTATTAAAGACATAATTAGCATCATATTCTTTATGACATTTAATGCAATGATTTCTATAGATAGTACCATGTACTTCATATACATTCTTATTACCGGCTTTAGTATGTAAGCCATCTATATTTTGAGTAATTATAGCTTTTAATTTACCAATATCTTCAAGCTTTTTAAAATATTTGTGTGTAATATTAGGTTCTACATCTAAGCAATTAAAGTTTTCTTTGTAATATTCAAAGAACTCTTCAGGATGAGTATAGAAGCAAGCATTACTTAGCATATATTCAGCGGGATATGGTGATGGTTTCTTATACAAACCATCTTTACTTCTAAAGTCTTTCAAACCGCTATCAGTAGATACCCCTGCTCCAGTAAAGACAACAATATTATTAGATTCATCAATCATTCTTTGTAATTTACTTATTTTATCCATAACATCACCTAATCTACAGTCTTCATTAATTCTTTCAATAGTGCCTGTATTTGGGGATCATCAGCATATACAAAGGTGCCTCTTCTTCCTCTTGTAAATAATATATAATATGAGTCAAGGATAAATTCTAATAATTCTTCCTCTGTAGCGTTTCGCTTAGTATTGGCATCATGAAATTCTTTTTTATTACATTTTAATTTTTTATCTTCGCCCAAGGTTAAATCTTTGCCAATAATTACGCCAGCATATTCAATATCTAATCCAGCAGTCACATGAATACAACCAACTTCATTTCTGGCCGTTGGACTATCAAACCAATTATCACTATAATTCCAAATATTTTTATATTGACCAATTTCTATATTATGCATATCATGTTTTACAAATTCATCCAAGTATTTATCATAATTATCTAGACTGAATTCACCATATTTATTTTTTAAATCGTTATTTTTAATGAAATCTTTTAATTTAGTATTCTTCCATGAATATCCTGACAAAGTGAAGCATCCGCCTTTATTTTCATCGTATAACTTTTTCACTTTATTTGTCATTTTGAAAATATCGATATAATTCAAGAATTCATATTTATCAATATGTGCTATTCTATTTTTTAAATCATTAATTGTCTTATCATCAAAGATAGTTTTACTGTTAAAAATATCTTTTAAGAGATTAATATATTCTTCTCCACCTTCGATACATCTTTCTTGAATTGTTAGTTTTTTGAAAACAGCATTATCTTTTAACCATTTACTACGAAAATACTCATAATCTATATCACCTTTACTAATTCGTTGGCTGACATCATAAAAGAAAATTTGCTTTTTACTAATCTTATCAAACCATTCAAGTTGACAATTATAATCATTTTGGGGAATTTTTAATTTTCTTTGTCTCTCATTATAAGCGTTATTACTTTGATTTGAAGTAGCAAAATTTGAAGTTGATAATCTCTGTGCCTCATCTATTATTAAAATATCAAATTTCTTTTTAGTTTTATTATAATAATCTGCGATTTCATTTGGTTGAAATACAAATTCAGAAGCTTTTATGTTAATAATTTTTTTTATATTGCTCCTAATCGTGTTACAAAAGTTTTTCATTGGAAATACAATACCTATTTTTAAATTCTTGTTACTCTTAAAAAATGTGTTAATTTTATATATATCATCTATTGATTCACCAATCATATAATCGTCTATAGTGCTGTTAATATTCTTACTATAATCAATTAATAATTTTAATAAATGGATTGCAATAGCAGTTTTCCCAGTACCAGCACTTCCTTCGACGACAACTGCTTTTCTATTGTTTATAGTAAGTTCCTTGATAACGTCACTAACAACGGAAAACTGTTCATTATTAAGAGCTAAATATGGACTATATCTTAAGCTTGCATCATCGCGAATTGTTTCATATTTCGAATTAACAAAATTCATTTCTTTAAGCTTATACCATATCTTTTCAAATGCATTTTCAAAACTAGAATCATTATAATATCTACATCTGCGCATTCCAGCGTTTCCGTTTAATAATTTAAATTTTTTATCAACATTCATATATTCAATAAGCAAATGTTCTAATTGCATGCATATAGATAAATTTGCTTCTTTAATATCAAAAAATAATACTTTAGTATTTCTATTTTCCTTAAATTCTCTTTTACTTTCATCTTTAAAGTGAGTGATAATCCTATTTTTTATATCTTTAGTCTGGCCAACATATGCTATTCTTGCATTATTGTTATAAATGATATACACACCAGGCCATTCACAAAAATGTGGTATTACACTATACTCTACATCATAATTTTCTATAAAGGGAATATTACTTCTAATAACTATATTATATTCACTATTATTACTCTTCACAATTAAGTTGTTACTAATTATTTTTAGTTTTTTTAAAACTTCATCCATATATCTTCCTACCCTTTTTATCTAATTACATCATTAATGATTTTTTCATATTTATCTATTAATTTTACCAGTTCTTCTTTTATGTACAATATTGATTTCTCATAATTATCTTCATTAGAAAAATCAATATTAATAACTGTCTTAATTGGTTCTCCATTGATGTTAGCTAAAGACTTACTTTTATTTTTACTTATATTATATTTTTTTAGTTTATTCATTACCTCAGTTGGATTCTTTCCTTCAATATGCAAAACTATATCACATTTAATATTCTTAGCTAATATTTTTTCTGATGGAAACATTAATTCAAAATGTATATTATATTTTTCTTTATACCAATGTTTTTGATAATATTGAATGTAGTTTCTTGGAGTAATACTAGTGTGATCATCTGTTACATAATCTTCTCTTTTATCATTAATCATATTTAATATGTCATATCTTAGTTTTTCATGTAATCTTTTATTTTGCATTTTATACTCATTTTCAATTAATTCCATTTTATCTTTATTATTTATATAAAACTGTATTACTTCATTATAATCTAATTCTTCTTTTCTCATAAATCTATCTCCACTCAATATAAATTCTTTTAAATACTTATATTTACTTTTATCATTATATTCAAATTCACTTATTCCTTTTAATTTAGAAAACAACTTGCCATAAGTTAATACTATAAATTTTTTCTCCGTTGGTTGTGATTTATTATAATTAGGTTTTAAATATACATATATTACCTTATTATCTGACTTTATTTTTTCTATATATTTATAATAATCTTTAGTTTGAACGTTATTTTCAGTTGAATCAAGTTTATTTTCTATTATTATCCATAATCCTTTGTATTTGATTATAATATCTATTCTTCTGCCTTCATCAGTTGAAACTTCAACATCAGTACTTATGAATTCAATGGAGTCTAAATCATAATCCATATCGATGGCCTCAAGCAACTTAGTTATAGTGGCATTCCCAACACCATTTCTTGAAGGATCAAATATAAATGATAACCATTCAGATACAATCATTTCTTTGGGAGAAATAATGTCAAAAAAATCAAATTTTTTCTTTGATACTTTTACGTTATTAAATAAGAATTCAAAATTATCATCTATTATGTCCATTTGTACCATCTCCTATTGTAATTATATCATAAATTGTTACAAATTTATTTAATTAATGATATAATTAAATTGTAGTAAGGAGTAATAAGCATGAATTATGAAGAAAAAATAAGGGAATTAACGGAAAGAGTTGAAAAATTAGAAAAAGCAGAAAACAAAAGAATACTAAAAAGAAGAATTGAAATTGGTACTAAAATAGTTATTGGAGTAATCATATTGATATTACTACTTATAGGATATATTCATATTAATAATACAATTATTAAACCATATAAAGAAAAAATTGATTATGTTGATGAAAAAATTGATAAAGTACAAGGATTTATTGATAATAAACTTGGTGGATTAAGTAAATATTTTAAATAAAGAAAAGCAACCTGATGGTTGCTTTTATGATATATTAATATGATTAATTTTACTCTCTTCAGGGGGTCGATTTTTTAGACGAGTTATCTCTTATACAAAAATTTAAAACCCATATAGAATAAGGTTTTGTGAGACTTTATAGTTTATTAAAGTTTATTAAAATTTATATAGATGTTAATGTAAAAGTTAATGTAAAAATGAAAATCAGATATAATTTTTCTATATATCTGATTCTTTTTTTATAAATTAATTTTTTAAAGTTCCTATAGATACTACATATACACCATCATCACGTTTATAAGAATAATCTGCACCTGTTAATACCATTAAGAATGATGGCTCTCCGCATTTATCTATATCAACACGTTCTTTAAATTTTAAAAGATTATTAGCAGCTTCATCAATATATCCAGCACCAAGTTTAATTTCTATTGCTCCCCATTTACCACCACTTGTTCTTAGGATTGCATCAACCTCAAAATCTTTTTCATCACGATAGAAAGTTATATCTCCGCCATGACTTCCTGTATATATTTTTAAATCTCTCATACAAAGAGATTCAAACATAAATCCAAAAGTATTTAAATCTTTAATTAAATCACTTGGTTTCATTTCTAGTATAGCTGTCGCAATAGATGGATCAACAAAATACTTTTTAGGTTTTGTTCTAAGAGCATATTTACTTCTAAAATTTAAATTAGTAGCATTAACATCTTCAATTACAAATAGTTTTTCTAAGGTATTTAAATAATCTGTTAATGTTGGTCTAGATATATCATCATCAAAATTATTCTTAACATCACCCTCTAAAGTGGCATTAGATACTTGAGTAGAAATATTTCTTGCAAGACTTCTTAATACGTTTTGCATTTTTTCAGGATTTCTTTCCACCCCATCTATCCTTTTTACTTCTTCATGAATTAAAGATTTAACATATTCTTTAGCAAATCTATATTTAGCGTCACTCTTTACCTCTATAGATGCAGGCCATCCACCTCTAACGATAATACTTGCCAAATCTTCTAAAGATAATTTTGATACTCCAGATATATCTCTACCTTCTAAAATATCATTAAAAGACACTTCACCAGTTGATTCACCAGATTCATATAAACTCATAGGACGCATCAATACTCTTGATATTCTACCAGTTCCAGTATGCATAGTTTCACCTTCACTTGGCTTAGCAGAACCAGTTAGAATATATTGTCCTTTTTCACCACTGTGATCAACATCTGTTCTAATTGAATCCCACACAACTGGATACATTTGCCATTCATCAAACATTCTAGGTTTTTCACCTTTTAAGAATAATGATGGTTGTGTATTTTTTATTCTGTCATACTCTTGTTTTCTATCTGGATTTTGAAATTCTATGATACTTTTTGCATGATGCATACCAGTTGTTGATTTTCCACACCATTTACAACCTTCAATGAGTACTGCTCCCATTATTTCCATAAGTTCATCTATTTCTTTGTCTACAACTCTTGGTAAATATTCCATAGTATCCCTCCTTTTTCTTAAAATAATTATAACATCGCTTTACAAAAAAAGCAAATATTATTTTACATTTTGAGAAAACTTTATTTTTCAAAAAATGATTGTTTTATTTTACTTTTTATCAATATTTAGTTTAAATTCATCAATATCATTCATCATAAATCTAAGCTTATCAACTGTTTTATCAGTATGATAATGACCACAATACCATTTTTTGTACTCTGTAATATTGTCTATTTCATCTAAAAATTCTTCAGTACTTTTATCAACTTTAGATTGATCTACTCCACTCATAAATACTTCATATGGCATATATTTAAATGGACAAGTATGTGAAAGAATAATATCTACTTTATTATTATGCTCTTCGAGAACTTTTTTAACCTTATTTTTTGTTTCTTCACTTGGTTGTTCTGATTTATACCAATTATATCCCATCATTAATCTATATTCTTTATCAACTGAATATGCTCCACCAATTACTAAAACACTATTACCATTTAAACCATATATTTCTGCATCTTTAGCAAATAAGATATTAGGATAATCTTCTTCATAATATACTATTCCATCATGAAATTTTTTAGTCTTATAACTGCGAATATTTTCGGGTCTTTCTTCATGATTCCCATGAATACAAAACAATGTAATTGGTAATTCTTTTAGTCTATCTTTTAATATATAATCTTTTGCATCTAAGTAATAATTAATTCCAGCATCTCCTAAAATAATTAGAATATCATTTTTAGAGGTTTTATATTTATTGCAAAAACTAAATACATCAGTATAATCTCCATGTTTATCTCCAGTAATATAAATCATTTATTATCACTCCTAGTTACTACTAATTATATCATTAATTTGTATATTATTTTATTTTTCTAATTAATTTATCATAATTTATATGAAGTTGAATATGGAAAGTTAATGAAAAAAATAAAAACCAGGTATGATTTTCTGAAGTGAACCCTTAATAGTTCACTTCATTTCCATATCTGGTTTATTGATTATGATTC
>JAEEGL016126121.1_pt1 | contig 13208 bp, 11 predicted proteins | sample 9134231 | NCBI WGS metagenome assembly JAEEGL01 (sample SAMN16246548, study PRJNA631951) | gut metagenome | biome: gut microbiome; feature: rumen; material: fiber-attached | host: Bos | place: Iran: Karaj | collected 2018-10
GCGGCGTCGGAGCGGTACACGCGTCCGGGCGCGAGGATGCGGATGGGCGGCTTGTGCTGCTCCATGTAGCGGATCTGCATGGGGGACGTCTGCGTGCGCAGCAGCACTTTGTCCGTGATATAGAAGGTGTCCTGCGTGTCGCGCGCGGGATGCCCCTCGGGAATATTGAGCGCTTCAAAGTTGTAGTAGTCCAGCTCGACCTCGGGACCGGTCGCGATCTGGAATCCCATGCCGATGAAAATTTCTTTGACCTCGTCGAGCACGATGGTCAGAGGATGCTTGTGACCGCGGCGCGGCAGCTCGCCGGGCATCGTCACGTCGATCGTTTCAAGTTTCAGGCGTTCCTCTTTTTCCTTCTGTTTAAACGCCTCCATGTGTTCCGCGATCTGCTCTTCGATGTATGCGCGGGCTTCATTGGCAAGCTGTCCCATGACGGGGCGCTCCTCTGCGGAGAGCTTGCCCATCTGCTTGAGAATGGCGGTCAGTTCGCCTTTTTTGCCGAGATACGCCACACGCATGGCTTCCAGATCGCCCTTGTTTTTCGCGGCGGCGATCCGCTCTGCGGCGGATCTTCTCAACGCTTCCAGTTGCGATTTCATTGCTTCGTTTCCCTCTTTCCGAAAAAAATAAAAGACCCTCATCCCGATGCGGGACGAAGATCAACTCCGCGGTACCACCCGACATTTCCGCACAATGCGGACACTCTGCGCGCACAAAGACGCGTCTGCCGATCACGGCGGCATGCCGTCGAACCCTACTTGCTGCCGGGAGGCAGTTTCAGGTACGCCGCTCCCAAGTGAACTTCAGCTCTGCGGAAAGGCGGACACGCTTCCAGCCGCGACGCATCCTCTCTGGGGATTTCCGTTGCAGAGCCTACTCTCTTGCTCTTCGCGTTTACCAAAATATTATACCACAGGCGCCGCGATAATGCAAGTACTATTTTTTCAAAACAAATAAGAATAAACTATTAATTATTCTTCTGCGGATTGCAATGCGGTGAAATAGATGCTATAATGAATCACAGAACGGAACAGGAGGCTTTGTCATGACGAAAAAAGTGCTCATTCTTCTGGCGGCAGTTTGCTTGCTCCTGACCGCCTGTGCAAAAAATACCGATACAAAGAATTCCGATTCGCCGGACGCTTCGCAGACCGCGTCGTCTTCCGCATCCGCGCAGAACGAGCCGCAGACACAGGCAGCAGCCGAAAGCAAACCGATCGAGTTGCCGCCGATCCCGCTGACGCAGTCCTCCGCGACGAAACCAGCCGGTACGCAGAAGCAGACGACGGCGGATAAATCCGCTGCGGCGACCTCGACGACCGGGACGACCGTCCCGTCCGCAACGACTGCGGCGAAAGCGCCGGAAGCGACGAAGGCGCCGTCTGCAGCGACCGCGAAATCTGTCCAAACAACGACTGCGAAAAAAGCAGCCGACACGACCACGACGAAAGCCGCCCCGACGACTGCACCGACGAAGCCGTCGACCACTGCACCGACGAAGCCCTTGACCACTGCACCGACGAAGCCGTCGACAACAGCCGGATCGTCGCCGTCCGTTCATACGACTACGACCACGACCACGACGACCAAACAGTCCCCGGAGCCGGACGGGCCGGACGGAACGCTGCCGGTTATCGGCGACGACGAGGACAGCATTTTTGAAGTGATGATCCCGTAGCGCACAAAAAGCTCGGGTATCCTGTAATGCGCAGCTTCCGCGCTGTGTATTCTGCCGACGCTTTTGCGGGAGGATGATCGTCACGCTCTTTTGACCGAAAAAACAGCCGTCCGGCAGTACGATCTGTCGGGCGGCTGTTGTGCAGAACAGAAAAAATCAGAGCTTTGATTCCGTGTATCTCCAGACGAGGAAAAGCAGCAGCGCGATCTGCAGAACGAAGATGACCGGTATACCGATCATGAATTTGGAATGCTGCGTTTTGTGACGGATAATCAGCATCGTGAAGAACATGCCGACACTGCCGCCCATCGCGGCGAGCAGCAGCAGCACGGCTTCCGGGACGCGCATGGCATGGCGCCTGGCTGCGATTTTGTCAAGAACCGTTACCACGACGGAAATCGCCGTTATAATCAGTAGATATACAAAAACCGGATTCATGCGTCATTCCTCCCGAAACAGATTCTGATTTATTTTAAACCGCAGCGCGCGCGTTTGTCAATCATTTATCGGAAAATGTCCGAAAAAATGCGGCGCGCGCAGATTTGTATTATACCGAGCAAAACGGAGGCGATACTATGAAAATATTTACGGAACGGCAGATGCGTGCTGCCGAGCAGGCCGCCGCAGATGCGGGCATGGCGTTTCTGCGGCTGATGGAAAACGCGGGCAGCGCCTGCGCGGCGGAGATCAAGGCGCGCACGGACCAATCGCAGAAAACGGTCGTGCTTTGCGGCAGAGGCAAAAACGGCGGAGACGGGTACGTGATCGCGCGTAAACTCGCGGAAGCGGGATATTCTGCCGCCGTTCTGCTCGTGCAGGGACGACCGAAGGATGAGGACGCCGCGTATATGCTCGCAAAGCTCGACGGAACCGGCGTCAGTGTGTTCGACCTTGCGCAGAACGATGCGCCGCGCCGTCTGATCGGCGAAGCGGACGTTCTGGTGGACGCCGTGTTCGGCATCGGCTTTTGCGGCGCCGCGGACGACGCGCTGTCCGAGCTGTTCCGTCAGGTGAACGGCGCAAAGGGCACGGTGTTTGCGGTCGATCTGCCGAGCGGTCTGGCGTGCGACAGCGGCGAGGTGCAGGGCGAAACGATCCGTGCGGCTTATACGCTTGCGATCTCCGCGGGGAAGCCCTGCCACGTGCTGCTTCCCGCCGCCGAGAGGTGCGGCAGGGTCGTTTCGGTACGCATCGGCATTGAGGATGAGCATTATAAGAAGATGCCGTATTACGCCTACACGTTCTCCGAAAAGGAGGTGCGCGCCGCGTTCCCGCCGCGGCCTGCCGTATCGAATAAGGGGGACTTCGGCAAGGTGCTGTCGATAAGCGGCAGCCGTACGTTTGCCGGCGCTGCCGTTCTTGCCGCAATGGGCGCGCTGCGCAGCGGCGCGGGTCTGGTGTACGCCGCGTTCCCGCAGTCGGCATATCCCGCGGTGGGTGCAAAGCTGACCGAGGCGGTGCTGCTGCCGATGCCCGATGACAGCGAGGGAAGGTTTGCGTCTGCGTCGATCCCGTACGTCGCCGAGGCTATGCAGGGCAAGCAGGCGATCGTGTTCGGCTGCGGTCTGGGACAGAGCGCGGGAACGCGGGAGCTTCTGGAGTACGTGCTGGAGAACGCGCCGTGTCCGGTCGTGCTGGACGCGGATGGTCTAAATCTGCTCTCGTCCGACATAAACATTCTGCGGAAGGCAAGGAGTAAACTGTTCCTTACGCCGCATCCCGGAGAGATGGCGCGGCTTCTGGACACGTCCGTTGCCGAGGTGCAGAAGGATCGCGTGAAAACGGCGTCCGATTTTGCGTCGGAGTACGGTGTGACGCTTGTGCTCAAGGGCGCGAATACGGTTGTCGCCGGCGGCAATGGCGGAGCCGTCTTCCTGAACACGACCGGCAATTCCGGCATGGCGAAGGGCGGCAGCGGCGATTTTCTGGCGGGACTTCTGGGCGGCCTGATCGCACAGGGCGTTCACTTCCCGGCGGAAACGGCCGTGTATCTGCACGGACTGTGCGGTGACCGAACGGCGAGCAGACTGTCCCGGCGCGGGATGCTGCCGACAGACTCCATCGCGGAGCTTCCGCTCGTGCTTTCCGAATTTGAATAACGAGGGATACCGGTGAAACGACTTTTTGCTTTGATGCTGGCTGTCTGTCTGCTGCTGTGCGCCTGCGGCAGGGGAGAGACGCCGCGCCGCGACCGCGCGCCGGAATGGCCGTTTGCCATGACCGCATCGGTTTCGGTCGGGGTACGGGACGGAAGCTATACCGCGGACTGGACGTATCAGGACAGTCAGTCTGCATTCGTGCTGAAAACGCCGCAGGAGCTGTCCGGCGTGACGATCCGCTGCAACGCGGTGGAAAACCGCATCGAAAAGGACGACGTGCAGATCGAGCTGCCGCAGAAGTCTGCGTTCGTGCTGCTCGACCGCGCGTACCGTGCGCTGGCAGACGGCATGGTCGAGCCGCGGCACACGCAGGAGGGCTGGCTGTACGACGGCATGGATCGCTACGGCTTCGAGGCGCTTTGCGACGCCGACGGCGGTCTGCACGTCCGTTTTCCGAAGGCGGATGCCGAAGCGTCGTTTGCGGTCACGCCGCTCGAAGAAGCGATCGAATAGCACGAAAAATATGTTCCGCTTTTTTAACGCTTTGCGTTTATTTTGCCGCAAAACAGGCAAAGCTATGATTGCGACAAAACAGCGGAGCGTGATACAACATGACAGTCAGACGCGGAGACATTTTTTACGCGGATCTCAGTCCGGTCGTCGGATCGGAGCAGGGCGGGATCCGTCCGGTGCTGATCGTACAGAACGACGTCGGCAACAAATACAGTCCTACGGTGATCGCAGCCGCGATAACAAGCCGCCGGTTCAAGGCGAATCTGCCCACGCATATCCGCATCGGCGTGACGGAAAGCGGCCTGATGCGGGACTCGATCATTCTGCTCGAGCAGGTGCGTACGCTGGACAAACAGCGGCTGAAGGAAAAGATGGGCAACCTCGACGCGCAGGATATGGCGCGCGTGGACAGGGCGCTGTCCGTCAGTCTGGGCATCGGCACGGATGGGACGACCGTAGCGGCAGGATGAAAAAACGCCGGAGTATCCCGACGGTCAAAACGTAATAAACAGAAACCGGACGCTGCGTTTTGCGGCGCCCGGTGTATGTTATTTTAATCCGTATTTTTTCAGCGTGTGCGGGAAACAGTGCGCGAAAAACCAAACCGTGACGAACTGCCGGACCGACCGGTACGTGCCGAACAGGAAACCGCGCAGGCCGTGGCGGAAAATACGGTCGAACGTGTCGCGCGCCATTTTTTTGACGATGCCGAAGGAATCGTCTTTGACGGAGTCTCTGCCGATGAAGTCGCGCCATTGAAAATAATGGTGTACGACGTACAGATCCTTGCTCGGGATCTTTGACAGATTCACCCGTGCCGTGTCGCTCACGACGGCCTCCGTTTTGGAGATCTCCCTGATCGTTTTCGGGACGCGAATACGCGGATGCGGCTGCTCAAGCTCGCGGAACCAGATCTCCGAGTTCGGCAGCGGCGTCAGGATGTTGAGCACGGGAAGACTTGCCGGCAGCGACAGCGCCATGTCGATGGTCTGCTGCATCTGCTCCGGCGTCTCCTCCGGATAGCCGATGATAAACGACGCCTGTACGGTGATGCCCGCCTTTTCGCAGCATTCGATCGTCGGCTTCGCCAGACGCAGGTCGGTGCCCTTTTTGATTTTTTTGATCATTTCCGGACTGCCGGATTCGATCCCGAACAGGATCCAGCGGCAGCCGGCCTTGTACATATACCCGATATCCTCCTCGTTCAGCACGCCCAGACGCATCTGACAGCCCCAGACGAAATCAAGACCGCTGTCTATGATCATGCCGAGCAGCTCGTTGCGAACGCGCCGGTTGGGGATAAACTGTTCGTCAGAGAAATAGATGCCGTTTGCGCCGCATTTGCCGACGAGATATTCGAGGTCGTGCATCACGTGCTTCGGATCGCGGCAGCGGTTGCGTCCCTGATGGAACTGCTTGTTGGAACAGAACGTACAGGAGCCTGGACAGCCCTTGGAGGCATGAAGATACAGCATCTTCGTGCAGTGGAAGAAGGAGGAGAAATAGCGCTGCGGCTCAATGAACGACCAGTCCATTTCCGGCAACGACGCAAGATCCGCGATCGGCCGGTCCGGCGTCCGGACAAAGTCGCCGTTCTCGTCCAGATAGGCAAGACCGGGAACCTGCGACATATCGCCGCCGTTCTCGACCGCGCGGACGAACTCATAGATCGTGATCTCGCCCTCGCCCAGACTCAGATAGTCCGGCTTGCCGTCGCGCAGATACATCTCTGGCAGGGAGCTGGGCGCCTGTCCGCCCCAGATCACGGGTGCGTCGCAGATCGCATGGATCGTTTTTGTGATTTTCTTGGCGTCCAGACTGCTCAGATACGACAGGCAGCTGATGCCGACGACCTGCGGCCGGAAGCGCTCGACCTCCCTGCGGATGTCGCAGCTTTGCACGGAACGCTCGATGAAGGCGACGTCGTCTCCGTGCGCACGCAGATAGCTTGCGATCGAGATGAGACCGAGCGGTACGGAAGGCATGCGCAGATAGACCGGCAGACCGGGATTGATCAGCATGACTCTCATCTCGTTCACCTCTTTTGCTTCTGACGCTGCTTTAAGTATGTTTTAAATTTTATCATTCCGCGCCTTTTTTGTCAAGGAGAAACGTGCCTCTGGGACGGATGGGCGGCGAAATGCAAACTCACGGGTAAGATTGCTTGACAAGGTGCCGTTTAACAGCTATAATAAATATAATTATACTTCTATGATCTGCTTTTGGTGAGTTTCTATGAAAAGAGCTGTCGTTCTACTGTGCGTACTCCTGCTTCTGAGCGCCTGCGCGCGCAGGGACGTCCCGGCGGAGGCGGTCGTATCCGCGCCGCCGACGATCCCGCAGACGCAGCGGAGCCTGCCGGAAAACCGCACGGTGCGCGTGTGCGTGACGGAGATGCTCGCGGACTCGCCCCTGATGGAGCAGCTTCGCGCGCGGTTTGAGGCGCAGTCCGATTACCGTCTGGATTTCGCGGTCAATCCCAACAGCGTTGCGATTTCCGTCGCCGGCAGCGGCAACGCGGATCTGCTTCTGGTGCAGCGGGATACGCCGACGAACCAGTTCATCACGTCCGGCTACGGCACGTCGTGCGAAGAGTGGCTGTGCGATTCGCTCGTGCTTGCAGGGCCGGCGTCCGATCCTGCCGGCGTGCTGCAGGCGCAGACGGCAGCCGAGGCCATGGCGCTGATCGCAAGATCCGGCGCGACGTTCGTGTCGCGATACGACGACAGCGACGTCAGCAGGGCGGAAACCGCGCTGTGGTCGCAGGCGGGAGTCGTGATCGGCAACGGCCGCAAATGGTACAAGGCTGCGCGCCTTGAAATGGTCGGCACGCTGCGGTACGCAGACGAGCACGGCGCGTACGTGCTGTGTGAGCGGGAGACGTTTCTGCAGAACTGTCAGGATCTGACGCTCAGGGTTCTGCTGGAGGACGTTCCCGATCTGCGCACGACGTTTTGTATCGTACCCGTCTCGACCGAAGCATCCGACCGGGTCAACACGGACGGCGCTGCCGCGTTCGTCTCTTTTCTGCACAGTGCGGACACGACCGCGTTTATCACGTCGTACGGCACGGAGAGCTACGGCTGTCCGATTTTTACATTACCGAACAATATTATGATGGAGGAATAAACTATGATCGCTGTAAAAGACATCACCGAAATCCGTCCGCTTGCGGAGGATACTTACGCCGAGGTCATGCAGACCGTCGTGGAGCCGGCGCTTGCGTCGATCCGCGAGGAGAACTACCTGACGTTCAAGGGCGGCAGGAAGCTCCACTATGAATACTATCTTTGCCCCGAGGCAAAGGGCAGCATCGTGATCTCCCACGGTTTCACGGAATCCGCGGAGAAATTCCGCGAGATGGACTACTACTTCCTGCAGGCAGGCTACAACGTGTTTGCGATCGACCATCGCGGCCACGGCTTCTCCAGCCGCGAGGTGGACGATGCCCGCGTTGCGCACGTGGAACGCTTTTCGGACTACGTGGGCGACCTCAACGCCTTCGTGGAGAACGTCGTGCGCAAGAATTCCGGCGATCTGCCGCTGTTCCTGTTCTCCCACTCGATGGGCGGTGCCGTTGCGGCGCTGTATATCCAGAAGTATCCGGACGTATTCCGCAAGGCGATCCTGTCCTCGCCGATGATCTCGCCCAAAACCGCGGGTTTCCCGCATTGGGTCACGCGCGCGATGGCAGGCGCGTTCCTGCTGCTCGGCAAGGGCAAGCAGCTCGTTTTCACGGAGAAGGGCTTTGATCCCGACAGAACGTATGAAAACAGCAACGACACGAGTGAAGCGCGCTTCCAGTATTACTACGACAAGCGCAAGAAGACGCCGGAGTACCAGACCGACGGCGCGTCCTACAACTGGGTCAACGAATCGCTGAAGATCATTCCGAAGATGCTCGATCCGCAGAACTGCGCAGGCGTTAAGACGAAGGTTTTGCTGTTCCAGCCCGCCATCGACGACGTGGTGGAAATGGAGCCGCAGGCGGAGTTCGTTTCCAAGGTGCCCGGCGCGAGACTGGAAAAGATCCCGGCTTCCAAGCATGAAATCTATCTGAGCGTCAACGAAGCAATGGAGCCTTACCTGCAGGCGATCTTCGCGTTCCTTGCCGAATAATTTGGAGAAAAAATACCGAAGTGCGCTGGTCGTCGAGGGAGGGGCGCTGCGCGGCATCCATACCGCAGGTGTGCTGGATGTTTTCATGCGCTGCAACATCTATTTCCCTTACGTGATCGGCGTTTCTGCCGGTGCGCTCAACGCATACAACTACATTTCGCATCAGGTTGGACGGTCTGCGGACATCCTGCTGCACTATATCCGGGACGAGCGTTATCTGAATCTGCGCAACATCGCGAACACGAAGGAAAGCGCGTTCGGTTTTGATTTCATGTTCTACGGACTGCAGGAGTACCTTCCCTTCGACCTTGAAAAGTTCAACGATCCCGCACAGGCGTTCACCGTCGTTGCGACGGACGTGGAGGACGGCAGCGCGGTCTATTTCCGAAAGGGCGAATGCTCGGACATTTTCAAGGCGGGCGCAGCTTCCGCAAGCCTGCCGCTGATCTCGCCGCCGGTCGAGGTGGACGGCCGCCGCTGCATTGACGGCGGCGTCGCCGATCCGATCCCGTTCCTGCATGCGATGGAGGAATGTGAGCGCGTCGTCGTGCTGCTGACGCGGCACAAGGGCTTCCGCAAACGGACAATGCCGTTTGCCGAGCGGGAGACGGCCAAGCAGCTGTACAAAAACGCACCGCAGATGCTCGAGACGGCGCTGTCCGCGAACGACCGCTACAACGATACGCTCGACTACCTTGAGCAATTGGAGGACGAAGGAAAAATCTTTGTCATCCGGCCGTCCAAGGAGATCGACATTTCCCTGCTGGAGCGCAATACGGAAAGTCTCGGCAAGCTCTACCGCGAGGGCGTGCAGGACGGCGAAAGCGTGCTGCGCGACCTGTCGGAATATCTGGGTCTGACCAATTCTCTGCTGCAGTTTGAAAAGAGCGGCGCACTCAACAAGCGCAAGTATGTGATCGGCAATTATACCTCTGCCGCAGAGCTTGAAAAGCAGGTCGCGGACGCCGTTCGGGACGGAAAAAGACTTACGGGCAATCCGGCGCACAGGCGCTTTCTTACGCAGCTGCGCGGCGCGCTGCAGAGCAGAGATATAGACGTATACTCCGATCCGTATTATTTCGCGTACATGGATCGGCAGACTGCGGATCTGACGGTTACGGCGGAGGATACGACGCTGCACGTGCCGTGTATCCCCATGGCGTATGCCGGACTGTCGGGATCTGTTCCGGTTCAGGGCGAGCTGTATCCCGTGCGGGACAAGAATTACCGTTTCATCGGCGCACGAGGCAAGATCGCGCTCGTGCACCTGGATATGGCGGCGCTGCGCGGCAGCGTGCGCGCGGAGCCGGCTTTTTCGATACCGGATGGCCTGCCGCTGCCGGACACCTTCGGCGTCGGCTCAAGGACAAACGACTTTTCTTTTCTGATGCTTGCCAAAATGGCGGGTGTCAAAGGCGTCATCTGCGTCTGGGACGACGAATCGCCCTTGCCGCAGGCGCTGCCGTATGCGCAGCACGACGTCGGCATCCCGTGCGTATGGATCCGTGCAGAGGACGGCGGCCTTCTCCACACGCTGCTGGAGGCGTCGCCGCAGGCAGTGGCAGAGCTTGCCGTGACGGCGGAAACGCTTGCCCACGCTGCGACGGAAACGCTTTACTGCGTGCTTCCGGGCACGGAACCGGGCGAGTCCGTTCTGGTGCATACGCATACGGAAGGGATCAACCTGATCGAGGAAAACGGCTTTGCCGCGCTGCTGGCACTCATCGATGCGCTCAAGGGCAAGCCGATGCGCAGAACGCACGTCTTTATATTTGCGTCCGGACGCTACCGTCTGCCGATGATGCAGCCTGCGACAGCCGCTTCCTCGGGAGCCGTTACCAAATGGCTCTCGATGCACCGCGATCTGTGGGACGGGCGAAACGGTCATCTCAAGGCGGTTGCGGCGATCTCCGCGGAGCAGCTTGGGATCGCCGACCTTCCGGAGATCGTGTTTTCCTCCAACAGCGGGATAGACGACGTGTACCGTAATGCGCTCGAACTGCGCGATGATCCGCAGTCGATCGTTCTGCGCGCGTCCGGCACTGTTTTCGGAGAGGGACAGCCGGTACATTCCGCCGGTATCCCCGTGCTGGCGTTCGGCGCGGAGGATGCGCGGCTCTGGACGGACGACGCGCAGCAGGAACGCTTTTCCTCTTCGCGGATGCTCGATCAGATCCAGACGATGCTCGACTGCCTGACTCTGTTTGATGAAATGCCGAAGGAAGCGATCGGACGCGTTGAAAAACGCACGATCCGCGACAGACTGTAAGAGGGGACAAAGGAGGATCCGTTATGAGACATCAGGTCATGGAAAGACTATTCGACAGCCGGATCATTGCTTCACTGGCCGGCGTGAAGGCAGAACGGCTCGTACCGATGGCCGAGGCGCTGCTTGCCGGCTCGATCGACTGCGTGCAGATCTCGTACGATCCCCGCGGCGATCAGAGTGACCGTGACGTTGCCGCACAGATCAAAATGCTTACGGACCGATTCGGGGACGACCTTTGCGTCGGCGCATCCGGCGTGCGTAAGCCTGAGCAGGTGCGTATGGCGCAGGAGTCCGGCGCGCGGTTTATTTCTTCGTGCGCAGCGGATCAGGTGATTATCCGCATGACGCGTGATTTCGAGATGGTTTCGATGCCCGGCGCGTTTACGCCTGCCGAGATCGACACGGCGTACGGCATGGGCGGCGATCTGATCCGTCTGTTCCCCGCCTCGTTTTTGGGTACCGAATATTTGGAACAGCTTGCACAGCCGCTTGCGCACGTGCCGCTTATTGCATGCGGCGGGATCAGCGTGTGGAATATGCGCGCATTCCTGGATGCGGGCTGTGCGGCGGTCGAGCTCGATCACGGGCTGATGGACGAAGTGTACAAGTCGGAGTGCGATTTCGGCGTGCTGGCCGAGACGGCCAAGGCATACCGTACGATCGCGGTCAACGAGCGCGCACCGCGCAACCGTAATCTGAAATAAGCAAATCAAAAAAGGCGTCTGCCCGAAAATCCGGACAGACGCTTTTATCATGTCTTGTTCGATCAGCGGAAGAGGTTGCGCACCGCTCTGCCGATCGTGGCGGTCAGCGTGCGGATCGACGCGAACAAAGCATCGATCACGGGAAAAGCGATATAAGGATAATGCTGCTGTGCGGGTTGTCCGTCATAATGCAGCACGAACGGCTGCGTATAGACGGTGCCGCCCTCGCCGAACGCCTCCGCGCGCACGTACGTGCCGAGCTTTGCGGAGTAGTCGTCGAGACGCAGCGTGCTCGAGCCGCCGTCGGCACGGGTCACGGCGATCACTTCTCCATCCGCGATCCAGCGTACGAGCAGCGCATTGTCGGTGTATACGGTGATGGCGTCCGTGTCGTTATCGCTTTCCACGGACGTGATATACGTTTCGCTGCCGTGGAAATAACCTTCCGCGTCGACGAGCCGAAGCGGATCCGCGGGGCCTTCGTCCGGCTTGAGCGTACCGTTTTTGACGCCCTCGACACGCGCGTTCATGTCGGAAACCGTTTCGGCGACCTTCTTGTACAATGTTCCTTCGGTTCCGTAGTATTTTTCGAGATACTCCAGAATGTTGGCAAGCTCCTCGCGGTTGCCGTTGCAGTAGCTGCAGGAGAAGAACGCGCCGCTTTCGAGGGCTTTTCGGGCGGCTGCGGAGGTTTGTTCCTCCATCAGCAGACGCGTGTAACCGGTGTTGATCTTGTCCTTCTGATGCGCGTCGCTCGAGCAGATCGCATAAATATTGCGGCGTTCCGGCGTGCTGCGCTGCAGCAGGATATCCCACAGCTCCCGGTCATAGCGCGTGCGTGAATCGCCCTTACTGTTCATATCGATCCCGATGCAGGCGGGGTAACGCTGCAGAAGACCGTAGAAACGGTTGACGTAGTAGCGATAGACCGGATTCCGCAGATCGTACGCTTCTGCGCTCGAGAGGTCTTCTTTGGCTTTGGTATACTCTCCGGGATGGTTGATCACGCAGATGCCGCCGGCTTTAGTCACGCCGCGCAGTGCGTCCGTATAATCCGTGATCGTGTTGTCGTGGTAGTCGACGAACCAGCTGTTGACGTGCGCGTTGATCGAAACGGCGTTGTTCTCGATGCCGTAGGGGATCCGCATGACGTCCTTTTCCGTTCCGTCCGGGAGCGTGACGTGCAGATAGTCGTCGCCGTCTTCGGTCAGCGTATAGGGGACGCCGCAGGAGAACGTACCGCTCTTGCCGAGGTAATCAAGGTCGCCTTCGGTGCGGCCGAGCGTTTTCAGCATGGTGTGGATAAACTGATAATTCGACTTTTCCGCATCGTCCCAACCGCCGTTGCAGATGCCGTGATCGGTCGTCGCGACAAGATCGAATCCCTGCAGCACGTGCGTCTCCAGAGACTCGCGCAGCGTGATGTCGCCGTCGCTGGCGTTGGTGTGCGTGTGCAGAGCGGTCTTGTACTGCCGGACCGCATCCCAGTCGACTGCGGCGTAGGGGTCGATGATCGTGTAGTCCGTATCCGTGTCTGTGCCGCCCAGCGCCGATACGGCAGAGGAGCCGATCAGCAGAACCGCGCACAGCAGGACGCAAAGAATCTTTTTGGCCAAGCGCATAACGATCTCCTTTCCGGGCGGCAAATGCCGTCCGAATAAAGTATATCGGAAGACTTAAAAGAAGTCAATAAAAAAGACTTGACAACTGGTGAAACGTCTGCTATAATACGTCATGCAGTCGCGGATGTAGCTCATCTGGTAGAGCGCCACCTTGCCAAGGTGGAGGTAGCGAGTTCGAGCCTCGTCATCCGCCCCAAACCCGCA
>JAEEGL010531350.1_pt1 | contig 13207 bp, 9 predicted proteins | sample 9134231 | NCBI WGS metagenome assembly JAEEGL01 (sample SAMN16246548, study PRJNA631951) | gut metagenome | biome: gut microbiome; feature: rumen; material: fiber-attached | host: Bos | place: Iran: Karaj | collected 2018-10
AAGGTGGTGTCTGAACAGCGGGGTATGACAGACGACTATGGTGCCTCTTCCTGTGAGTTCACCCTGCCTTCATCCGGCCTGACGGGATCGTTCTGCATCCGTGTGAACGGTCAGAACCATTACATCCGTGTGGAGGAGTATAAGCGTCCTACGTTCCGTGTGGAATTCCCTGAGGTGAAACAGGCCTATGCCGCTGGCGACACACTGACGGTGAAGGGCAATGCGATGACCTATGCCGGCGTGCCTGTTCAGGGGGCTAAGGTGAGTTATAAGGTGGTGCGTCGCACAGCCTTCTGGTGGTGGTCCTATAGTCGCTATTGGGAGACGGCCACTCTTGGTTACAGGAGTGACGGTGATGAGATATTCCAGGGAGAGGCTGAGACAGGTGTTGACGGTACTTTCGACGTGACGATGCCCTTGGATATGCCTGAGACAGACTATCCGATGTACTATCAGTTTGTGGTCACTGCCGATGTGACAGACACAGCTGGCGAGACCCACAGCGGACAGCTCTCACTGCCCTTGGGTAACCGCAAACAGTCGTTGAGTGTCGATCTGGAAGAGAAGATGCTCATCGATGACAAGCCCGAGATGACCTTCCATCTCCTCAACGCTGCTGGTAAGGATCTTGACGGAGAAGTGAAATACCGCATAGACAATGGCAAATGGCAGAAAGCTAAGACACAGCAGTCTGTCTCCATAGGTGATAAGTTGGCGAGTGGAAAGCATACCCTTGAGGCAACTTGTGAGGGGGACACTCTGACGCGTGAGTTCGTCATCTTCTCACTCGACGATGAGCGTCCTGCCACAGAGACTGACAACTGGTTCTATCAGTCGGCCTCGCAGTTCCCCAACGACGGATCGCCTGTCACCATCCAAGTAGGTTCGTCAGACCAGGATGTACATATTGTATATAGTATCTACTCCGGAGAACGAGTCATCAAACGTGGGTCCGTAGACAGAAGCAACCAACTGTTGAACCTGAAACTCACCTATGAGGAGTCGTATGGTAACGGTCTGTTGCTGACCTTTGCCTGGGTGAAGAACGGTAAGTGCTATACCCACTCAGCCCAGATCCGGCGACCTTTGCCAGACAAGCGTCTAAGACTGGCCTGGAACACCTTCCGTGACCGTCTGAAACCTGGACAGCAGGAGGAATGGACGTTGACGGTGAAAGACTGTGACGGCAAACCCGTCGATGCCCAGCTGATGGCCACACTCTACGATCAGAGTCTGGATATGCTGCAGGCTCACTCGTGGTCGTTGGTTCCTTATATCGACCTGCCACTGCCCGCGAACAAATGGGTTTATCCTGTACGTTATAAAGTGACAGATATGTCTTCCCACCATTGGGCTTCCAACGATGTGGATGATCTGATGTTCAGTCACTTCGACAAGAGCGTATACCCCAGCGTTTACTATAACAATTTCCGTCGCTTCTCCCGTGGGGCTGTGCTTAGCAAAGGCATGTCGAGAGTGGCAGATGACGAAGACGGAATGGTGTATGAATCGGCAGTAGCGATGGAGACGCCGGTGCTCTATTCCAAGAGTTCCGAAGGACCTGTTGAGGTTGAGGCCGATGAGGCTGTGGCTGTAGCACAGACTGAAGCTGAGGGAGAACAGGTGCAGGTGAGGGAGAACCTCAACGAGACCGCCTTCTTCTATCCCCAGCTGACGACGGATGCAGAGGGTTGCGTGGCGTTGAAGTTCACGTTGCCTGAGAGTCTGACTACTTGGCGGTTCTTAGGACTGGCTCACACCAAGGATATGTTTGTTGGTTCGATTGAGGGCTTGACGGTAGCGCAGAAGGATGTGATGATCCAACCCAACGTGCCCCGATTCGTGCGTGAGGGGGATGAGGCCACAATCTCTGCCCGTATCTTCAATACAGGCGGCAAGGACCTTACTGGTAAAGCGCAGTTGAGACTCCTGAACCCTGAGACCAACGCCGTGGTCTATGAGCTGTCGCAGAACGTGAGTCTGAAGGCAGGCGAAACTACCTCCGTCACTTTCAATGTTGATTGTTCTTTGTTCAAGGATCAATACTCTCTCCTCGTTTGTCAGATGACGGTCAGTGGTAAGGACTTCTCTGATGGTGAGCAGCATTATCTGCCCGTATTGCCAGCCTCTGAGAGTGTGACGGTGACGATGCCTATCACCCAGCATCAGCCTGGTACTACACAGATAGACCTGGCGGCTCTCGTTCCTGTCGATGCCAAGGGTAGCAAGCTGACCTTCGAATATACCAACCAACCCGCATGGCTGATGATTCAGGCTCTGCCGACGGTAGGCAAGCCCTCCGACGATAACGCTATCTCTCAGGCTGCCTCGTTCTATGCCAACTCCCTGGGTCGTTATATCCTCCAGCAGAACCCGCAGGCTAAGACCGCCTTTGCTCTCTGGAAGCAAGAGACGGGTGAGGAGACAACGCTGACCAGTGCCTTGGCCAAGAATGAAGACCTGAAGGACCTCTTGTTGAACGAGACACCATGGGTGCTCGATGCTGACAATGAGACTGAACAGAAACAACGTCTGGCTGATTTCTTCGATGAGAACCTCATGCAGAATCGTCTGAATGATGCCGTCTCGAAACTCCTCAAACTGCAACGTGCAGACGGTTCATGGTCGTGGTGGCAGGATATGCCGGGTTCGTTCTATATGACTGTTGCCGTCAGTGAGATGCTCGTCCGTCTCAATGAGATGGCTGGCGTACAGACTGAGACGAAGCAGATGCTCTCTGACGCTTTCGGTTTTATGGGTCAGGAGATTGTCAAAGAGGTCAAGGATATGAAGAAGTGGGAGAAGGAAGGTCACAAGGTGTCGTTCCCCAGCTTCAAGGCTTTGCAGTGGCTCTATCTCGCCACACTCGACGGGCGTAGTCTACCTGTTGAGGTGGTAAACGCTAACAACTACCTGTTGAAACTCCTGAAGAAAGAGATTAAGTCGCAGTCGATCTATGAGAAAGCCCTCACTGCCGTTATCCTCTCGAAGAGCGACCCCAAGCGTGCCGCTGAGTATGCCCAGTCTTTAAAGGAGTGGACCGTCTACCGTGAGGACATCGGCCGTTACTACGACACCCCGCGTGCCGGCTACTCGTGGTACGACTATAAGATCCCCACACAGACCGTCGCCATTGAAGCGCTGCAGCGTCTGGCTGCCAGTGACCAGCAGACGCTCGACGAGATGCGTCGTTGGCTCCTTCAGGAGAAACGTACCCAGGCTTGGGATACACCCATCAACAGCGTCAACGCCGTCTATGCCTTCCTGCAAGGAGGTAGTCTGACTCTTACTTCTGACAATGCGGTGGTGAAGGTTGACAATAAGACCCTCGACCTGCCGAAGGCCACTGCTGCCATTGGTTATGTGAAGGCGCCAATCCCAGTATCGAGTCAGAAGCTGACCGTTGATAAGACCAGTGAGGGTACTTCATGGGGTGCTGTCTACGCTCAGTTCGTGCAGTCCACTCACAACATCGCTGCTTCTGGTAGTGGTATCACCGTGAAACGAGAACTCCTCATTGACCATTCTGCTGCGCAAAAGGAGGCGGATGCCAATAATGGTCAATGTTCAATGGCCAATGTTCAATGTAAGGTGGGTGACCGTGTGAAGATGCGTATTACCATCACTGCCGATCGCGACTATGACTTCGTTCAGGTGGTGGATAAGCGTGCAGCTTGTCTCGAACCCGTCCGTCAGCTCAGTGGCTGGCACATGGGTTCATACTGCACGCCGAAAGACTACACGACGAACTACTACTTTGATTGTTTATCGAAGGGTACACACATCATCGAGAGCGAATACTATATCGATCGTGTTGGCTGTTATGAGACGGGTACTTGTACCGTTGAGTGTGCCTATGCTCCCGAGTTCCGTGGGGTTGCACCGTCGATGACGATAGAGGTAAAGAGGTAAAAATGAAAAATTGAAAAAATGAAAGATTGAAAAAGTTAAGAAATAAATATAATATAATAATGAGAAAGAAGTTTTGTGAGGTACAGGTGAAGGCGATGTGGGTTTTACCCTTTTTCCTTTTCACCTTTTTACCTTTAAGCGCCCAGAAGCTGGTGGTCAGTCAGACTACCGTCGAGTGTGGTAGGACGGGATATCAGCAACCTATCACAGCTACGTTCCAGTTGCGTAACAAAAGTTTGCGTCGTCTCGTCATCGAGAGCGTCAAACCTGATTGTGGCTGTACGGCGGTGGAGTTTCCGAAGGAAGTGGGTGCCAACGATAAGTTCACGATAAAGATGACCTATGATGCCCGTCAGCTTGGTCATTTCCAGAAGATGGCAGTTGTCAAGAGCAACGGCTCTACAAAACCCGTTTATCTCACGATGAAGGGTGTGGTGTTGGCAGAGGTGCTCGACTATACAGGCACCTATCCGTTGGCGATGGGGAATCTGTTGCTCGATAAAGACGACCTTGAATTCGACGATGTGAACAAGGGGGATGCCCCTGTGCAGGAGATTCATATCCTGAACAACAGTATGGAGACGATGACACCCCGACTGATGCATCTGCCGTCGTATCTCAATGCAACTTACACCCCAGAGACCCTCGCTCCTGGTAAGAGCGGCACCATTGCCGTTACTCTGCGTTCAGACTTGCTGCGTGACTACGGCCTGACTCAGACACAAGTGTTCCTTGCCCAGCAGTTGGGTGAGAAGGTCAGTGCCGATAAGGCCGTTGGCGTGACGGTTACCCTCTTACCCGACCTGAAACAGTTTGAGGGTGTGAGTCGTGCTCAGGCTCCGCAGTTGCAGATATCTGAGACCACCCTCGACTTCACCGATTTCCAGAAGCGTCAGAAGAAGACCATCGACGTGAAGCTGTCGAATACAGGTCAGTCTACGCTGACCATCTCGTCGATGCAGATGTATACAAGTGGACTGAAAGTTACCCTCGATAGTCGTGAAATCGCTCCCGGTCAGACCACAACCCTCAAGGTCACAGGCTTTGCCGAGGAACTCGCCAAGGTCAAGGGACGTCCCCGTATCCTCATGATCACCAACGACCCCGACCACGCTAAAGTCATCATCAATATCAAGAAATAATATGGAGCATCCAGAGAACAGTTCAGAATATGCTGGTTTGCAAGTGAACAGTGGGGTAGAGCAGCCTTCTATCGTTAACCCTTACTTGCAGCGCAACCGCTTCCGTCGGCGTGAACTCACTGTCGGTGAGATGGTAGAGGGTATCGTCAAGGGAGACATTACCATCCTCTCACAGGCTGTTACCCTCATCGAGAGCGTCAATCCCGACCATCAGGCCAAGGCACAGGAGGTCATCAATAAGTGTCTGCCCTATAGCGGCAATAGCGTACGTGTGGGTATCAGCGGAGTGCCTGGTGCTGGTAAGTCGACGAGTATCGATGAGTTCGGCATCCATGTGTTGAAGGAGAAAGGCGGACGTCTGGCCGTCCTCGCTATCGACCCCTCATCGGAACGTACGAAGGGTAGTATTCTCGGTGATAAGACACGTATGGAGAAACTCGCCCAGCATCCTGACTCCTTCATCCGTCCTTCACCATCGGCAGGCTCTCTGGGCGGTGTGGCCCGAAAGACGCGTGAGACCATCATCCTTTGTGAGGCTGCTGGTTTCGACAAGATTTTCGTCGAGACCGTCGGAGTGGGGCAGAGTGAGACCGCCTGTCATTCGATGGTCGACTTCTTCCTGCTCATCCAGGTGGCTGGCACTGGTGACGAATTGCAGGGTATCAAGCGCGGCATCATGGAAATCTCCGACGGTATCGTCATCAATAAGTGCGATGGTGATAATGTGGACCGTTGTCAGATGGCTGCCACGAACTTCCGCAATGCTCTTCATTTCTTCCCCATGCCCGACAGCGGCTGGACACCGAAGGTGCTCTGCTACTCTGGTTTCTATGGCTATGGTATCAAAGAAGTATGGGATATGATTTACCAATATATTGACTTCGTGAAGGCGAACGGCTATTTCGAATACCGTCGCAACGAACAATCAAAATACTGGATGTATGAGTCGATCAACGAGCATCTGCGCCTGAACTTCTATAACAATCCGCTCATCAAGGCTCAACTCTCTCCCGCAGAGCAGAGTGTCCTGGCTGGTCAGAAGACCTCCTTCATTGCAGCCCAGGATCTCCTCGATATGTATTTCAATCAATTAAAATCTGTGTAATCTGTGGCTATTCAAATAGAAATCGACGAAGGCAGTGGCTTCTGCTTCGGAGTGACCACCGCTATCAAGAAAGCTGAGGAAGAACTTAAAGTTCAAAGTTCAAAGTTCAATGTTCAAAGACCCTCCCTCTATTGTCTGGGTGATATCGTTCATAATGGTATGGAGTGTGAGCGGTTGAAGGACATGGGACTTATCACCATCAACCACGACGACTTGCGAGAACTCCATGATGTGAAGGTGTTGTTGCGTGCTCATGGAGAACCTCCTGAGACCTATGAACTCGCTCGTCGTAACAATATCGAGATCATCGATGCCACCTGTCCTGTGGTGCTACAGCTTCAGAAACGTATCAAAAAGCAGTATGATGAGTCAAGGAAAGAGGAAGGGGTAATCCACATTCCACAGATAGTGATCTTCGGCAAGAAAGGTCATGCTGAGGTGTTGGGATTGGTGGGACAGACGCAGTCGAATGCCATTGTCATTGAGAACTTCGATGAGGTGAAACGCCTTGACTTCTCACGTGATATCTATCTCTACTCCCAGACTACAAAGTCGCTCGATGAGTACCACCGTATTATTGAGTACATCCAGCAGCATATCGCCCCAGAGGCCACCTTCCGCAGCTTCGATACGATCTGTCGTTCTGTGGCAAACCGCATGCCGAACATTTCACAGTTTGCTGCCCGTCACGACCTCATCCTCTTCGTCTGTGGCCGTAAGAGTTCCAATGGCAAGGTGCTTTACAATGAGTGTCTCCGTGTGAACCCCAACACCCACCTCGTGGAGGATGCCCAGGAGATAGAGCCGGCTTGGCTTGAAGGCATCCAGTCTGTTGGTATCTGTGGTGCTACCAGCACACCTCGCTGGCTGATGGAACAATGTCGCGATGCGATACAACAGCTTGCGTAGGAAAACATAAAAATGGGGAACTCAAGAGAGCTCCCCATTTCTATGTATAGTAAGTGTCTTTAGAACTTGTAGTCAAGTCCGACGCCGATGACGTGGTTGGTGCGAGAGTAGATCTCGGGACCGTAGGAGGCCTGCTTCTCATAGTCGCTGTAGAGCGAGCAGAAGTAACTGAAGTTCAGACGCATCTTCTCGTTGATGTTCCAAGCACCACCGAGGCCAACGCTGTAGCTATCACATGCGAACGACGTGTTCTGCTGGTAACCATCGGAGAGACCGTAGTCCGTGCGCTGACCACCACAGCTGACAGTGAACTTTTCGTTAATGTCGTACTCGACACCAGCGAGGAACTCGTGAGTGCCGTGGGTGAGTTCCTCCTGACGGTCACCACCCATCTTGGCGTTCTTGTCGTCAAAGAAGTGGTACTCGAAAGCAGCACGTAGTTTCGGGGTGAACTCGTAGCCAGCAGCGATGGAGAGCAGGGCAGGCATGTCGTAGCGTGTCTTAGCACCATCCTCGTAGGGTGCAGTATAGGCACTCAGACCACCACCCATCTTCTCGCGGATACCCTGGCCGATAGCTACAGCCTGTTCTGGTTTGAGGGCACCACCCATCACAAGAGCTGTCAGAGGTTCCTCAACCATTGAAGTTGTATTTAGTTCGGTCTCCAGCACGTTGGTGTCGTTCGTTGTGCTAATTTTCGTGCGGAACTCATAACGGGCTGAGAGTGTCAGTGGACCTTTGTGGTAGTTCAGACTGACGATAGGAGTGAATCCCCAACCTTTCTGGTCGACGTCGAGCAACAGTTTGGCGAGGGTTCCTTTGGTAGCGTGATTACCAGCAATCACATGACCGCGATAGTAGCCGTCGTAGTAATTGGCGCGCAGACCTACAGCTGCAGAGAAGCATTCGGCAATCTTATAGGTAAAGTTAAATTGTCCACCATAGATGTATTGCTTACCCTTGATGTTGGATTCGATGGAATATTGATCAGGGGTGATGGGAGGAATGGCGCCTTGTGTAACATTCGACAGACCAGACGAAAGATCGAAGATGGTCTTGTTGAGCAGCACGTTGAACATGGGCACACCTTCGCTGTACTCAACGAAGCCTCCACTGCCCACGATGCCAATCATACCCGAAAGGGCGATGCGATCTTTCTTATACGATGCGAAGAGGGCTGGCACGATAGGTGCTGAGGCGATGCCCTCATAAGTCTTTCCACCGTATTCGATGTTTCGACGCTGCCAGGGTTTCTGGAAGTTGAGTGAGAACTGCAGACCCTCGTGAGTCCAGGCAAGACCAGCGGGGTTGCTGAACACACCGTCAATCTCAGTCGTAGCGCCACGGGCGAACATACGGTCGAAGGCGATGTGGTAGTTCGTGTTGGTCATCAGACCGCCAGCAAAGGCAGATGAGCTAGCGATGACCAGAATGGTTGATAAGAATAGTTTTTTCATCATTATTACTGTTTAGTTTTACTGTTTACCTTTTTACTTTTTTACCTTTTTACTTTTTCATTAAAGCGGTCGAGCAGCCATTGTTTCTGCTCAGGGATGGTCATGTTGGAATTGTCGAGCTCGAGGGCATCGTCAGCCTTGCGTAAGGGCGACACCTCACGATGAGAGTCGATATAGTCGCGCTCCTGAACATTCTTCAGGATATCGTCATAGTCGGCAGGCATACCCTTCGCCTTCAGCTCATCGAAGCGGCGCTGAGCACGCACCTCGGCAGAGGCTGTGACAAAGACCTTCAGTTCTGCGTCGGGGAAGACGGTGGTGCCAATGTCGCGACCGTCCATCACCACACCCTTGTCCTTGCCCATCTGCTGTTGTTGGGCGACCATCGCTGTACGAACGAAGGGGATGGCAGCAACGGGACTCACGTGGTTGGATACTTCGAGTGAACGGATCTCCTTTTCAACGCACTCGCCATTCAGATAGGTGTCAGGACGTCCTGTCTCGGGATTGAACTTGAACGAGATGTGGATGTCGGACATAGCCTGTTCGAGAGCATCGGTCTTGACGGTGCCATCCTCAAGGAAGAATCCATGACGGAGGGCATAGAGCGTAACGGAGCGGTACATGGCGCCCGTGTCAACATAGACGTAACCCACCTCGCGTGCGAGGTCCTTGGCCATCGTGCTCTTGCCGCACGAGGAGTGGCCGTCGATAGCAATAGTGATCTTCTTCATAATGTGTATGCTATGTTAAAAATGAGTGATGATGCGCTGACGTGGTATTTGCCGTAGGCAATGTGGAGTTTGAAACGTTCCAGTGAGAGTCCTCCTCCTATAGAGAGTCCTGCACCGTGGGATGATGAGCCGTCGCTCTCGCTGATTTTCATCTGACTGGCGCGACGGAAATTATAACCTACAGCCACGTAGATTTGTTGAGAGAGCAGGACGTCGGCCCCGATGGCGATATGACGGCCGAAAGCTTCATCCCAGTCGTTGAGTCGGCTGAGGGTGAGTGAGAAGCGTAAGGGGGCATTGCCCAAGCCTTTCGTGATACCCACCTGCAGGTCGAGTGGGATACGCTCGAAGGTATCGTCATAGGCCTTCACCTGTCCGCCGAGGTTCCGTGCGACAGCAGAGAGACTCAAATCGCGTTCTTCGTCAAAGTAGTTCAATCCGAGGTCTACACCTACGGCCATTGAACTGTATCCACCAATATGTGAAGAGATGACCTTGGCGGTGATGCCACCGTTGAGCGTCTCTGTAAGGGCATAGGCGAAGGAACCTGCGAGAGCGATGTCACGGGCGGAGAACGTGCCCAGATCCTGATTGTCTGCCGTCGTCTCCTTCATCGTCCCATAGTCCATATACTGTCCGGTGACACCCCACGTACCACGATCGCCAATGCCTTTGATATAAGCAGCACTGGCGGTCTTCGCCCCTTCCATATACGTCATGTAATTCAGGTTGATGGTTCGGTCGCTGACACCATTGATGAGGGCAGGGTTGTGGAAGATGACCGTCGCATCGTCATCCGTGATGGTGATGTTCTCACCACCCAAGGCAGCCACATGGGCGCTGACGGGCAGACGGAGGAAATTATAGGCGGTCTGACTTTCTTGTGAGTAGATAGAAGAAGATAGAAGAAGATAAAGGAAGATAAAGGACAATAGTTTTGCTGCAGAATGATGGTTTGCAGAGTATTGTCCTCTATCTTCCACCGTCGTCAGACGGCTATCTTCCTCTATCTTCCTATATCTACTTAACATCAAAATTTCTGTTTCGGGTGCAAAATTACAAAATAATTCTTAATTCTTATCCATTAATTCTTAATTCTTAATTCTTAATTCTTAATTTATTCTTACCTTTGCATTTAATAAACGGAAGAAAGCCAGTTTTATTATGGAAGAGAAGAAAAGTCGTCAGGCTGACCTGGAAGGCAAGCGCGTGCAGGGGTTCCTCTTGGGACTCGTCCTGGTGCTCGCCTTGCTCTTTGTGGCGCTCGAATGGAACAGTAACGATTCGGGTTGGGCTTTCTTCGACGTGGATGATGACTTGGAAGCCGAACTGGAGTTGGAACCCCTGAAGCGCAATCAGGACGAGATTCCCATGATGCTGCCGCAAGAGAAGGTGCCAGAACAGCCGAAAAGTGAGGAGCTAAGGCTTGTGGAGGATGATGTGGAGATAGCCCCAGAGATGACGGAAAATCCTGAGCCTCCTGAAATTCTGGAAAACCCGGAAACTCCTGAACAGCCCGAGGTGGTGGATATGTACGACGAACCAGTTGACATCCGCGTGGTAGAGGATCTGCCACAGTTCCCTGGTGGTGCTGCAGAGTTTATGAAGTGGCTGACAAAGAATCTGCGTTATCCTTCCTCCGCCCAGTCGCAGCAGGTAAAGGGCAGGGTAGTGGCACAGTTCATCATTAACCGCGATGGTAGCGTAACTGACCTGGAAGTGACGGAACACCTGAATCGTGCCTGCGACAATGAGGTGTTGCGTGTGCTCAAGATGATGCCGAAATGGCAGCCTGGACTGATGGATGCAAAACCCTGCCGAACGAAGGTCTGTATCCCCGTGGTATTTAATTTTTAATTGAGAATTTAGAGTTAAGAGTTAAGAATTGAGAGATATGTTTAAACCAGAAGAATTATTGAAGAAAGTGAATGAGGCGATAGACGGTCTGGCTTATGACCGCAAGCCTGCCTCGTTGTATGAACCTATCAAGTATGTGTTGTCGCTTGGTGGCAAACGTGTGCGCCCTGTGCTTATGCTCATGGGCTATAACCTCTTTAAGGATGATCCTGAGCGGATTATGACACAGGCTATCGGACTGGAGACCTATCATAACTTCACCCTGTTGCACGATGACCTGATGGACAATGCCGATATGCGTCGTGGTCATGAGACTGTTCACAAGAAGTGGGACGCCAACCAGGCTATCCTCTCTGGTGATACGATGCTGCTGCAAGCTTTCGAGCGTATCGAAGCTTGTGATGTGAACTATCTGAAGGATGTGTTCGCTACGTTCATGCAGACAACCTATGAGATTGGTGAGGGACAGCAGCTCGACGTAGAGTTCGAGACACGCGACGATGTGAAGGAGGAGGAGTATATCGAGATGATCCGTCTGAAGACGAGCGTGCTGTTGGCTTGTGCACTCAAGATCGGCGCCATCCTTGCCGATGCCTCGAAGGAAGATCAGGATCATCTTTATGGCTTCGGTGAACAAATTGGACTCGCCTTCCAGTTACAGGACGACCTGCTCGATGTGTATGGCGATCCGAAGGTGTTTGGTAAGAATATCGGTGGTGATATCACCTCGAACAAGAAGACCTATATGCTCATCAATGCCGTGAACCGTGCTGATGCCCGACAGCGTCAGGAGCTGATTCGTTGGATTGAGGCTAAGACCTTTGATCGCGATGAAAAGGTGAAGGCTGTGACGGCGCTCTATGATGAGATAGGCATTCGTCAGTTGTGTGAACAGAAGATCGAGGAGTGCTATGTCCGTGCCCAGACCTTTATGGACAAGGTGAGTGTCAGCGAGGAGCGCAAGGCTATCCTGAAGGCCTATGCCGCTGCGATGATGAAACGACAGTCGTAGCTGTTGTTGTGGAAAGAGGTAAGTGGAATGTGGAATGAGAAATGACTGGAGGCAGAAAAAATGATTGACACTCATTGTCATCTAGATGGAGAAGAATTTGCAGAAGATTTAGAGGCTGTAGTGCATCGGGCTCGCGAGGCTGGGGTGAAGGCCATCGGTGTGCCAGGGATCGATCTCAAATCCTGTGAGACGGTCATGGCCCTCTGTGACCGTTATCCAGGCTACTGCTTTCCTATGCTCGGCCTCCATCCGGAGGAAGTCCGCTCAGATTGGCGCGAGGTTCTTAACACGATCTATCAGCACTTGAATACCTCCACTAGTATTATAGCCATCGGTGAAGTGGGGTTAGACTTTTACTGGAGCCGTGAGTTCGAAGAGGCTCAGTTACAGGCGTTTGAGGAACAGGTGCGATGGTCCGTTGAACTGCAGTTGCCGCTGATGATCCATTGTCGTAAGGCACAGAATGAGATGGTTCATATATTAAAGAGGTATAAGGACAATTTGTCTGGTGGCGTGTTCCACTGTTTTACGGGCAATGAACTTGAAGCGCAGGAATTGTTACAGTTCGACCGTTTTGTGTTGGGCATCGGTGGTGTGTTGACGTTCAAGAAGTCAAAACTCCCCGAGACACTTAAAGAGGCCGTCCCTTTGGATCGTATCGTGTTGGAGACCGATGCCCCTTATATGGCCCCTGTGCCCATGCGGGGACAGCGCAACGAACCCGCCTTCGTGGCTCATGTCTGTCAAAAATTGGCTGAGGTCTATAGCGTCAGTGAAAAGACGGTGGATGCTGTGACTACTGCCAATGCGGAAAGAGTCTTAGGTATAGTTAACAAATCATAAAGTTCAAAGTTCAAAGTTTAAAGTTCAAGGAAAATGATTACCTTTGCATCCGCAAATCAACAAGGAGAGGTGCTCGAGTGGTTGAAGAGGCACGCCTGGAAAGCGTGTAGCCGGCAAAACTGGCTCGCAGGTTCGAATCCTGTTCTCTCCGCAGGATATAGTAAGATTATGAAAAGACTGACTATTCTGATTGCACTTACCTGTTTGCTCTTTTTCGCGCAAACGATACAAGCACA
>JAEEGL011012712.1_pt1 | contig 13207 bp, 7 predicted proteins | sample 9134231 | NCBI WGS metagenome assembly JAEEGL01 (sample SAMN16246548, study PRJNA631951) | gut metagenome | biome: gut microbiome; feature: rumen; material: fiber-attached | host: Bos | place: Iran: Karaj | collected 2018-10
CGTCCTGACCCGACGAACTTGCGCTTTCTTTTGCCTGATCGTACAGTTCGTCGTTCAAACCGTTAAGATTGATAAGATAGATTCCTATGAAAAGAACGCCTTCTTCTATCTCATTGCTTGCCGAGTATTCTTTAAACGTAATGGCAGTACTCGGGTCGAATGATGCTTCGGCTTCTTTTGTGAAAAGATTGAATAAAACTATTGCAACAACAGCAAGTACAGGTATTGCCGCAAATTTAATTATCCCCTTTTTGAACTTCATTTTCATCCTCCCACAATACCTCTCAAATCGGCATACCGCTCAGGTTGCCGCAAGAATGGTATTTCGGTTGTGATATTAAACGTTTGGGCCCTCCGAAAACTCTAATCCTCGGTTTTCTTCTTAACCTTTCGCGTTGATGTTATAAATCTGGCTTTATATAACTCGTCCTTGGATTCGCTCATGACAGATATCTCAAGTTCATCCAGTCCGTCTTCCACAAGTGAAAGATGCTTAAAACTCTCTCCTACCTTAATCGGCTCCGAAGAAAGCTTATTGCCGCTCTTTGTCATCACCTGGTAGTATTTCGCATCCGGATCTTCCGTTATGTCTACGCTGAGTGTCATTATTCCGATAGCTGTATTGGTGGTTACCGTATAAAGACCTATCTCATCCGGAGAAGTTTTAACGATCTTTCTGTCCGTTACTACGGGAAGCGGTCCCGAAGAATCGGCTGGATCGATCACTACATCGTCAATGAATTCTTCTTCGTCGTAAAGTCTTATCTTGGCTTCCTTGACCTGCGTTTTCGTGACCGCCAGATGTTTTATCGCCTTATCGACTTCGGTTTTCCCTCCGATCTTTTGCCCGTCACATATCAGTTCAAAATGAGATATGTTTACCGGAAAATCATCGGGAATGTATATTGACAGTTCAAATCCCTGCTCCTGAACTATCTGCTTGATGTAATACTTTGCGCCTTCGGTTATTTCTTTCTCGACGTGGCTCGTTCCGCTCTCACCTGCCGCAAGATTTGCATCGGATCCGTCAAGGAAAGCAGTAATTGCGCCGCATGTAAGTCTGTCAAAGGAATAGATCGTGTTCGTATAAGACTTCATAAGATCGAGGAAAGTGTTCTGAAGTTCTTCGTAATCGCTTGATTCCGAGTCATATTCTTCAAAAGAAAGCTCTCCGATCTGATTTAAGATGAAAGCTTTATCAAGCTGTTCTTTCGCCTTATCAAGGTCTTTGATGCAGTTTCTGTATGCATTCCTTGTGGAGATATAGTTCTCGAAGGTATCTTTTACTTCCTGCGTAAGCTCCTGTTCGCGCTTTAACTTTTCGGTGTGAGCCTCGCTGTATGCGAGAACGTCCTCTTTTAATACATCGGGATCGTCCTCTATATATCTGGTTCCGTCCATGGCTCCTTTAAACCAGAGCTTCGGAACCTTGATGAAAAGTATTTTCTTTTTACCTTCCCAATAACTGTCTATCGTTTTGATAAATTCTTTGTAATCGGTTGTAAAAGCGTTTGCGAGACTGCCCTTTATTTCAACTCCGGCAAGTGCCTGTTCAACATAACTTGAGATCATGTTTATGTCGCCGCCGTATTTTTTGCTCATCAGATTGTAATTGATGGTCAAAGAGATTCGTGCAGTCGTGTCATCAAGACAAAGCTCGTAATACTGCTGATCGTGTGCCAACGTGTATTCGATCAACGCATCCAGGTACTCTCTGGGAACACTTGCTTCGAGGAACGGATTCTCAAAGGAATAACCTGTCGTAACATCGGTTCCAAGTTTGGTCGAAAGCTTGTCGAGGTTCGATGCCAGCTGTCGTTCATCTGCAGCGAGGGAACTCTTTTCATTGTCGAGTTTTGCCTGAATTGCATCTATATCGGCCTGAGTCGCATCGCCTGTAAGAAGACGGGCCTGATTTTTCTTTACTCCCTCTTCGTAAGCTTTAATGCGCTGCTCTTCAAATTCGATCTTTCTTTGCAAAAAGACTATATCTACATAAAGCGTGCTTACATCTTCATAAATACCGAGCTTTGTATCGATAAGTTTGTGTTCCGACTTATCTATCTCAGCCTGAATTGAAATAGGCTTAAACTGAAAATCATGAGACTCCTGCTCTGTAGGCTTTGTCGGAAACTTAAAGTTTAAGAGCGGAGACCAGCGAAGCGTCGACATATTCTTTTGCTTCATCTTGATCTTCTTAAGCGAACTTTCAAGATTCGCTTTCTGAGTCATGATCTCCTGTTCAACCTTGAAATAATCGGTACTTTCGTGAAGAGCCAGCGCTCTTGCCGTCTTCATGGATAACGGAATGATCGGTCTTGGAAGATTAAGAAAACGATCGACGAGATCTGCCTGCATGCCGCCTAAGCCATTGGCGTTTGCTTCAATCTCCGTGACAGGGCACAGCAAAGCCAGGATCAATAAGATCTGAGCCAAGATCAAAGAAGATATTCCTTTTATTCTTCTTCTGACTTTCGTCATCAACTATGCCTCCACAATTCCGTTTATGCTGTAAAACAGGAATGTTCCGTTCTTGTCTTCGGAATAGAATGTATATACAAGATCACCTATTCTGAAGGCTGTTAAATATACTTCGTAATCGTGATCGTATGAATTGATGAAAGTTACATCGCTGTAAGGTTCTTCATCATCCATCTCCACATATCCGGAAAGTACCGTTTTTGTTTCGTTAAGAATGTTGATAACGACCGCTTCAGGCAAAAGGACACGTGAAGTTCCTTCGTATATCGGCTTTCCGTATGCTTTTTTTATATCCTTGATCTCCGATACGGTTTTCTCACCGACCGGAAGATAATCTTTCAAAACATATACGTTCTTTACGGTAACCTCGTCGTTTACCGATTCGGGATCGGGGTCACCGGAATAAACCGCTCCTATATCGCTCATAAAAACGCAATATGTATCATCCGCTCTCCATACTCTTCTGACACCGCTATACATTTCTCCGGCCTCTGCGGTCGTTTTATTGATGAAAGAAGAATAAACCAGCTCATCATTGGCAAATAGTCCGTCAAAGATCACTTTGGCATTTTCGGCACAAAGTTTTCCTTCGCCGTTTTTCCTGCCTCTGGTAAATTCACCGTAGTACTGAAGGCTTCCGCTTTCTCTGTAAAGTCTTCCCACTCCCTCGAAAAGGTTATCGTGGAAATCGCCCTCGTAACAGAGATTGCCGTTCTCGTAATAATACTTTCCGACTCCTTCATACTTGTTCTTCTCGAACTGGCCCTGATATACGAGATTACCTTCCGGTCCGTAGAGCGTCCCGTTACCTGTCACATATCCTTTGTTCACATCTCCTTCATATGCGAGGTATCCGCTCTTTCCAAGGATTTTTACCTTGTCCTTCGCCATGCGAAGCTGCATGGAGTTGTATTTATACGTTCTGACGAGACTGCTGTCACCAAGATTTGCAAAAGTCGTCTTAACCGACACGATATACCAGATACTGACTACTCCAAGAATGATGACCGCACTGTAAGCCAGTTTTTTGCTGATCATCCACTTGAAGACCGTATAATAATCGTCTTTGTCTTTGGGCTTAACATCAAACAGTTTGGTGAAGAACTGCCTGATCTTGGTAATGATCCGAGACCTTATGAAATTCCAACTGGTCCAGAGCCTTAATTTCGACGTGATCGCGGAAAATCTCGACTTTATCGTCGAAATAAGCACTGTAAACAAATTACCACCGTTCAAACCTGCATACTCCTTACGGTTCGGTCTTTAAAAATGAAACGCTCCCTGCTTTGTACCTATCGCGGATGTATCGTCCAAAAGTCTTTCACTTTCGAAAAGATACCATCTTACTATCTCGTCGCCGGGATTAACCTTCAATATTTCAGAGAATGTATTGCGCGCCATGTAATAATCGCTTTGATAGAAAAGCTGCAGACCGTCTTCGAACTTGTTCATATACTCAAGTTTCAATTCACGCTCGGCCTTGGGACAAGCGTCCAAAAGTTCATACAGTCTGATGTCCTTCTTTTTGTCGCCTATATTGATAAAGCCGATATATCTGAAATCATAGGAAGTTCTTTCCCTGTTCTTGACTTCTTCAGTAACGATCGCACTTATATCATGATCCTTAAACCACTTTGCATAGGATGCCAGTTCAGACGACTCCGGAGCAAGCAGGAAAGCTCTGCTCTGTTCGTTTGTTCCCGTAACCGCATATACAAAAGAACCGTAATACATGAAAACGGAAGGTGTATTGAACGAAGCTCTGTCATCTCTGCATTCTTTAAGATAATCAACGGCGAATTCACAGGTGTTTCTTTCCTGGTTGTAAAAGAACATGTCTATCGAGGAAAGACCGTCTCTGTCGGAAACAAGAGTACCTCTGAGTTCCGGATATTCTTTCATGAAATCAAACAAGCCCCCAAGCTGATCGATCCTTTCGTCCACATCCGAAGAACTGTCCGTCGTGATCATCGAAAGAGTTCCCTTGATACCTATACGATCGCCGTTAACCACATCAAGGATCGACTCTTTTCCGAGTATCTTCTCAACATCCTGAGGAGCAAATCTGCTGTAAGCTTCAAGTCTCTTAAAGGAGCTGTACTGTAGCCGACCGATCTCTTTTTCGATCTGGCGAAGACTGTTCCACATGTTTTCAAGATCTGTTCCGACAGGATTTTTAGGTCCGAGATCAACGCTTTTCCCGTTAACCGCAACATCACCTATTGCTTTGTCAAACAATGAAATATCAAACGTTAAAAGCCACAATAAGAAAATGCACAGCCCGCTGAACACCACGTAACTTACAAGCATATTTCTTATAAGCTCCATTCTTTTCTCTTTATCGAATCTGCCGTTGTCGGTATCGATTATTCCCACAAATGCCGCATTGGCATCTTCGTTTGGTCTGACCGCTATGGCTTCGATGTTCTTCCCGGCAACATTCAGTTCATATATGTCGGAACTCTTCTTGTCGATGAGTTTTTCCCAAAGATCGCTCTTGCCGTAAAGGTCGCCTATTCGTTCGTTGTTTCTTCCGTCTGCACTGCAGATAACATTCTCGGTGATGACATCTACCAGCAGAGCATCCTCAAATACTTCGCTTGCGTATTCACCGCTCACGAACGTGTTAACAGTTCTCTGAACCTTCTTATATGTGTTGCTGTCGTACCACGATCCGTCAAATTCTTTGTAGGTTAATCGATCAGATTGTCCCGCAAGCAAAGAAAGAGCTTCGTATGCATACTTTTCACGCGCTTCTTTTACATAACGGTCTTTGTAATCGGTAAATCCGTTGTAAAGGATCACCAGCACTATCGCCATAAGTGCTTCTATACCAAGACCGATATAGATCGCTTTAACCTTGCCTCCAAGCATTACAATACAAAAGATCACGGCTATCATTAATATCAGCGTACCGGCTATCCAGTAAACTGTGACATCCATGGACAGTTTCATACTCTGTGAGAGACTGAGTGATGTATTTTCAAGTGATTTTTTCACCGTCTCATTGTAAGCAAAAACATCTTCCGCAAGGTCGGCATCCGTTCTGGTTGACAAAACGCCGTCCTTAAAGGCTGCATCGGCAAAAAATCTGCCTTTCTCGGCGTAGTCGAGGTAGAAGCTTTCCGCTTGAACATCAGCCACGGCCGGTGTCGGTTCAGCGTCTTCGCTTTCTTCTTCCTGCGAAGCCTGCTGCTCTTCGTAAATCGCGGTAAGTTCATCCAAAGAAAGAGAATAAGCTTCCACGGTATCGGCATTGATCGAAAGTGCGGATACAAAAATCTGACCGTTCTCAATGTTAACGTCTACAGCCTTTTCTCCGGCATGAAGTTCAAACGAAGCCGTCGTCTGACAGGGAAGAAGTTCCTGAGTGAAACCTTTCAATCTGTATGCTCTGTATACGTTGGGGCCGTCAAAACGGACAACATCGTTTACAAGAACAAATACTTTACCGTCATACAGGCAAAGATCGGTGGCAGTTGTCTTTGGATCTGCATATACAGACTTAACTTTTCCTTCTTTATCAAGGGAAAACAAACGCATTCCGTCGTTCGCACCGTCAAGATAATATACGGAATTTGATGAAGCCGTCCCCTTACCGAAAGCGTTTAAAGAAGGCGCAGCGCTTGCTTTCTTTATCACTGACGGAAAAAGACAGACAGATATGATCAATATTAATACACACGATATGATCGCGGATCTTAATCGCATCGGATACCTCTTTATCATTGCAGAAGGGATTCAGTCCCTATCCGCTTAAAATTATTAATGAAAAATCTTAGCCACGGTACATCTCCCATGATCGCATTTGTGATCAACATCGCAAAAGCGATTATCACGAGGATAAGACTTACCCAGAACAAAATACCGAAAAATCTGTCTTTGTTGATCATTACCCATTTAATGATCTTGGATATGATGCCGGTCTTACTCTTGGGGGTTGCGGCAATTCGTACATCTCTGTACAGTTCCGTGAACTTCGAATAACTTCTGCTTTTTATCTTTTTCTCAAGAAGAATGTAACTGTCGGCCTTTTGAGAAGCTTTGCATTCCAAAAGCTTCAGCAGCACTTCAGCACAGGCTACAACGCAGTCTCTTTCCTTGATCTCGGTATTCAGCCCTCTTAAGTTAAAATTGTAGGTCAGATATACCGAATCATCCTTGCTTAAGTTAAGTAGTCCCTGTCCCAGACACAGGTACAAAAACGGCCACGGAAGTCCCGAAGTCATACACGCGAGTATTACGTTGATACATATGTCCTCACAACGTGATATCGGCATGGTATCGCCCATGTAAAACTCACTTATCGGTCTGTCCTTGCGGTACGGAAAAACAAATATGTGATTGTTGTCGGCCGCAAAACTGTCCACCAGGACACCGTCTTTTCCGCTGTAATCTTCAAAAAGCGAAATGATGTTTTTGACCACATCGTGATCCGACACTTTAAAGACGGTATACAAAACGGATCCGTTGACTTTTAGATCTTTGCAGATTAAGCAATCGCCTGCCGGGGAAAGATGTACGATTCCGACCTCTTCAAGTTGTAGCTTGGCAGACTCATAGATCATTGCATTATGCTCTCCTTGTCAAGAACAGCTGCTATAGCATTGTCGAGTTTGGTTTCTGAACTGTCGGACTTGTGCTTTACTATCGCATATGCATAAGTGCAGATAACCGGCATGTCCGTACAATAAATATGTATTTCGTATACGCCTTCCTTGTTGGGAGCCGTATATATACCGTCCGCGCTTATCTCGCCGCTTCCGGGTGCGGTAAGTTCGTATGTGATGCTCACTGCATCCATATTGTTGAATCTTACGCCGAAGAAGTGACTCTCCTTTGTTCCCATCGTAACGGTAGGAGTTTCCGCGGAAATACTCTTGTCGTAATAATCTTCGATAAGATCGAGTTCGTTTCCTGCGGGGAACTTGATCGCAACCCATCTGAAGGAAAGAACGAGATGATCTATATTACCGAGTGCTTTTGCGGCAACCACAAAGGTTCCTTTATCGTTTAAAACACGTACGGCAGTTTCTACTTCCGAGAGTTCTCTTCCCTTTGAAGAGAAAAGAGAAGGATCGCCGTAAATAGTGCTTTTGGCGTTTCCGCCGAGTGTTCTGTCATTTGAAATGTGCTCGTAACCGATCTGAACATACACATTTCCTTTTCCGAGTCCGTGTGCGATCTCACCCGAGTATCGTATGTCGCCGGGTTTAATGCCTCGTCCGAGCGGAATCTCCAATACACCGGTAGCCATTTCGGGCTGTTCGAGTGTATTGTTTGCAAATACGCTCTCACTTCCCTTTGCGGCCTGTTCGGAGCTCTTTTTATCAAGATCAACGCTCTTATTGAAATATTCGATATAGTGGCTTCTCAAAAGTTCCTGAGACGGTGCCGCAATGTGTTTTCTTGCCGCGCTCTCAACGATCTGATCGATAAGATATGTGCTCTCTGTCTTTGTGATGTGTATGTCCGCAAGACGGATCATGTTCTTTTCGCCGCCCATACCGCGCATTTCAAGATTCATTCTTCCGATCTCATCATTGACAAGTTCAAGAGGAGAAGCCGATGTGAGGCGAACTTTCAAAGAGAAACTCTGAACAGCAGAAACAGCGGCATCGTTTTCAAATCCGTTCATCGAGCCGCTTCTTAAGATGATGTTCGTCTCATCGGACGCAACATCCATTACTTTTACCCAATAATCTTTTTTAAATACCTCGCCCTTTTCAAGGTTCAGATCGTCAACACTGATCTCAAGTTCATGACTTCCTTCGGGAGTTGAAAATACCGGTATCTCAAGGACACCCTTTCCCGAAAAGCGAACGTTTTCTCCTGAAAGCTTTTTTATCGAAAGAACGATCTTTAGGTTTCTGTTCTTGCTGACTATAGCGGGAACCACGATCTCGGCAAGGTAATTTTCGCTCTTGAACAATGTCTCTTTTAACAGAAATTCCGTCTGAAGCTCATAGTCTCTTACTTTGGCTTTTTTATCCGTAAGGAAGAACTCATAACCTTCGCTTATACGGTTATACTCATAATCTTTGTCGGAATCTTTGTGATTTACCGAATAAACCGTATGTACGGGTTCTTCTTTAAAACGTACGCATAAGGTTGCCATATCTCCCTTAAGCTCATTGAAGCCTTCTATGGCGGAAAGTTTTCTGACAACCGAAGAATCGACTACTATCTCCCTTCCGGTACCGTCAATAGCCACACCGCTCTCGATAAGTATCGAAAGATCGTCAAGACTGACAACTCCAAGTCCGCATACGATTCCGGCACCATACATGAGACTGTTCATAAAACGGCTCTTGTTGATGTAATAATCCTGTTCGGCCTGGAAATCTGCGGTAGTAAGCATCTTTCCCGGGTAGTATCGATTTCTTTCAAATGGATATAACTGATTGTTCATCTGGTCCCACTTCCCGCATCCGTTTGAATTTAGCTCATATGCTACGGATGCATATATATTAATCAAAAAGTTGTGTACATGTCACAAGTTCGCATTTGCTTGCTGCTTCGCCAAACAATTTCTCGTAAAGATTCTGTCCGGCCTGTGTTGAAAGAAGCATTTCTATCTCGGTATCAGGCGAATATTTGCCCGCGATCTCATTCAAAGCACTCTTCAACATTCCCAAAAGGTCCAGCGGGTTTTCCGAAAAAGCGTAGTCAAGACTTAACACGTTTTCATTATTTGCACTTAAGATCAAAGCACTTTTAACCTTATCGTCCCGTACCGTAAAAAAGCTCTCGGGCTGTTTACCTATATACTCTGCCGCTCTGCCGCCCGAGACTTTGTTAAGCCACTTGACGGCAATTGCTTTTTCCTTCACTCCCAACTCGCTCGCCTTTGAACCGGACATTTTTACGCCTTCGGCTTTTTCGGCGATCGCCTTGACCGCATCTTTTAACGAAATGCTTCCAAGCGGAACTTCAAGCGATTGCGTATCATAACCCACGGATGCAAAGAAATCGCTTAAAAGGGCTTTGTCGCCGCTTACTTCGTACTTAAACGAAATACCTTTTTTGTGAGCCTTTTTCATCTCTTCAACAACACTTTCAAGAAGAAACGTTCCAACGCCCAGAAGTCTTGCCTCCGGAAGTACATATAAGCTTAAGAGAGTTCCGTACTCGCTGCCTTCGTCGTTGTGCCATATGGCAGCCCCAACGGTACTCATTGCAAATTGAGCTCCGATAAAGTGAACATCGGGTGATGAAAGGTTTTCCACAAATTCGACGGGAATAGATTCACCGTATGCGGGATAATTTGCCAAAGAAATTATTTCACTCTTCATCTGTTTCCCCTCTCTTAGCTTTCTCTGCTTTTATCAGGTCCTTCAATTGGTCAAAATCTACATCCTTTGTATCAATGCCCAATCGTTTTGCTTCTGCAAAAAGTTCGTCCATTTCCTCGAGATCGTCATCACCTTCTCCAACGGCCTCCGTTGCGGTTTTGGATGTATGTTCAAGTTCGGCCAGATCTTGAAGAGAAATATCTTTTCCGTCCTTTTGCTCTGTTTTAAACGCTTCATCCATATATGATACGGATACGGTCTGCATAGCCTGAAGGAACTCCTCATAAGGCATATCGAACTGTCCGTATGTCTCGTCTGCAACAGAAGATGCATACGATGAACTCTTTTCTATCTTACCGGTCTCGGTAGTGACTCTCGACATATTGGCGTACGGATTTCTCAATACGACATAACGCTTTTCGTCAACGATCTTTGTTCCGAGAACGGTATATGCGTGACCACTGTTCATACCTTCGGTTGTATTGTGCTTGGTACCCGCATGGAATATCATGTTCTTTGACTTTGCGGAAGTCATCATTTCAAAAAGTGTGTCTGCATTCTGCTCTACACCGGTGGTTTCGGCTGAAAATTGTCCGTCCTCGTATAGCGTCTTGCTTGATGCTCCGGTAAGGATCGAAAGCCATTCATCTCCCTTACCGTACCAAAGTGATTGATATCCGAAACGACCTTCCCTGAACATATTGACCTGTGCGCAGGCTCTTTCGATAAGCTGCATCCAAAGTGCTCCGGACGAAAGAATCTCTCCTCCCGTTACAAGCTTTGGAACTCTTTTCGGGATACGTACAAATACGGGAATCCTGGGAGCGCCGATTCGCTTCGACGGCTTATACAGTCTTACCGTAACCGTCCCGTCGTTATTGTCTTTGATACATTTCTTTATCAGCTGCGGATCAAGATTGATAAGGCCCGTTGTGCCCGCCAGCATATAACAATTGGAAACCTTACCCTGTCTAAGATCGTTGATCGTTGGCTCGTGCGCAAATACAGGTGTATCGTTATCAAGATTTTTCCAAACTCTCAAAATACCTGACAGAGCAAAATTCCTGTGACTTCCGGCTTGTTTGCCCATTTTTGTCTCTTCCGGAAGATGATCGTGTTTTGCAAGTTCTTCTTTACTCATTTCCAGTTTGGACGAGTGAAATCTTGTATGCTGTAAAGAATCTTCCCTGAAATCTTCGGGAATGTCATTCCAATCCGGAATATCACTTCCCGTATCGGTAATACTCTTCAATATGGCATTCAGTTCGGTCAAAGCCGGATTTTGCTTGTCTGCCACTCTTTCTCGCATCCGCAAAACGGTCTTTAAAAGATCGCTTTCTGCCGAGCTTTCTACGGAATAATGTGTTACCGATGCATATTGCGCCACCGCTGTCTTCAACTGAGGCGGTATACCGGGCATATCCTTTTGGCTCCAATCAAAAAGTTGCTGCTTGAATGCGAAGTTTGCAAGATCGCTTTCCGATCCGGTTGCTTCGGCTTTTGTAACTCCGGATTTGGTCCTTTCGGTATGCATCGAAGTAAGAGGCATTGATAACTTAAGATTTCTTCTTAATATCCTTTGATAATCGTCTTCCGCCGAACGTGCCGCCAAAGCCGCTTCTGCCTTATGAGCCTCATCGGACAAAACATATTTGGCTTCCGCTTCGGCAAGTAACAGGCAGGCTTTCACTTCTATCATCTCTTTTTTAACTTCGGCGATAAGGTCGGTATACATTGCAATCTGCTGCCTTAATTCCACTATATGGGCGGGATTGGGAAATTTCTCATCAAGTATCTCATTAAGAGATGAAGCAGATACTCTTATATAATCGTTGTATAGTTTAAGCATATTTTCATTAGCTTTTAAACATGCTCTGATACGCGTTATGCTCTGAACTCTGGATACCGAATCAAGTTCCGATAAAACATCCGTATAAACCGGAGGAACATAACCTGTCGCTTCATCACCTGCTTCAAGTGTTTTCTTTAACGCTTCAAGATCAAATTCTTTTTGGGAAAGCTTTGCTTCGTTGAAATGAGTCCTTTTAGCATCCCAAGGCAGATCGACTTTTTTGAAAGCCTGCTTATCTTTTTCGGTAAATACAAATGTCGGAGCAGTTTCATTTTTTTCCAAAACGCTGCCGTCAAGTTTAAGACCGTTTGCACCCATGAAAGCCGCCATACGTTTTTTCAAAATAGTCATCTGCTCGGAAACAGGCTCAAGACGTTTGGAAATCGTCATTCTGGCATACGGATTAATATCCGGTGACTGACTGTAGGCTTCCATAGCTTCCTTTTTCTGAATGTCGGCAAGTTCCGTCAGTTTGTCATACGCATCTATCAAAGTCATGTATTCGTTAAAATGCGCCTTAATACTTGCAGTGGTAAGCATCTTCGGATCAAAATCAACCGAATGCAAAAGACTGACCATATGCTCAACCTTTGCAGGTGCTTCACCGGCAAATTTGAGTTTTGCGTCTTTTCTCTTTTCGCACATTTCGTGAAGCTCCAAAGTATCCGCTGTTGCCCTTGAAGTCAACGATTTTGCTCTATCTATCTTTTCATTTCTTTCCTTTTCGGTGTGAGTAGGCTTCCACGCCTTTTTCCCCAGTTTTACCGCATCGCCTTTAAACGTTTCACCCACGGCAGGTGCCGATTCGGATGCCCCGCTTTGCGTCTTAACTGTGGCTTCTTTTTCAAGATATGCTGTTTCGTTAAGATATTGCTCTACTTCGCTTTTTCTTTTGACCTGTTGCTCTAAAAAGCCCATTTTTACAGACTCCTCCGTTTGATGATTGGAAAAAGAAATCTTATTGGATCATTGGAAAAAGACATATAAGAAATATAGAAAAAAGACCAGAAGCGAAAAACCCCTATTTTTACGCTTGTTTTGTTATAGAAACAGTAATACTGTTACTTATTGCATTCTTCTCCCAACTCCCGTACAACACGCTACGCATCGTACATATTGAATTATACAATAAGCCACACTATTTGCAAATGGAAAAATAATAGTTTTTTAATGAAACGATTTTGACGAAACCTTAAAAAACAGACTTTTTTTGCTATATATGTTACACTGCACAAAGGCATATAAAGTTACCGGAGGAATCTATGGACGAGAAAAAAACGGTGTGTTCTGTGTGAACTCACCGTTTTTATCATTCGTTTTACATTCTGTCCAACCCTTTTCCGTCATTAAGCTTTTTGATAATGCTTTCGGGATCGTCCATGAGCGAAGCCATATCCATAATGGTTTCAAGTATCATTGCATCTTTATTGCATGCGGCTGTGTTTTTGCCGGTATCGTTGGCAATATTGTATCTGTCGATCCGATGAACGTACAGATCCGTAAGAGAATATCCGTTGAAAGATACTGCGTCCTGTATCATTCCGTTTTGAAAATAATAGATCAGCTCGTCGTAAAGCGC
>JAEEGL011096977.1_pt1 | contig 13207 bp, 9 predicted proteins | sample 9134231 | NCBI WGS metagenome assembly JAEEGL01 (sample SAMN16246548, study PRJNA631951) | gut metagenome | biome: gut microbiome; feature: rumen; material: fiber-attached | host: Bos | place: Iran: Karaj | collected 2018-10
AATGATTATCAACAAGCTTTATCTTTCCAAATAACGAATGAAGATATGGGTGTAGCAAAATCTAATTTAGCAACTCATGCTGAAACAACAAAGGGTATTCTTTCTCATGTTGTTGTTAATGGAGAAGTCATTGGTGGAGATGTTTATGGAATTGATGGAGTAAGTGGTACTTCAGATGTTGGATTCAACTTTGGAGCTTTACAACTTGCTTGTGATGCAGTTAATGCTGATGTTGCAGCAATCAGTGCTTATATTACACAAATGCAAAATAAAATCACTTCTAATAAAGCTGCTATTGAATCTGCAAAGTCAGAAATGTCTCGTACAGAAACTGTTACTTGTCAGGATGAAAAAGGAAATTATTATACAGAAGAGAAACTTGTTCATTCTGGTGCAGAGATTGCAGCGTACCAAGCTCAAATTGATGCTATGGAAGCTGAAAATAAACAATTAGAAGCAGATATTGTTTCTTATACAGATGAAAAGAATAAGAAACAAGAAGTGTTTAATAAATTAATTAATTTCCGTAATGCTTATAATAATGCTTATGGTGGACTAATGAATACTTTTGCAGCTAACGATTTGGTTAATGCTTTAGTACAAGGCGGTCCTGATAGTAATCTTTTGGGAATGTCTTTAACAGATGCTCAAAAGCAAGAATTATTCCATAATCTAGGAAATACTTTAATGAATAATCAAAATAATTTATCTTTGGTTACTACGGAAAATTTTAGTTTATCGACTGGTCAATATCCATTAGGTGCTTATCAATACTTATTAGGATGTTGCTCTCTACTAGGTAATACTGGTGGTACTTTCCAAGAAAACTATGGAGCAATGCAAGATTTTAGAAGTCAAATTGCTTCCTCTTTAGGAATTAGTTTAGATGGATTTGGTTCTTCTTCTTCCGTTGAAGGAGGAGATAATTCTAGTGTTACTGTTGATAGTGATCCTTTCAATTTTGATATAGAAGGGGCAGCTACTGCAGGTAGACCAGCTTCTACTAAAGTACTTGATCCAGCAATAGAAAACTTCATGTTAAGCCATAAAGGTCAAATTTCTGGTATTACTCCTGAAATGAAACAAGCTTTAGGTTTAACAATGAGCGGTATGATTTCTGTTCCAAGTAATTATAATACAACAGAAGAATGGCCACTTCTAGTTTGGCTAGCTGGAACTGGTACAGCAGGTGGTAGTGTAGATAATTTAAAGAACTCTGTATTTGTTAAGAATGTTGTATCTGGTCAATATACCATTGATGGAGCTATTATGTATGTTCCTGTTGGATGGGGTTCTGGATCGTCTGAGGCAAATAACAGTGTGTATAATGGTTCTAATTTAAATCATGATTTCCAATGTGTTGTTAACGGATTAAATGTAGATAAGAATCATATTTCTGGTATGGGTATTTCAATTGGTGCCTTTGCCCTTGCTTATTTAGTAGATGCTAATCCAGATACTTTTGCTTCTGCTGCTATGTGTGGTGGAGGATTTAGTGGACCATTTAGAAATGTTACGGTAGAAAAAGCAATTCAAAATTCTCCAGGAACAAGCTTTATTTGGTACAATGCTAATAATGATGAAACTTCTGGTGGAGTACGTACGGATGCGATGAATAGTCATCAAGCATTATTAAATGCTGGTATGAACAGTGTTTACTATGAAGTTGGTGGAGATATCTGGCACGTAGAAGCTTGTGACCGATTTGTTACAGATGCGATGGTTCAAGATTTAATTTCCATCGAAAAAGGAGCTCGTTATGCTCTTCCTACTGGAATTCAAAAAATAAGTGCTAAAGATGCTTATAATGCTTCTGTTAGTCATGGAGGCAGAGAAAATAATTGGTATGTTTCCTTATCTTCTGGCGGAAAGACTGGTAGCGTTCAAACACTAGAATATCATGAACCTGCTAAACAATCTATTCCAAAAGATAAAATATTACCGGATATCTTTGTTCATGTAGATGGTGCTATTCCTGACTTATCTGCGAATATGTCTTCACTTAAAGACTATCTTACAGAGACGTCAACTAAAGCAACTGCTGAGAATCTTGCTAGTGTAGAAAATGGAGCTACATTACAAACATTACAACATGATGGACAATTAATATATTATTATCAAAAAGGATATTATGATCAAAATGGACAATTCCATAGGTGGCAATCTAGTTGGGGAAAAGATATTGCCTCTGCTGGTTGTGGACCAACCTCAATGGCTGCATGTTTAGCCAATATGTTACATGATCCATCTATTACTCCAACAACTATTGCGAATATGTTAAATTATGATGATAATGTTGGAGGAACATACGTTAGAAAAGCGGCAGAGTATTATGGACTTGACCAAACCCATACAATTGGATTAGATAAAACGAAGATGAACAACTTCTTACGAAATGATGGTAAGATGATTGTTGCTGTAAACGGTGGAGGACACTACGTAGCAGTTGTCGGAATTGATGATAGTTCTAATCCTCCAAAATACATTGTAAATGACCCTAATGATCACGATGCAAAACTAAAAACATGGACTTATTACCAGTTAGCAGCGGATCACACAATGGTATTCCATATCGCGCCAAAAGGAAAGACAGTCGATCAATGTATTAAAGAACAAACCTATCAAGTATTGTAAGTTCTTCATCTGAAATTTATAAGATAATAGTGGTGGCTCTAAGATCTGATTTGGAAATGGATATTAGCAGCACACTACACCTAGACAAGGGATTATTAATCATACATATCAAGCAGATTTAAAGGCTGCATAATGAAAAGGAGTTGGTTATATGTATATTGATTTAATTATATTAATTATTTTATTAATACTAGTTATTATGTTCTTTCAAAGATTTTCTTCTTTTGTTTTCTTTATGGCAATTGTAGATATCTTTTTAAGAATCTTAGCGTTTATCAAAAATAATATAGGATTAAGAGATGTTGCTCATGTGATTGGTAAATATTTACCAGAAAGTGTATTTGATATTATTAATAAGTATACTGGTAGTATTCCATTACTATGTATTATTTTAAAATGGTGTTTTGTCATTATCATGTGTTTCTTCTTATCTTATATTATTAAGATATTCATAAGAAAAAGAAAAATATAAAAAATAGATTCTATTTAGAATCTATTTTTTTGTAACACTCTTCTAATATTTCATAAGAGTAGGGGTAAAACTTTTCTATATCATTTTTTTCTATTATGGTGATATAAGTTGGAGTAGAGGAGTAATCTTTTTCTAATATAGGAGATTCTCCTAGTAGATAATGAATTTGTTTTTCATCTTTATAATCAAATGATATTTTTACTTTATAAGCTTCTATTAAATCCTGTAGAGTTGCTTGCTTTAAAGCTTCTGTTAGAGACTTTGTATAAGCTCTTACTAATCCACCTGCTCCTAATTTAATTCCTCCAAAGTAACGAATGGTTACTGCTAGAATATTATTTAATTCTTCTTTTTCTAAGACATTATACATAGGAGATCCTGCAGTTCTTGAGGGTTCTCCATCATCACTAAAACCTTGTTCTTTTCCAAATATATAGGCGTAGCAATAATGAGTTGCTTTTGGATAAGACTCTTTTATATTTTTTAATAGTTCATTGATATTATTTGTTTCTAAAGGAATTAGTAATGTAATAAATCTTGAATTTTTAATTTCTATTTCATTTCTTATTTCTTCTTTGATGGTTTTCATAAAATCACCTAAACTTATTATACCTTATTTTTTTGAAAATTTGATTTCAAATTATTAATTTCATGTTATAATCATTATAGTAGGAGGATTGGTCATATGATTCGTAAGAATAAAGATCAAGAAGTTGATATTACTAGTTTAAATCATATTCTAAAAACTGGTAAAAATATTATGAGTATTGGTTATTTTATGGCTATTGTTTGTGTCATATTACTAGGTACTTATTTATTAAAAGAATGGAATATTTTTCATTATATTGGTGAATTAATTGTAGTAATTAGTCCTATTTTTATTGGTTTCTTAATTGCTTGGTTATTTGAACCATTTGTTAGTTGGTTACAATCTAAGAAAGTTCCTAGAATTGGTGGATGTATTTTAGTATACTTCTTAATTTTTAGCTTTTTATTTTTAATTGCTTATTTGTTCTTACCAGCCATTGCTTCTCAAGTAAAAGATTTCGTTGCGGCAGCACCTTCTATTTTTGAAGAAATTACAAATTTCGTAATGGGATTCTTATATAAAATTGATACGAATAATGTATTCCATTTAGAAACTATAAAAGAACAAGTAATGAAGACAATTACTGATTTTGGTCTTGGTATTGGACAAGATTTTCCAAAGTACTTATTTACTTTTGGTAAAGGATTAATTAGTGGAGGATTAAGTTTTATCCTTGGATTAATGATTGGATTCTATTTATTATATGATTTTGATAAAGTAAGTAAGACAATTTATTCTATTCTTCCAGAATCTTGGAAAGATGGATATAAAGTTTTATCTCATCGTATTAATACTTCACTTAGAGGATATGTTCAAGGAGTATTATTTGTTATGTTACTTGTATTTGTAACACAAAGTATAGGACTTACGATTGCGGGTCTTGAAGCTCCAATTTTATTTGCAATGTTCTGTGCAGTAACAGATATTATTCCATATTTTGGTCCATATATTGGTGGTATTCCTGCTGTTATTGTTGGATTTACAATATCTCCAATTACTGGAATTTGTGTTGTAATTTCTATCTTAGTTGTTCAACTATTAGAGAATAATTTCTATCAACCACTTATTATGGGACATACGATGAAATTACATCCAGTTACGATTATGTTAGGATTACTTGTATTCCAACATTTCTTTGGTATCTTAGGAATGATTATAGCAACTCCTTGTATTGCTTGTGGTAAAGTAATTTTTGTATTTATTTTAGAACAAACAGGATATATTAAATATTTTAGAATTGAAAATAGTGAAGAAGAGAAAGTTTTAGTTGAATAATTCTTATTTTCTTGCTACAATATAACTTGTAAATATTACCTAGATGTTGATTAGGGACGAGTACTTAAGAGATTCTTTTTAGAGAAGTTCTGGTTGGTGAAAAGAACAAAGATATTTTAAGGAAGCTACCTTAGGAGTTTAGGCGGGAGACCGTTATCAAAAAAGAGTAAAATAAGAGGATGGTACCGTGCGAAAGCACTCCTTAGGGTTCCATTCTTTTTTTGTTTAGGAGGGATTGTATGAAAATATTTGTGATTGGTGGACGAGCAAAATCTGGAAAGAATACGTTTGGTGAAATGCTAAGAGAGGAATTAAAGGATTATGGATATAGACCTTGTGTTATGCATATAACAGAACCTTTATATTCTTATGCTAGAACGTATTTTGATTGGAATGGAAATGAAGATGAAAAACCTAGAGAGTTTTTACAAAAGATGGGAATTGAAATTATTCGTGATAAATTAGGAAAGAAAGAATTCTTATTAAATCGTTTGTATGAAGATATTGAAATTTTATCTAATTTCTTTGATGCTTTTATTATTACAGATGCTCGTATGATAAATGAATTTGAAAGTATAAAACAAAAATATGAAGATGTTATTACAATTAAATTAGAGAGAAAAGATTATGACAATCAATTAACAGAGGAAGAAGCAGAGCATATTACAGAAAAAGAAGTAGATGCTTATGATGATTATGATTATGTTATTCAAAATCGATCATTAGGAGATTTAAAAGCTAGTGCTTTAGAACTTGTTAGAAATGAAGAAAATTATGGAGGTTAGGTTATGAGTTTAATTATTGCAATTGATGGTCCTGCAGGAAGTGGAAAAGGAACAATTACAAAGATTCTTGCAGAACGTTTAGGAATCGTAAATATTGATACAGGAGCTATGTATCGTTGTGTTGCTCTTGCAGCATTACGTAAAGGTTTAACAGTAGAGGATAAAGAAGAGATTATTGAATTATCTAAAACGATTCAAATTTCTTTTGATCCAGAAGGACATACTTATCTAAATGGAGAAGATGTATCATCTGAGATACGTACTCCTGAAGTATCTAGTATTGTTAGTCCAATTTCTTCTATTGTTGAAGTTAGAGAACAAATGGTAAAATGCCAAAGAAAGTTTGCTGAAAATACTAGTGTAATTATGGAAGGAAGAGATATTACTACGGTAGTATTTCCAAATGCCACTTATAAATTCTATTTAGATGCAACAGCAGAAGAAAGAGCTAGAAGAAGATATCAACAGAATCAAGAATCTGGTATTGATATGAGTTATGAAGAAGTATTAGATAGTATTAATAAGAGAGATTATAATGACATGCATAAAGAAGTCGGATCTCTTATGAGGACAGAAGATCAAATATATATTGATTCTACTGATTTAACAATTGATGAAGTAGTAGATGAGTTTTTAAAACATATTAAGGAGAGATAACAGATGAAATATATGACACATAATGACATTCGAAACATGTGGTTTCGTTTCTTTGAAGAAAAAGGGCACAAATTATATGAGAGTGCTCCTTTAATTCCTATTAATGATGATAGTTTACTTTGGATTAATGCCGGAGTTGCTCCTTTAAAGAAATATTTTGATGGTAGAGAAGTACCAGATAGTAGAAGAATTGTTAATATTCAAAAATGTATTCGTACCAATGATATTGAAAATGTTGGTATTACCAAAAGACATCAAACATTCTTTGAAATGATGGGTAACTTTAGTGTAGGAGATTATTTTAAGAATGAAGCAATTGCTTTTGCTTTTGAATTATTAACTAGTGATAAGTACTTTGGTATTCCAAAAGAAAAAATCTATGTAACTGTTTATTCAGATGATAGTGATGCTAAAAATAGATGGATTGAAGTAGGACTAGATCCGGATCATATTGTTCCATTAGATGGAAACTTCTGGGAAATAGGAGAAGGTCCTTGTGGACCAGACTCTGAAATCTTTTATGATAGAGGAGAAAAATATGATTTAGATGGAAAGGCATTAGAATACTTTAAAAAAGATGAAGATCAAGAACGATATGTAGAAATTTGGAATAATGTATTTAGTCAATTTAATGCAAAAGAGGGAGTTGATCGTAAAGATTATAAAGAACTTCCTAGCAAGAACATTGATACCGGTGCAGGACTTGAAAGATGGTGTTGTATTTTCCAAGATGTAGATTCTAATTTCGAAACAGATTTATTCCAACCAATTATTAAACATATTGAAGAGTTAGCAAAATTTGATTATACTGGTCAAAAAGAATTTAAAATTATTGCTGACCATATTCGTGCTATTACTTTTGCTTTAGCAGATGGGGCTTGTTTTGAAAATGTTGGTAGAGGATATGTATTAAGACGTTTACTTCGTCGTAGTGTTCGTTTTGGAAGAAGTATTGGATTAGAATGTCCATTCTTATATAAAATTGTATCTGATGTAGTAGATGTTATGAAGGATGCTTATCCATACTTGATTGAGAGACGTCCTTTTGTAGAAGCTCTTGTATTAGAAGAAGAAAAATTATTTTTAAAAACATTAGAGGCTGGAGAAAGACGTTTAAAAGAATTAGTAGAAGAATCTCCTGATAAAACAATTAGTGGAGAAGAAGCATTTAAATTATATGATACTTATGGATTCCCATTTGAACTTACAGAAGAGTATTTAAGTGATTTAGGATATCATGTTTCTCGTGAAGAATTTGATAAATATATGAATGCTCAAAAAGAACTTGCTAAGAAGAATGCAAAAGTGATTTCTTCTATGGCTAGTCAAAAGAAAGTACTATTAGAGTTCGTTGATCCTAGTGAATTTGTTTATAATACTTATCGTGTTAAGAGTAATGTACTTGCTATTTTCTCTAAAGATGAGAGAGTAGAGAGTATGAAGCATGATACTTATATTGCAACAGAAAGAACTTGTTTCTATGCTGAAAGTGGTGGACAAGTTAGTGATACTGGTATGATTGTTGGAGATACTTTTAAAGCTCGTGTGCTTGATGTATTTAAGGCTCCTAATGGTCAACATATTCATAAAGTAAAATTATTAGATGGAGAAATCCATGTAGGGGATGAATGTGAACTAGTAGTTGATTTAGAAAGAAGAAAGAAAATTGAATCTAATCACTCTAGTGCTCATATTTTACAATATTCTCTACAACAATGTGTTTCTAATACCATTCATCAAGCAGGTAGTTTAGTAGATGAAGATAAAGTTAGATTTGACTTTACTTATGCTGGTAAAATGACAGATGAAAAATTACTTGAAGTAGAGAAGTTTGCAAATGATATGATTTCAGAAAATATCATTGTATCTACTGAGATTATGCCTCTTGATAAAGCAAAAAAATTAGGCGCAATGGCTTTATTTAGTGAAAAGTATGGAGATATGGTTCGTGTTGTTAAGATTGGTAAATCAATCGAACTTTGTGGTGGTACTCATGTATCTAATACAAAAGATATTCAAAGACTTGCTATCTATAATTGTGAATCTAAAGGAAGTAATGTATACCGTATTGAAGCTTGTACTGGAAAAGCGATTGAAGCTACTTTATTTGATGTTATTAAGCCTTATAATGATGAGAAAATTAAATTATTAATGAAAGCTCGTGAAATACTAGAAGAAGCTCGTAATAATGGAATTAAACTAGAGTTTGATGTTGATATTACAAATGATGCTCCAACGTCTTATAAAGATGTTATGTATTACCGTAATGAAGTACAATATGTTCATGAAGAAGTAAAAGAATTAGAGAAGAAATATAATAGTATGAAAGAAAAAGCTGTTCTTCAAAACTTAGATATTTATCGTGAACATGTTAAACCAATGAAAGGTATTTCAGTATTAATGATGAAAATTGATAATAAAGATATGAATCTATTAAAGAGTATTGCAGATACATTAATGAATGAAATGAATCCTGCATTCTTGTTCTTTGCTAATATCAAAGAAGATCATAGTGTTAATTTTATCGCAAAGAGTAATTCTTTTGTTTCTGCTGGAGAGATTGTAAAAGATGCTTCTTTACGATCTCATGGTAATGGAGGAGGAAATCCTACTTTTGCTCAAGGTGGAGGAAAAACAGATCAAGAAATTGATGAGATTTTTGCTCATATAGAAGAGGTTATTAATTCTCATGAATAGTTATTTATTAGAGGGTTCGGACTCTCTTTCTGTCCAATTAGAAAGAGAGATAATTATTCAAGATAATCATTTTCAAGAAGCTCCTATTAGTTTCTATGATGTAGAAGAAGTACCTCTAGAAAATGCTTTAGAAGATTTAGATACTTATGGTTTGTTTAGTAATCAAAAAGTAATAGTTATTCAAAATATAGAGAGTCTTAATCAAGGAGAAAATGAAGAAGATATTAAACATTTACTCAAATACATTTCTTCTCCTAATCCGGATAATTTATTAATACTGGAAGCAAGAAAATTAAATAATACTTTGAAATTTACAAAAGAGTTAAAGAAAACTTGTACTGTAGTTGAAATTCAAATTGATCTAACAAAGTTTATTGAAAGAGAATTAGAAGGGTATAAAATCGATTCTTATACGATTCGTTTCCTAAGAGATACTTGTTTAGATGATCTTTCTAAAATTCAAAATGAATGTCAAAAACTAAAAGAATTTAAAGCAGAAGAAAAAGTAATTACAAAGAAAGATATTGAAGAAATAGTTGTTCCTAAATTAGGAGATTCTAAAGATCTTACATTTGCTTTTTCTAGAAGTATTGGTCTAAGAGATAAAAAAGAAGCTTTAAAGAATTATCAAGAATTATTATCATATGATATTGAACCAATTAGTTTAGTAGGATTACTTGCTAGTCAAATACGAATTATTTATCAAGTAAAATTATTAGAGAAAACAAAAAAGACTAATCAACAGATTGCTGAACTATTAGGAGAAAAAAGTGATTATCGTATTCAAAAGACTAGAGAATTAACCAAACTTTATTCCGAAGAAGATTTACTTCTTATGATGCAAGAACTTGCTAAGATGGATTATCAATTAAAAAGTGAAGATGTAGATGGTTTTCATTTAATTGAAATGTTTATTTTAAATCTATAAAAAGACTTTAGAAAAAGTCTTTTTTTTATTATAATAGTATTAGGTGAGGAGTATGAAATTAGAAGATGCTATCAAGGATTTTTTAAATTATTGTATCTTTGAAAAAGGGTTATCAGATAAGACAAAAGAATCATATGAAAATGATTTAGATGTTTATTGTGAGTTTTTAAAAGATCGTGGAATAGAGGAAGTATCTTTTATTACTAGTGACCATATTAAAGAATTCTTAAAAGATAGGCAAGAGGAAGAGACTACTACGATTGCTCATAATTTAACGGTTATTAAGAATTTTCACACTTATTTATTAAAAGAAAAAATAGTAGATAATAATGTATCTGAGTTTATTGAAAGGCCTAAACTTAGAAAAGCCTTACCTAAGTCTTTAAGCGTTGAGGATGTAGATAAATTACTAGATATTCCGCTAGATAGTCCATTTGACTACCGAAATAAAGCTATGTTAGAATTAATGTATGGATGTGGGTTAAGAGTTAGTGAATTAGTATCTTTAGAAATGAATGATATTGATATGGTAAATGCTTTAATCCGTATTTTGGGAAAAGGTAGTAAAGAAAGAGATGTTCCAATAGGAGAGTATGCTATCTATTATTTGCAAGAATACTTATCTGTGAGACACCTATTATTAAAAAATAAACCTTGTGATAAATTATTTGTAAATAATCATGGAGATGGAATGACTCGTCAAGGATTTTTTAAAATGTTAAAGGGATTACTAAAGGAAAAAGGATTGAATCCTGAAGTTTCTCCTCATACTTTGAGACATTCTTTTGCGACTCATTTAATTAATCGAGGAGCAGATCTTAGAAGTATTCAAGAAATGTTAGGACATTCTGATATTTCTACTACAAAAATATATACTCGAGTAAGTGATGAAAAAGTAATAGAAGATTATAATGAATATCACTTACGTAGTAAAAAGGAGTGAAAATATGAAATTCAAACGTATTTTTCTAATGGTTTTGGATTCTCTAGGAGTAGGGGAGACAACGGATGCTGCTAGCTTTGGAGATAGTGGTGCAAATACATTAGGACATGTAATGGAAAAATGTGATTTGTTTATTCCTAATTTAAAGAAAATTGGTTTTTTAGATACTTTAACGATGAGTGATAATGATAAAGTAGAAGCTTATTATACGATTGCAAAACCAATGAATGCTGGAAAAGATACTTTAAATGGACATTATGAAATGGTAGGTATTCAAAATGATGTTCCTTTTCAAGCTTTTAATTCTGGATTTTCTTTTGAAATATTATCTGCAATAGAATCTGTAACTGGTAGAAAAATTATTGGTAATAAATGTTGTAATGATGATTCTATTATTGAAGAATTAGGAGAAAGACAAGTTAATTATGGAGCATTAATTGTTTATACTTCAGCAGATTCTGATTTACAAGTAGCTGCTCATGAAGATTGTATTCCAATGGGTACTCTACATGAATATTGTCAAAGAATTAGAGAGATTTCTTTAAAACAAAATTGGAATATTGCTAGAATTATCGCAAGACCTTTTAATGGTACTCCTGGAAAATATAAGATGATTTCTTCTGGTAGAAAAGATTTTGCAGTAAAACCACCTAAAAGAAGTGTATTAGATAGTTTAAATGAATCTAATTATAGTGTGATAGGTATTGGTAAAATCAATGATATTTTTGATGGTGTTGGTATTAATAAGATGATTAAAGCTACTAATAATATGGAAGCTATTAATAAATTAACGGATATTATGGATAAGTCTTTTACTGGATTATGTATGGTAAATCTATGTGATTTTGATTCTTTATATGGTCATTTAAGAGATGCAGATGGATATGGAAAAGCAATTGAAGAATTAGATGTAGATATTCCAATTATCTTAAATAAATTAGATTTAGATGATTTATTAATTATTACAGCTGATCATGGAAATGATCCAACTTTCCAAGGAAATGATCATACTAGAGAGAATGTTCCAATTATTCTTTATAGTAGAAATTTCAAAACACCAAAACGTTTGGAACAATTTCCAACTCTTGCAAATATAGGGGCTTTGATAGCTGATAATTTTGATGTTGAAATGCCAGAAATTGGATCTAGTATATTAGATGAATTAGAATAAAAAAGATTTTCAGAAGGGGAAGAACTATTAAAAAAATAAGAACTAGATTATTCTGGTTCTTTTTTCTATAATTATATTTTTTTATTTTATAAAAGTATTTTAAAATTAATTTATTTTTGCAACAATATTATTCATTTATTTTTATACAAAATAATTAGTAGGGATAGTAGAGGAGAAGAATAGTATTTTGAGGTACCCTACTCATAACCTATTTTTTCTAAGCGATTCCCCCACTTCTATTTTTAAGTAATTTTAAGGCTGTTTTAGACCTATTATCTATCAGGATATATCTTTTACTACAATTCTATATAATACTCTTATATGAGCTTCTTTAGCATGTTTATTCTCGTACAATCATACGTCTTTTAAATCCTAAATTCACCAGATTTAACGTCGTAATTTTAGATGATGAATTACCCATCTAATACTCTCTAAATGCGTGAGATTGTATCGTGAATTTAGACGTAGAATTACCCATCTTTTGAGTTCTAAATCTCTCAGAATGCATCTACCCCTTTCAGGGGAGAAAGAGGGGTAGCAATAGGGGTAGTACTATATTAGAGGGGGATCTATATATAAGGTATATAGATATATAAAATAATAATAAATAAAAATAAAAAAAGAAAATAATAAATTATTTCTATATATATAGATCATTATAATAATTGATTGCTGAAACCACTTCTCTGAACATTTTATAAAGAGGGGAAGTGGTACAATATATGGTTTTTTATATAGAAGTTAACATAATATCAATTATAGGAAGTTGAATATAGGGGTGGATAGAAGGGTATTCCCCCTCTTTTAGAGTGAAATTTGCTTTAAAATGAAGTGATTTATTATATTAATTTAATTTATATTATTTCTATTTATTATTTAATTTATTTATAATTATAATTTTTATTTTATATATAATTTTTGATTTATAGTTATTTCTATTTCTGTTTTTTTATTCATTCTATAGGAAGAGAAGTATCTTGTAATTTGATTACTCCCCTACTTTCTCTATTTAATCTTTTTAAATTGATTCTTTAACAATGTTTCTTTTTATTTTCA
>JAEEGL011145908.1_pt1 | contig 13207 bp, 7 predicted proteins | sample 9134231 | NCBI WGS metagenome assembly JAEEGL01 (sample SAMN16246548, study PRJNA631951) | gut metagenome | biome: gut microbiome; feature: rumen; material: fiber-attached | host: Bos | place: Iran: Karaj | collected 2018-10
ATCCGGTTTGAACCGATGGATGCGGTGCAGCGTTTCGCGGTCTGGGATAACAACGTCAAAAAAATGGGGTTAGGCGATCTGATCGACGACGCCATGAAACACAAATTCGCCGGGCTCTATCCGGTCAGTGCCGGCGGAATCACCCTGGTGTTGGAGAACCTCGCCAAGGTCTCTCCCCGGAAGGACGAGGTGGAATCCCTGGTCGAACGTCTGATGGCGCCGCACTGTGAACTGCTCGGTATTCCATTGAGCGACGACAAGTTGCTTCCGGCCCGGGACTACAGCCTCGAAGGCCTGAACATCAAAAGCGTTATGCCGCCCGAACGCGTGGTGGCTGCCATACGTAACTTCCAGCAGGACGCCGCAGGCGGGGCCGACCGTCCCCGCATGAATCTGCTTCTCACCGGCGCGCCCGGGACCGGAAAAACGGAATTTGTCAAGTACCTCGGTAGCGTCCTGCACACCCGGGTCATCGTCAAGATGGGCAGCGATCTGCTGGGCATGTACGTCGGCAGCACGGAACAGAATATCCGCCTTGCGTTCGAGACGGCGGAGGCCGAACACGCCATCCTTTTCCTCGACGAGATCGACGGCATGGTCCAGAGCCGCAACCGCGCGGCGCGCAGCTGGGAGGTGACTCAGGTAAACGAGATCCTTCACCGCATGGAAAACTTCAACGGCGTGATGATCGGAGCCACGAACTATGCGGAAAGACTGGATGCGGCAATCCTGCGCCGGTTCACTTTCAAGCTCAAGTTCGATTATCTCGACGAGGTCGGAAAGAAGCTCTTCTTCGAGCGGATGTTCAGCACGACGCTCTCCACTGAGGAATCCCGCGCGCTGGCGCAGATCCCGATGCTTGCGCCCGGCGACTTCCGCACCGTCCGCCAGAGTTTCTTCTACCTCGGAGACCAGGTGAGCAACCTCGACCGCATCGACGCGCTCGCCCGCGAAAGCGAAGCCAGGACCGCCAATAGATTCGTCCCCAAATCACCGATCGGATTCTGATCCTCCCGGCCATGTTCCTCCTTGCAGGGGGAACATTTCTCCTCAAACAAAAACAACGGAGCGAAAAGGGGGTTCGTCTTTTCGAGGGGAAAGGCGTCCCGCGCAATGTCCGGGAAGCGGTAAAATGCTTCTGCGAAGCGGCCAATGACGGCAACGTCAGGGCAATTATCAAGGTAATTGACCTCGACGAGACCGGCGATCCCGAAATCCGGGAAGCGATTGTGCAGTTTGCCGACGACACGCTCAAGCGGAGACTGGAGTTTTTCCGGACACAGGATGATGCGTCAAAAGGCAAGCCATATTGAGGCATTTTTCGGATCTTTTTGTCACCCATCTGGCTAGAGCGCTCCGAGTCTTTTGTTTAGAGGATGTTTTTTTATAAAAAGAATAGTAATCGGTCTTGACATTCCCAAAAAAACTGCTATAGTTTCTGCAAATGAAGAAATGTGCGTATAACAGATTCACTTCCTAGGGGGCAATCTGAGAAAGGAGTTCCCGGATGAGCGATTCTCTTCCAGTTGTCATTGATTCGGATTGGGTTCTTTCGCTGTTTAATTCTTTGCAGACTGCGAATAGGGATAATCCTGTTGTTGTCTTTAAGCCGGATAAGACAGAAGATTTCAAAGTTGAAAACGAAAACGTCTGTTTCTTTCGTGTGAATCAAGTAGGCTTCGATGAAGAGTATCCGCGTCGGGAGTCATTTACAAACGTCATAAGGGTCCTGGACGATCCCGGTTTTAATTTTGTGTACGTTTTATCTGGTGATCGTTACGGAGTTTCTTTGTATATTGGCGTGGTAAAAAACAGTAAAACGTCAAAAAGACCCAATTTCAGCGCGATCAGTTATATTGAAACGATAGCGAAAACCTTCCAGGCAAATTTTAATGGAAGCCGCCTGACCCGGTTGTTTTTTACGGAAGGGAAGGAGGGAATCAACGGAAAAGACAATCTTACCAGTTTTCTGAATGGCAAAAAAGAGTTCAAGTATGCGGGGATGATTTTGGGGATACCCTCCACGGACAATGAGGGTGATGGTGGGAAACAGAAAGGTTTTCAAAATATTGACCGGCTGATTGACGGGATGCACGGCACGAACTGGCGTCTCACCGTAGTCTGTGAACCGGTATCCCCGGAAGAAATAAATGGTGAACACAATAAAGTGATAGAGCTTTATCAACGATTGCAGGCAGTAGAAAAAGTTTCTTATCAGATCGCTCACAGCAATTCAGCGAATATGTCCGGGGAAACGATTTTTTCGCAAATGGAAGCAAATATGACAGGAAAAACGGATACGACAGCTCTGGATATAGTCCACGCCTCCAGGAACGGACGGAAACAACAGAATCAAACTGCGTCTTCCGCAAATACAAACCAGAATACATTGACGAATAACTGGCAGTTAAATACAGGTTTTTCCTGGGGTGCGAACGAATCATACTCCGGCACAGTCGAAATCGTTAATAAAGGGAGTATGATGCTTACGAAATATCTGGAAGACAAAATACTGAACCGTTATCAGGCAGGTCCCAGCAATGGACTATTCAAGACATCTGTTTACTATATGACAGAAAAACCGGTGGATGTAAACAGAATCAAGGCCTGTCTTGTTTCTCAGTTTCAGGGTGACAAAGGGAATCAATGTCCATTGATCTGTAAGGAGCTGGAACTCAACGCCCTTGCAAAAAAAATGCTGTTCGCCGGCCAGAATCTTGATATAAACGATGAAATCTATTCTGATTTCGGAGTGCTGTTCGCCAGACCGGAATCCGAACTGAGGACCTTTCTTACTCCGCAGGAAGTGTCTGTTATAGCAGGTCTCCCGACAAAAGAGGTGCCCGGCATTCCCTTATCCGAATTCGTTTCTTTCGGTCTAAATGTTTTCCCTGCCCCCCAGAGTTCTTCCAAGAATGCGATTCAACTTGGAAACATGGTCTTCAAAGACTCTATGATAGAAGGCCCGCCTTTTATTTTGGACAAGGATTCCTTGAAAAAACACGTGTTTGTCGCCGGAGTGACCGGAAGCGGAAAGACAACGACCTGTTTGAAACTGCTTTCCAACGCCGGGTTGCCGTTCCTTGTCATAGAACCGGCAAAGACGGAGTATCGGATCCTGCTCAGGCAAAAACAGTTCAAGGATGTCATCGTATTCACCCTGGGAAACGAGTCTGTTGCGCCATTCCGTCTGAATCCGTTCGAACTGTTCAAAGGCGAAAACATCTCCGGTCATGTCGATATGATCAAAGCGACTTTTACATCGGCATTCCCAATGGAAGCCTCCATGCCTCAGATACTGGAGGAGGCGATTTATGCCTGCTATGAAGATAAGGGATGGGATATTTCAACAAACGAGAATAACTCTGGAAAGGAAGAGTTTCCTACTGTCTCCGATCTGCTGAGAAAAATGAAAGATGTTGTCAGAGAAAAAGGGTTCGGAGAGCGACTGCAGGCGGAATATGAAGGATCTCTTGTCAGCCGCTTGTCTCATTTGACTATTGGAAGCAAGGGAATGATGCTTAATTGTGCCCGTTCTGTGGATTTTGAGTTCCTGATGACGAATAAAGTGATCTTGGAAATGGATGAGATCAATGCCCCGGATGAAAAAGCGTTGCTGATGGGGTTTGTATTAAGCAGGCTTTCCGCATACATCAAGATGAAGCATGGGAGCGATATCGGCTTCCGGCATATAACCCTTGTGGAGGAAGCTCATCGTCTGCTTGCAAAAAACAATTATGCGGACAACGCAAGAAAGAATGCCGTGGCCGCTTTTTCCGACATGCTTGCCGAAGTTCGAAAATATGGAGAGAGTCTTGTCATCGCGGACCAGAGTCCTGACAAGCTTGTTTCGGACGTGTTGAAAAACACGAGTACGAAAATCATCCATAAACTGTTTGACCGGGTCGACAGGGAAGCCATCGGCGACACCATGCTGATGGACGATGATCAGAAGAAATATCTCTCCTCTCTGGATATAGGTCATGCAATCGTTTTTTCCGAACAAACCCCAAAACCCGTCCATGTCATGGTCACCGCGGACAGCGCAATAGACACGTCCTTGAAAACGCCTGACAATGAAATGGTCAAGAAAAGATTCGATGAGATGCGCGGAAAAATGGGGGTATCATTCCTGACTATTAATTTGCTGGTGGATAGATTTTATGATTCCATAAAAAAGACGTTGTGTCCCCATATGTGTCTTTCCGGGTTGGAGAAATACCGCAAGGATGTTGCGGAGGAAATGAACGGCCTGGATGCTGGAGTGAGTAACCCGAATGGCTTTTGGAAGAAATTTTTCCAGCGGTTCTATCAGGAAAAAGGGTATTATCGTACCAACTCGCCGGACGAGATGGAAAAACATATTGATCTCATGACCGGCATCTTCTCAAAAGAAACTTCGATTACAGATGAGGATGCCATTACCATCAAAATTTCGACCAGGTCCAAATAAATACAAATAACAGAAAGGATGTCATCATGGTTATCTCCGAAATCATTATCGGTGCAGTTGCCTTGGCAACTCAAATCGCAAAGACTGTCGTAACGATCGCGTCTGCTTTGGGGGTTTTGAAAGAAGTAGCAACATCTCTTTTAGAAGTCGGCCAATGCCTGGGCCTTCTCCCTTTTGACAAAGGTTTTGAGGAGATCGGCGATCAGGTGTTCCAGGCAAAGAATGCCGGGATCAAACCTGAGCTTTACGCGACTTTTGAAGATTATAAAAAAGCTGTCGAATCATATAAAGTCGATCCCGAAATATCAAACAGGTTGAGTCCACAGGATAAGATTCAATCTTTCCTCGAATATGAGATTGATCTTTTCCAAAGAAAATACCCTGGCATTTCTGTTGAACCCATTTTTACCGCATTTGCATCTTTCAACAAGTTTTTTACTCCGGAAAGAACTGCCCAACTCGCCCTGGTCATCAAGGACAATATCAACCTTCTTGTTGATGTTGTGAATTTTGTCTCGGGGGAAGAGACAAATTTCTCAAAACAAAATTCTGTTTTAGAGATTCTTACTCCTGTCGAAAAAGCCCTTGAGCCCGGCATTACAGATGTTGAAGCACAAAAAAGGATCACGGATTGCCTGTGATCCCATAGAGGTCTTGACTATATGGAATATCGTTTTTTTCTTGTCCCGCAGAAGAGGAGCTTCATCTTTTATAAAATTGTCCCCGAAAAAGATGACATAGAAAAAGAAGCAATAACAATAGACACCCCGTTTCCGATCAGTGGAGAAGAAACGATTGAATTTGAAGACGGAACCGCGGAAGATAGTCTAAAAAAAGCAATTGAATGTCTTTGCAATGAATTGAATCTGCCGGATGACAGCACTTTGTCATTTTTAGTCCTGAAAAGTTCCGATAAGAGACTGAACCGGGAGATAAAAAACGTTCTCGGAAATCGTATGAGTCTTGTTTCACTTGATTATCTTATGAGGCGAGCTCTTGAGAGGGCATCAAAAGAGTCTTTTCCTCTTATTGATATTTACGGCTTCAATTATGACGAAGTGAATTATTCGTTGAAAGATAACAGATTGAAAAAAAGGCCGTTCCATATTTTGGGATATACGATTCCGTCGGGAGAAAAAATGATGCTTTATGCAGACGGAAATGGACAGTTGTGTCCTGATCCCTGCAATCCCGGATGTTCTGATGAAATCCATTCGGACAAAACAAATTGGTTCTGCAAAGAATGCGGGATGTTTTTGCGAAACGATTTGATCCCGGAGCAGAAGGATTATGAATTCGCACAGACAAGGATCATGCGTATTGTTGATAATTTGAAAAAAGCTTTTCCGCATAATGAGATCCTTTGGGATGATACCGTTGATCGTTATGCCAGACAATTAGAACGACTGAATGCATTGATTATTCTGCCGGAAATAGACGCCAAGGATATTTCAACCCAAATCAATGCGTTCCTTTCGGCGTGCAGGAATTCCAAATCCCATGCCGGTTTTATGAACAAACGAAAAATGGATTCAAAGAACCAGTCAGTAAATGAAGGTTATAAGAAAGTCATTTGTGCCGTTTCAGATGTTTGCAATCATATCATGCACAATAAAATAGAAGATTGTTCAAAAGAGATCACAAATATAAATACTAATCTCTCTTCAATACAGAACAATATAAGAGAAAATCAAATTGATTTGGAGAAATGGAAACAACTAAAAGAGAACATGAATTACACTCAGGTTGAAGATATTACGTTGAGTATCAAGCCCGTTATAGGAATTCCGCTTAATCAGACAGAATATCAAAGGCTGTCAATTTTTAATGCGGCAAATAATGGCATTGCTACTGCAGAAAAGAATATAAGTGAGTTAAATGATAAAATTCAATTTTTGGAAGCGCAAAGTGCCTCTCGGAAAAATGAGATAATAAAACTTATTTATCCTCAAGGGATTTGTGAAATCCTGCAGCGCCTTGTAAAAGAATCTGAACAGCTTTTATAGATTCAGCTGCTATCCGCGCGTATGACATCTGCAGGGTGTGGATTACGGGGGGCAGGAGTGAACATCGCTTTTTTTGATAATCTCCAAAACTGACATGTACCAATGCCAAGAAGCCACCTATGGTATGCTTTCAAGAAGAAAACACATCATATCCGTATACAAGCGTTTGCCTTCCAGTATATTGCCATTTTTGATTGCAACACAACATGGCGCAATGTAGTTTTCCCACAAGTGCTGATAAATATACCGTGCACAACTGAGTCTGTCAATTTTTCTGACAAGGATCGGTGCGATCTTATAGTAAAGGCCCAGGAGTTCTCTTTCTTTCTTTCCTCCAACTGAGAACGAATCACGCAAATGAATCATTAGATAAAAAGTTCTTGCGATTGTCAACGGGGAACATCTCAATGCATTTGTCGTTGCGGTGACAACGAAACAACAAGATTTTTGTTCCGTTTTTACTACTCTTTCTGGCGGTTCATAATTTACTTTGTAAACAACATTCCCCTGCTGATTCTGACTTTGATTCTGGAGGGGCTGGTTTGTGCTTTGTTTGATATTATTACCAGGGGGGGGAGCCTTTTGAATCGCCTCAGCGATTCGAGTTGCCAAATCATTCAATGAAGCAGGATCTATATTAATAGAAGAAGAATTATTTCCATTATTGTTGCCAACAAATACATATGAAACGGAGTTTGACGTTGATGACTGGAGAGTATTCTTTTTTCTTTGGCCTGTGCAAAACTGGAGGTTTGTAATCCTTTTCTGATTTAGAGCATCGTCCATATCCAAGGGGCGGAAGAAATAGCAAAGACGCAACAGTTGTTCTGCATCCGACAGCTTGACCCCGCTTAGCTGTTGCTGCTGTTCGTAGTCTTTTTCTCGGGCCGCATAAAGTATCTCCACGATGCGTCGCAGAGCGTCTTTACTTCCAAGGGCGGCAGCGATCTTGTAATCTACCATGTAATCCCCATTGAGTCTTGGGATGATACGTGGATGCAGACTGCTCATGTTTGAGAAAACTTTTTCCGCTTTTTTAAATACCATAAGCGGATCCGGACGGAACAGAAAAGCTCGTTGCTTTCCTTCCCGGACGGCCTCTTGAGACGAGGGAAGATAATGCCCTAACTCAGCAAACCTCTTTTTTAGTTTGGTAATTTCATTGTCTCTTCCTTCTTGGGTGTAAAGAGATATCATTTCAAACAGAGAGTTTACCGCATTTGACTTTAAAGAAATATATTTGTCCCGTGGATAGTCTCCAGTACTTTGAGCGAGTATTTCAATTGATTTGTCTATCTCTATTAAAACAAGATTCAGATATTGAAGCTTTCTTTCCGCCTCCAGAATCCGTTCTTCTTCCTTTTTCCTGCATTCTTTGAAAAAGATCTGTGCTTTACAAGAATCTTCGTTCAGGCGAGTCAGATCCTTGGTAAATGCCCTTGTCAGTTCTTCCGCCCTTTTTTTTATGATGATATAATTGGAGCATGCGAGAGTTTTAATGTATGCTGCCGTTTCGCGAAATCCAAGATAATTTCTGCACAAGCACTTTGTTCTGACATTTTCCCGCGAGGAATCCGGTGCTGTGAATGTCCGGCAGATGAATGACCCCAGTCTCCTCTCAAAGAGAGACCGCCTTTTCTTTTCCGGTTTGTCTGTTGTCTGTTCGTATTTGCTTCCGACAATAGCGATATTGCAATCCGATTTGACTTCAGGTGCTGTTAGAACAAAATTCTTAACAATGCGATTTAGCTTTATCCTTTTTTTCGGCCCGGTTCCCTTAAGCAACTTGACCAGCTGGGGAAAAGAGATTTCCTGTCTTAAATCACGATAGTTGACATATTCCAATTTCAATCTCGGTCCATAGGTTGCCAGGATAGGGATTTGTGAAAAGTAATTTGAAAAGGAATCAATAACCTCTATTAATCCGAGGGATTCTCCCTTGAATGCATCAGCAACATACGGAACACGTAAAAGACAAGTCGGTTTGTCAATCAATTCGGGAAAGCAGCAAACAGTTGAGATATCAGCTAAAAGCTTTGCGATGGTTTGCTGGATTACAGGGGTTGACGGGATGGCAAACCGATCGCACAAAGGAAGCAGTTCATCATTGTAAAGAGAATCCAGCTTCTTGAAGATCTGATAGAGTGGTGTGTTCTTTTTGCCGGGATCGTCTTTGAGTAAAGCTGCTATAGCTTGCACGTATTCTTTATCACGTTGACGACTGTCATAATAATGTCTTGATTGAGATATGTTCCGTTCTGCCATTTTTTATTTTGCCTTGATTAAGTAGTTGATAGCATTTTGCGTAGATGATGTGACTTCCTGAAAAATTGCTAATGCAATATCCAGTTTTTCTTTTCTCTTGCTGGAATAATTTTCCATCATTGAAAGAGCCATCAACGATTTCACATCCGAAGAATTCTGGATCTTTTCCCGGCATTCCGCGGTTTTTTCAATTTCAGCCTGAATCTCGGATGTCAAAAGCTCATTTATATCCGTAACGAGTTTTTCAAAAATGGCGTTTACATCACTTTTCCGGTCAGATTTGCGGAGAGAGATTTCTTCTATGAATCTCATAATAAGATTCGCGTCATCCGTTTCTTTGTTGTCAGGGGACGAGTAACCGGTTACACCATAGCATTGAATCGTCATCTTTAAAACAGTCTCTCTGATTTTACTGAGGATGCGTTTCCTGCTTGTCGCACCGATCCCGTCCATGTGTGTTACGACAAAAAGAACCGGCGTGGCCGGAGACAATTCCTCCAGAAAATCTATGTCATATTGGCTGACATCACCATTTTCATGAGTCGTGATCCAAATCAGGTGATCGGCGAATCTGAGGTGGGACATGGCAAGTTGTCTATCCGACAGAGCGGTGCTTTCTTCAGAGTCCGGTTTGGAATATCCCGGAGTATCAAGAAGAACAATATTATCCGGAAGATTATAGGATGGCGTCTGGATGATGCAACTACTGATAAATGAAGAAAAACCTATGTCATATTGTTTATGAAAATCATGGGATATGGCCTGCATCTGATTGCGACTGACATGGATCCCATCCCGTCCATGTGTATTGGACAACAAGAATTCTTCTCTGGGACCTTTCATCACAAATGCCGGGATCGAAGTCGATGGGTTTTGATTGACATAAAGAAGATCATTCAACCCCGCGATTGCGTTGATGAATGCAGATTTCCCCGAGCTGAACTGTCCGCCAAGCCCCAGTACAGTCTTATCAAAAATAGATGTTACCATTTCTAGATTCAGTAGCTTGTTGCAAAGTTCCATTGCCTGTTTGTACAACATGGAGCAATGGGGAAAGTCCAGACTTTCCAGTTGCATAAAGAAATCATACCATTCTTTTTTTATTGTTTTGACGGTCGAAACAACATTGGAATTCGTTTCGGTTTCATCTTTACATCCAAAGATTTTTGCCAACAGATCAATTGCTTCTGCTGGATTTGTAAGAACAGGATTAATTGCAGCCTGAGGCGGACGGCGGCGTTTGTTGCCCTGTTTGTTGTCGCGGCGTGCGGCGGTAGGCTTTGGTCGTTTGAGATCAAAGATGCTCATGAAATAAGTTCCTTTTGCAAATCCCGCAAGTCATTAAGGAAGCTGCGGCGACCACTAATATTCCGTTTTTTGTCTTTTGATTCTTTTTCCAGTTGTTTTAGGCTCTCGCTTATCTTGTCGCGTACGCTTATTGAAAATGTGGACGCCTGTTCCATCAGGATTGTTTCTATTGTTTCTGCGTTTTTGTCCAGCAATGCTCCAATGTCATTTTGTATCTCGGTCAGTTCATCGACCAGAAGACTGGATAAAGAGTGAATATCGTTTCCTCTTGCAACCCCATCCGGGAACATCGCATTAATAATGTTACAGTATTTTGTCGGATTGATTGTAATATCTGGAAGATTAATTTTTGCGATTGCGAGCCGAAGAGGCACAAGAATGTCATCCTCATTGTACTTGTATTTTTCAATTGCAGTTGTAACGGCTTCTTTAATACTTGTTCTAATTTGCTCTAAAATGACAAGATTGTTGAAATCCTCGTGGATGAGTTTTGCACAACGGGCCGCATATCCCTTGAGATTATCCTTGATCGGGCCTGTTTCAAGAGTATAAAACTCTTTTTCAATTGTTTGTATTGTCTTATTCAATCCTAAAAATCCGCTGGACATAGACACCTGGCGGCGTATTTTCTTGCGGTCCGGCTGTTTACAACGAGAAAAACTTGTACGATTATCAGGAAGAATAACATCGCGCAGGTGCCGGAGTTTTGCTTTTGCATTTTGCGATTCCTCCTCAAAAATGGCAGAGATTTTTGAGGAGGCTCGATCAATGGCATCCTCCATATCACGTCGTCTTGCAGCGATATCTTCCGTCTTTTCGACAGAAAGCGTCTTAATGCCTTTTGTAACATCTTCAATGATTAATGTCAGGACATTGAGAATTGTTCTCTGTGCAGCTTTCTTGAACTCTTCCGTTTTTAGCTGTTTGATGTCCTTTTTGTTGTCACGCAACCGCCTGAACTCCTCAGCGATTTTGTCTAGGCCGCTGATTTCCCAAAAAGAATTTTCAGAGGGAATTTGAGAGTCGTTCATTGCCATCAGCCCCTCTAGGATTGTTCTCTCATCTTCCGTCAGATCTTGTGGAAATTCTTTATGATTCACCTTTTTGCCGGATTGCAATTTGTTATAAATCGAATAGGCCATCGAAGATATCGGAATAGGCTTGTGCTTGTGAAGAGCTTCCGCGGACCATCCTTTGCTTGACAATACTTCTTTGTATCGTTCATTGATTACATTGCAAGTCTTTTTTATTGCTGTATCCAAATCCATCTTGTTTCTCTCGTTTAGAACGGCGCTGTCAAATCGACTTGCAAGAACAACAATATCGCTGATGCCTCTTTCGGGAAGCTTATTGAAAAGCAAATCGACATCATGCTTGTCCAAAAATGGGCAGGCTTTCGAAAAGTACAGGACCGCATCGCATTTCTCCAGGAAATTCATCGTACATAGGTGTCTCGAAATCACAGGATCTCCGAGGCCGGGAGTGTCTACAATTTCAATCCCCTTAAGGTCCTTTATATTGACGGTAAGTTCCACGTAATCGACAATCGAATGGTACTGCCCGTTTTCCCCGACATATTCATCAAGTGATTTCCGAAGATCCTGGACTTTCTTTACTTCTATTGTTTCCACCTTTCCAAGTTTGTCCAGTACACCTGTTCGAGTTTCCACGTCATTCACTAGTTCATGTGCCGCAATCATATAGTCAGACAAATCAAACTGATCCTTCTTTGCCAGAAACTCTTTTTCAAAAATGTTCTTCTTGCAGGGAGAAGTTGGGGTAGATTCAGATGGGGCATTCCGATTTACCAACCCTTTCAGCTCTCTTTTCCCCTTCTTGACCAGTTCATTAAGATCATCATAGTATTTTCTGGGCGTCTTAGTTTTTTTATAAGAAACGTCCTTTTCGTCATGTTCCTTTCGAAAATCCCTTATATACTTAGCATATGCCGAGTCGAGTTGCCGTAGATAGCTATCATTAAGCTCTTTTATGCGATTCCAACTATTCTCATTGAAATAGTGGATTGTAATTGTATTCTTTTTTCCGTAAGTCAATATTGTCAATGCGGCTGTCATCGGAGTCGGCGCTTTAGGAAGGACATCCTTTCCCTCAAAAAACACCATATTGAGAAAAGATGATTTTCCCGCCTTCATCGCTCCGATTATTCCGACACGAAGGACCTCGCTCTCCGCGCTGTTCTCTTTTAGAGCTGCATTGAGGGTTCGAACGGCATTTTTGAACTCAATAGAATAATCCTTTTTCGTGTATGATGGATTATTTCCGAGGCAGACATCTATTTTGTTAACCGTTTCCAGAAACGTTTTCATTTCGTTATTATTTTTCATGTCGTTCCTCAATGATTATTGTATTACAAGTTGTGTCGGGATCCAATATAGGGTTTCCGAGTTATTTCTTGCAGTGTGTTGATAAAATCACGGGAGTCCTTCAACATGTTTTCCCGTTTTTCGGTTTCTGCAATGCTTCGTTGCTTATCCTGTTCAAGTTGTTTCATATGCGTGTCATATTCCTCAAGCTGACGGGTGCATTCCTCTTCCAGTGATTTCAAAAGTGCTTCCGATGCTTTTCGGAGAGCATTTTCCACATGGGGATACAACCGTCCGAGAAGCACATTTGTAACACGCTTCTGATAGTTTTCCCGGGCAATGTCATGGTCGGAAGGCCCTAAAAGGGCTTTGCCCAGAGAAATGATTTCCGGCAACAATACAATGGCAACTTCAATCCATGGATTGACAACGTCCGTCAAGACTGCAGTAATGCCGGTAGCCATTTTGTAGTATTCGTTCTTTTTTTCGTTTTCCTGTTTCTTTTTATCATCTATTTTTTCAAAAGCGGACAGGGCCTGACCGAGAACTCCAGAATTAATCAAATCCTGAGTGCTCCGGGCCAGACTGATAAAACAATCCTCAAGGTTCTTTTTCAATTTCACATCGTTTATACAGGAGAAATTGAGCATGCCGACAAATGAATCGATTTGCGTGGAAGTTGTTGTCCTCAGATGATGGATTAGAACGGGACGGATCGCATTGAGAATGATCGCCTCAAGCGCCTGTGTGTCTTTCACCAGTATCATGTCTGCACAAAGGTCTGATTTCGCCAAAAGAGCCCCCTCTATGTCGTTCATGATGATTTGAAGCTGTTTTTCAAAATCTTCTTC
>JAEEGL011737838.1_pt1 | contig 13207 bp, 11 predicted proteins | sample 9134231 | NCBI WGS metagenome assembly JAEEGL01 (sample SAMN16246548, study PRJNA631951) | gut metagenome | biome: gut microbiome; feature: rumen; material: fiber-attached | host: Bos | place: Iran: Karaj | collected 2018-10
ACGTTCTCTGCAGGATACATATTGATCTTGTCCAGGGTGGTGTCGGTGAGCACGAGGGCGTCATTTACCAGTTCCTGTACTTTATCGTCTTTCTTCCCTGCGCTGTAGTCGCTGAAAGTTAGGCAGTCTGAGAGGAACTCGTTTGTAACGAACAAAACGTCTTTTTTGATGGTTCTGAGGTTCATATCTTTCTTTCTAATTAGAATTCAATATGCAAAGATAGTGAAATTTTGACATTTGACGCTGAATAATTAGAAATACCAGCCGTTGTCTATGATGCGGGAAACGCCTTTGCCGGCATCTTCGTGCCCCAGGATCCGGCGTGCGGAGACGATGTTGCTGCAGCCGGCAAAGTAGTCGCTGCGACCGGGGACCAGGGAATTGGTGTGGACCATTCCGCCCTGGCTGTGGATGAATCGCTCCCCACCTATATAAATTGCTACGTGATATATACGTGTGCTCCCGTCGTCACGCGGACGTCCGAAGAATACCAAATCGCCGGGCAGCAGGTTACCCCAGCCGACACTGATATCCACTGCTTCGCCGCACCTCTCCTGCTGGGAGGCGTTGCGGGGCAGCAGGATGCCGCAATCCATATAGGCGCGCTGCGACAGTCCGCTGCAGTCAAGCCCCTTGACTGAAGATCCCGCCCACAGGTACGGAATGCCCATATAACGCCCGGCGTTGGAAACAATGTCTCTTCCGGTGGGGTTCTGACTTGCGAAAAACTTTCTGCAGTCGGCCACATCCCTGCGTGCCACATAAGCTTCCCGGCCGTCGGGAAGGCGGCAGCGGTAATATGCGCCTGAAATCCCTGTGCAGGCCACAATGCAGCCGCGCACGGCATCGCTCACCTGGGCAGCACGTTTTCGCGGAGCAGCCAGCAGCGGGGTGTAATGAGCTGTGACAATCAAACGCGGCGATGCCTTCCATGCCATTGCTCCGTCATAGTCGGTAAAGAAAAGGCTGCCGTCGGTGACCCAGGCGATATAGCCTTCGGGAGTAGAAATCATTGACCAGCCGCCCCGCCGCTCAATTATCCAGCAAATGGCCCCCATAAGCATCTGTGTGCCCATTTCGGCCTCATACTCCGGTTCTTCGCGCACGTTCATGACGCTGATGCGGCAAATGCCATAGTCTTTGCGGGTCTTGTCATCGTCAAGGGTTTTGGGCATCGGCAGAGTCCTTGCCACATCTTCTGCGGTGACAGCATATTTTTGCGAGCATCCTGCCAAAAGCAGAATGGCCGCGATGATATATAGGAATTTGTGGGGAGACATAATCGCTATTTTCTGCTAATTTAAGCTAAATTTGTGAGACAAAACCTGCTGATTATGAAAAAACCGACGCTTGCTGCGATCCTTATGCTCCTTTGCATATCCGCTTTTGCCGAAACCCGATGGACAATAGACAGCATTACCAACACGATAGTGATGGATGCGGCCTCCAATGCCCCGCACAAAGACCACATAGAGATGAGCGGTCAGCGGGCTGCTGTGGTTTATTACTGGGGAATCGATGAAGAAGGACGATATTACTGCGAGTATCATCACGTGTTCCCGCTGCTGAGGATGGTGCCTAACAAGACCAGTTCTTTCTTCCCGTACAATCATACAACCGACGTGGCCGGGATGATAAAGGCCGACGGCAAGGTGCCCGACTTCAAGGCGGTTAAAGTCGAGTTGGACGGCACCCTCAGGGTGATTGAGACAACCGGGACCCTGGAACTGAGCAGGGTGAATTTCCCCAGCACCACCGACCAGGCCGTGTATGAGATGTTTTACGTGAAAAACATCTCCGACAAACCCGTGAAATTGGAAGTCCCCGACTATAAGTACACTTGGGCGAGCGACCCGGAACGCGGTGTCAAGGGGAGTTATGTGATGGATATCGAGTTGGTTTACGGCGGCACGGCCATCTTGCAGCCGGGAGATACCCGATACTTTTTTCTGGTGATGCAGGCCTATGAAAAGGACAAGGCGGCGATAAAACGCATCAAGCCCGATACCATTGCCTTTCCGGCCGAATACGCCGCCCGTTTGGATCTGTTCAAACAGTTGAGCGACAATCTGATACTTGATACTCCGGACGAGGTTATAAACACCGAATTCCGCTATGCCAAACTGCGCGCCAGCGAGAGTATCATCGCCACCAAAGGCGGCTTGATGCACGCCCCCGGCGGCGAGGCCTATTATGCCGCACTCTGGTGCAACGACCAGTGCGAATACGTGAACCCGTTTTTCCCGTTTACCGGCTACGAAACCGGCGTGAAATCTGCCTACGACTGCTACAAGCAGTATTCCCGCTTTATGAATGACGCATACGAGCCCATCCCCAGTTCTATCATTGCCGAAGGCGACGATATCTGGAATGGAGCGGGCGACCGGGGCGATGCCGCCATGACAGCCTATGGCGCAAGCCGTTATTGCCTGGAGTGTGCCGACAGGCAGGTTGCGCGGGATATATGGCCGCTCATACAGTGGTGTTTGGAATATTGCCGTCTGCACCTGAACACAGAAGGCGTGGTACTCTCTGACCACGACGAACTGGAGGGCCGTTTCGAAGACGGGGATGCCAACCTGTGTACATCCACTCTCTATTACGACGCGCTTTTAAGTGCCTCTTACCTGGCCAGGGAATTGGGCCTTGGCCGCAAGATGTCAAAAACATATATCAGGCAGGCAAAGCAACTGCGCAAGGCTATTAAAAACTACTTTGAGGCAAATGTAAACGGTTATGATACATATCGTTACTACGAGGGCAACGATATTCTCCGATCCTGGATATGTATGCCGCTGGTGGTGGGCATCTTTGACCGTGCCGACGCCACTATGGACGCACTGTTCGAGAGCCCGCTCTACACCGGCGAAGGCCTCCTGACCCAGATGGGAGAGGAGACTTATTGGGACCGTTCTACCCTCTACGCCTTCCGCGGCGCTTACTTTGCCGGCAAGGGCGATTACATCACCCCCAAGGTGAGTGCCTACAGTCACCGCCGCCTTCTGGAAGACCACGTGCCGTATCCCATAGAGGCCTGGCCCGAAGGCCGGCAGCGCCATCTTTCTGCAGAAAGCGGACTATATTGCCGCATATTCACTGAAGGAATGTTCGGCATCCGGCCCACGGGTTTCAGAAGTTTTACGATGAAGCCGTCTTTTCCGGAGGACTGGAACAGGATCTCTCTCAAGAGGGTCCGTGCCTTCGGCGGCGACTTTGATATCAGTTGTGAGCGTAAGGGCAAAAGGATAGTCACCACCGTAACCGACAATGCGACGGGACACGTCAAGATGTACAAGCGCAGCCAGGGCAAGGCATTCAAGGTGAAGATATGAGACGTTTCAACTCGCAGGCGGATTACATCAGGGCCAGGTACGGCATCAGGCTGCAGAAACTTGTGGTGGACGCCGGCTTTACCTGCCCCAACCGCGACGGAACAAAGGGCCGCGGGGGATGTACCTTCTGCGACAACAACGCTTTCCACCCCAATTACAGCACTCCTGACAAGAGTATCACCCGGCAACTGGAAGAGGGAATAGAATTCCATCGCGGGCGTTATCGCCGTGCCGGCGGCTATCTGGCTTATTTCCAGCCATATTCCAATACCTACGCCCCTCTGGAAAAACTCAAGCTGCTTTATGGCGAGGCCCTCGCTCATCCCGAGGTGCGCGGAATAGTGATAGGCACCCGCCCCGACTGTGTGGACGGGGAAGTGCTGGATTACCTGGCCGAGGTGGCGAGGGAGCACTTAGTGAGCGTCGAATACGGCATAGAATCGTGCAATGACTCCACTCTGGAACATATCAACCGCCGGCATACCTGGGCAGATGCGGTAAAAGCAGTGGAGATGACCGCCTCCAGGGGGCTTCATACGGGGGCGCATTTCATACTTGGCCTGCCGGGTGAATCTTGTGAGGCGATGCTCGCTTCAGTCGGGAAAATCAACTCGCTCAGGATAGACAGCATAAAGTTTCATCAGCTCCAAATCATAAAGGGCACGAAAATGGAAGAGGAATTCGCTCAGCATCCCGAGCGGTTCGAGACATTCACTGCCGAAAGGTATATCGACTTTTTTGTGGATATCCTGGAGCGCCTCAGGCCAGATCTGGTGATAGAACGCTTTGCGGGGGAGGTTCCCCCCAGATTTGTAAATACCACGCCGTGGGGTCTTGTGCGTAATGCAGAGCTTATCAGGATGCTGGAAGAGAGGCTGCAGGAGCGAGAAACTTTTCAGGGTAGGCTGTATCGCCCGAATTTTTAGTATCTTTGCACAATTTATATCGACTTTGACTATGCAAGATTTCTCCGACAAAATTGTGATGGAAGGCCTGACCTTCGACGATGTTCTGCTGATACCGGCACGCAGCGAGATTATTCCGCGCGATGTAAACGTATCCTCTGTATTTACCCGCGACATTCCCCTCAGCGTTCCCATAGTATCGGCCGCGATGGACACCGTGACCGAATACGAGATGGCGATTGCAATGGCACGCGCCGGCGGTATCGGCGTTATCCACAAGAATATGCCCATCGATATGCAGGCCGACCAGGTGCGCAAGGTAAAGCGTGCGGAGAACGGAATGATATACGATCCCGTCACCATCAAGGGCGACCAGACGGTGGGCGACGCGCTGGCGTTGATGGCTGCCAACCATATCGGAGGTATTCCGGTGGTGGACGGCGGCGGCTATCTGGTGGGTATCGTCACCAACCGTGACCTGCGTTTCCAGCACGATCCTCATCGCCGCATAAGCGAGGTGTTGACTCGTGAGAACCTGGTGACTGCAGGTCCCGACACCGATATCCCCGCCGCCACGGAAATCATAATGCGTTCTAAAGTCGAGAAGCTTCCCGTGGTGGACGCCCACGGCAAACTGGTGGGTCTTATCACTTACAAGGACATCACCAAAATAAAAAACAATCCCGAGGCCAGCAAGGACTCCAAGGGCCGTCTGCTGGTTGCTGCCGCGGTGGGCATAAACTCCCACAGTCTCGACAACGTGGAGCAACTGATCGCGGTCGGCACCGATGCTGTCGTGTTGGATACGGCCCACGGCCATTCGGTCTTTGTGCTTGATACCATCAAGAAGATCCGCAAGGCGTTTCCCGATATACAGATCGTGGCCGGCAATATCGCCACCGCCGAAGCGGCAATTGCCCTCAAGGAATGCGGTGTGGATGCAGTCAAGGTCGGCATAGGCCCCGGCAGCATCTGCACGACCCGCATCATCGCCGGCATCGGCGTGCCTCAACTCACCGCCGTGCTCTCCGTGGCCGGGGCGCTCAAGGGCAGCGGTATCCCCGTCATTGCCGACGGCGGCATCCGCTATTCGGGCGATATCACCAAGGCACTTGCGGCAGGTGCCAGCACCATAATGGCGGGATCCTTGTTCGCCGGAGTCGAAGAGGCTCCCGGAGAGGCCATCATCCTCAACGGCCGCAAATTCAAGTCGTATCGCGGAATGGGATCGCTTGAAGCTATGCAGAAGGGCTCCAAGGACCGCTACTTCCAGGATATGGAAGAGGACATCAAGAAACTTGTGCCCGAGGGAATCGTGGCCCAGGTGCCTTACAAGGGTACCCTCGCCGAGGTGGTCTATCAGTTGGTGGGCGGCCTCAAGGCCGGTATGGGCTATTGCGGAGCCCGCAACCTGGAGGCTCTCCACGATGCCAAGTTCGTCAAGATCACCGCTTCGGGTATGGCGGAGAGCCATCCCCACAATGTGACCATCACCCGCGAGGCTCCCAACTATTCGAGATAACGGTGAGAAAGATTGCCCTCATAGCACTGTTGTTGGCGGCTTTTGCCGGCTGCATCCGCAGCGAGGACGACCGCATAGCCAGGGTGGGCAGTCATATACTGTATCAAAAAGACATCAAAAGGCTTCTGCCGGAAGGGGTTTCGGGCGAAGACAGCGCGGCTATGGTGCAGCAGTACATCAATACCTGGGCTATGGCACACCTGAAGATGCTGAAGGCGGAGGAGGTGCTTTCCGCAGAGGAGAAGGACATTACCCGCGAGGTGGAGGACTACCGCACCAACCTGCTTAAATACCGGCTCGAACGCAAGATTACCGACGCCCGGCTGGACACCACCGTAACCGATGAAGAGATACGTCTCTACTATGAAGAGCACAGTCAGAACTATCAGTTCCCATACATAATAGCCAAGGCGCGTATCATCACCCTTTCCCAGACTTCGCCCAACCGGGACGCCGTCAAGAAAACATACAGCGCATCCGGCGGCGATGACGAGAAGGAGCTTCGCGAACTGTGTGCCCTTTACGCAGAGCGCTTCGAGGAGTTCGGCGGCAACTGGATGCCTATGCCCACGATAGCCAAGGCGGTGCCGGGACTGGATGCCGAAAGCTGTGAGACGATATTCCGTACTTCGGACAAATACATCAAGGTCGGTGACGGAAAGGACTACTTCATCTATCTTACAGAAAAGATTCCCGCCGGCCAACTGGCGCCTTATGAGTATTGCCGCCAGAGTATCAAGGATGCCATCCTTCTCAAGAGGAAACAGGATATTCTCACACAATTGGAACAAGACTTGCTGCAAGAAGGAATCGAGTCAAAAAAACTGATCATATACGATGCTGAACAATAAAAGGGTTTTAGGATTTTTCATCTCTGCGGCGCTGTTTGCGGCCGCTTCTGCAACTGCCGGGGCACAGACCTACGGTGGCGGGCTCATCGACAAGTCCGTGGCCACCGTTGGGAATGATGTGGTCCTGCTTTCGGACATAGAGGAAGAGGTGCATATGATGCAGGCCGGAGGATTTACCGTGGATGCCAATTCCCGCTGTCAGATTTTGGAAAACATAGTCTCCTCGAAGTTGTTCCTTACACAGGCCCGCCTGGATTCGCTCACCGTGGGCGAAGATCAGGTCAAAGAGCAGGTGGAGCAGCATATGATGAAGGTGATGAACACTCTCGGCGGAGAGAAGGAGGTGGAAGAGTATTTCAAGAAACCCTTGTACAGGCTCCGCGCCGATTGGTCCAAAATGTTCCGCGAGCAGCTGCTTATCCAGCAGATGCAGCAAAAGGTTTATTCCAGCATCCCCAAGATGACACCCGCGGCAATCAAGGAGCTGTGCGACACGATACCGCAGGAAGACCTGCCGGTTATCCCCACCCAGTACAAGCTTCGTCAGATAGTGCTCTACCCCGACAAGGAGTCGGCAGCGATGGTGGTCAAGGAGAGGCTCCTGGATTTGCGTGAAAGGGTCATCGCCGGCGAGAAATTCTCTTCGCTGGCACGTCTCTATTCGCAGGACCCCGGCAGCGCGACCCGCGGCGGTGAACTTGGCATGCGTCCCAAATCGGTGTACTGGCCGCAGTTCTCTGACGCGGCGATGGCGCTCAAGGCGGGGCAGGTCTCCCAGATAGTCGAGACCCCCGACGGCTTCCACATCATTCAGATGATAGAGAAGTCGGGTGATATGTTCAACGCCCGCCATATCCTCATTAAACCCACCTATACCGCAAGGGACCGCAATGCCGCATTTTCGCGCCTTGACAGTATCCGTTCCGAGATAGTTGACGGCAAAATAACTTTCGAAATGGCGGCGGTACGCAATTCCGAGGACTTCAAGACCCGCACCAACGGCGGTATGATGGTAGATGAGTACAGCGGCAGTTCGCTGCTCGAAAAGGACCGTCTCAACCCCAACGATTACTCTGTGATCAAGGATATGCAGCCCGGAGACATTTCCGAACCCTTCGAATCGCTGGACAACGAAGGCCGCGGCCACACGATATACAAGATTGTCCGTCTGGACCAGGTCACCCCTTCGCACACCGCATCTTTTGAGACCGACTACGATGCCCTGGTGACGATGGCAAATGAGAAGAACGCCCACAGGGCCATAGATGATTTCGTGACGGAAAAAAAGAAGACTACCCACATCAAGATAGACCCGCTGTTTGGCGGATGCAAGTTCGTAGATGAAGATTGGATCGCAAAGTAGATTCGGCTTTTTACTTCTAATCCTGTTGGTTATCCTGACGCTCGGCAGTCCCGATGCCGACGCTCAGCGTAAAAGGCGCAGAAGCCGTAGCCGGGACAGCTTGCTTACCTTGCTGAATGCAGAGTATGCGAGGGTCTTTGAACGTCCCGGTCACCGCGAATTCCGCGAAGTCAAGGGACCGGCCACATTTCTGCACAACGGGGCATATATGTTCTGCGACTCCGCAATATGGAACGTCAGTCTCAATCAGGTGGAGGCTTATCAGAACGTCAAGCTGGTCCAGGACAAGACCGTTGTCAAGAGCGACAATGTGATCTACTACGGCGACGATAATATAGCCCGTTTCCGGGGCGACCTGGTGGAGGTGTATGACAAGGACAAGAACACCCTCCGCACCAAATATCTCGACTATAACACAGAGGACAGTACAGCCAAGTTCAGTTTCGGCGGAGCTATGAAAACCGCAGAGGGCGAGGTCATAGAGAGCGAACGCGGCACATACGATGCAAAGACCGGAATCTGCCGTTTCGAAGACAATGTGGAGATGTTTACCGACAGTCTGTTCATAAGGACCTCCAGTCTTGACTACGACACAAACCAGAGCAAGGCCTATTTCGGCAAACGGACCCAGATGTGGAAACGGGACATCTATATGCGGGGCGATTACGGATGGTATCTGCGTGACAGCGGCGTGGTATATTTCGACACCGCCGTGTATATGAACAACCCCGACTACGAAGCCTGGTGCGACTCGCTCTACTACTGGCAGCACTCGCGCCGCGGACGGATGCGCCGGAATGTACAGCTGCTGGATTCTCTGAACAATACATACTTTGTCTCGGATGCGGCCGATATGGATTTCGATTCGGTGAACAATCTCTATGCAACGCTGTTCCTGAATCCCGCATCGGTCTTTGTGGGAGAGAATTCCGATAATCAGATTGACACTCTTTTCTGCCGTGCCGACACTATGCTGTTTTACACGCAGCGGGTGTGCGACATAACTGACGAGCAGAAAAAGGACAGCGAAGAGGCTCTCAAGCAGGTTAATTTCGATGCAATCGGCGAAGCCGAGAAAAAGGCCAGAGAAAAGAAAGAACAGGAGAAAAAGGCCGCAATAGAGAAACTCCCCGAGTATATCGCATACAAGAAACGTCAGGAAATTGCCGAGAAAAAGCGTCAGGACAGCCTTGCTGCGGCTCGTGGTGGAGCGGTTGCCGATTCGCTGGCGGTGTCCGATTCCCTTGCCGCTGTCACTGCCGATGTCCCGGCTCCGGCCGGTGGCGTTCCTGCTTTGGGCGGTGCTAAGCCTTCTGTCGCCGGTATTCCCGCTTTAAGGGGGGCCAAAGCCGCTCCCGGCGGTAATCCTGCCTTGAGAGGAGCCAAGGCTTCTGCCGGCGGCCACCTTGATTTGGCCGATGCCAAGGCTGTGGCAGATACGCTTGCAACAACTGATTCCCTGGCGGTTGCGCCGGCGCGGGATTCCCTCGATACCCTGTCAGACGCCGACCGTGACACCACACAGCTCAGGTTCCTCAAGGGGTATCGTAATGTACGCATCTACCGCACCGACATCCAGGCGCGGTGCGATTCAATTTATTTCTCGCAGATAGATACTCTTCTGCGTATGTTCCAGGATCCCGTCATCTGGAACGACAACCGCCATCAGCTGACCGGGGAAGAGGTGGTGATGCAAATGAAAGACAACTCTTTCGACCGCGCCAACATCCACGGTGGTGCAATGATAATAAGTCAGGAGGACACCGTCCATTTCGACCAGATCAAATCTACCGAAATGCTCGGTTATTTCAATTCCGACAATACCCTGCGCCGCTTCGATGCCCTGGGAGGAGTGAACGCGATGTTCTATATGGAAGAGGACAGCGTCATCACCATCCTCAACTCCAAGCAGGCCCAGTTTATGATGGTTACCCTAAAGGACGGAGTGGCCCAGAAACTCAAATATTACGAGTCGGTAAACAGCGACGCTTTCCCGGTTTACAATCTGCCGGTAGACAAGCAGCGGCTCAAAGGGTTCAAGTGGCGCATAGACGAGCAGCCCAAGAGCCGGTTCGACATTACGCACAGGACCCTGCTCAGGTCAAGGAGGGCCTCCTATGCTGTGAACAGACTTCCGCAGTTCCGCCGTACCGATATGTACTTTGACGGCTATATGAAGGATATCTACCGCCAGATAGAAGAGAGGGCCGAGCAGGCCCGTCTGGAGCAGGCCCGTCTGGACTCGCTGGAGGCGGTCCGTCAGGAAGAGGAGAGCCGTATGGCTGCCGACACCACCCTGGGTATCCATACCGCGTTCGATTCAGAAGGCGGGGTTATTATAGATTCGCTGGCCACTATGCGTCCCGCCCCTGCCAAACAGGATACGGTTCCCGAGGTGAAACCTGCGGGGATAGAAGGTGTAGAAAACCATTCCAAAGATGGGTTCGTTGAAGTCCGGATGCCGGCGGACACCAAGAATTTGACCCCGGCCGAAAAACGTGCCCTCAGGAAGGCGGCCCGGGAACTCCGCCGCCAGCAGAAGAAACTCGAAAGGGAGGCCCGCAAGGCTAAGCGTGCTGCCCTGAGGGCGGAAAGGGCGGCAAAGCGCGCTGCCGCCAAGGCCGAACGAGAGGCCCGGAGGGCTGCGCAGAAGGCGGCCGCAGAGGCACGGAAAGCCGAAGCCGGGTCGTTATAAATTCTGGCAAGGTTATTGCCGAAAGAGTTATATTTGTATAAAAGTCAGGAAAGTCCATTTATGAGAAAGGTTTTGGTTATCGTGACAGTTGTGCTTATGGGAGTGGCCGCAGCCGGCTGCAGTGTGCCTGCCAGGCTCAACAGTTTTGTGAACCGTACCGAGCGCCGCGCTTACAGGTATACTCTGAGGGACTGGCATCGTTCCCTTGACCGGTATGAGAATCTGGTATCGCAGTACGTTCATAACTATACGAGCTATACGACTTCACAGAAACGTATGGCAATGAGGGCCATCGGCCGTTATCACGCGCTGCTGGTAAGAGCCGGAGTCAAGGAGAGCGCCGGCCTCATCTATGAGCTCAGGGAATATGCAGGGGCGCTGAGGGATATTTTCTCTCGCGACGAGTGGGCATTCATCGATTTCCTGAGGGATGTGCTGGGACTGCGCGAGGAGAGGATATTCGACTTGCGCAACAGATTATATGAAGAAAGCAGATAAAACAACAAGAATATGAACAACAAAGGTACTTTTCTTGCCGGTCTGGCAGTTATGATCGGTTTGATTGCGGTGGCACTGAGCATACCGCAGGCAGTGAAGGTTTTAAGCGCATCACAGCGTAACGTGAGCGTACGCGGTTTGTGCGAGAGGGAAGTTATGGCGGACAAGGTAATCTGGCCGCTGCAATACAGTATTGCCGGAGATGACCTTGCGTCGCTCTACAAGCAGATGGAGGGCAATGACGCCGCCATCAAGGCTTTCCTCAAGAAGGGCGGCATAGAGGATGCTGAAATCACATCTTCTGCACCCAATGTTTCCGATGTGTTTACACAGGAATACGGCGGCAACAACCGTCGCTTCCGCTATGTAATCAAGGCGACCTCTACCGTGAGCACCGGCAAGGTGGACAAGGTTCTGGAACTGATGAGCCGTCAGAGTGACTTGCTTCGCGACGGTATCACGCTCGAAAGCGGGTGGGACAGCCATCCGACATTCAGTTTCGAAGGTTTGAACGAAATCAAGCCCGAGATGATAGAGGAGGCCACCAAGAATGCCCGCGCCTCTGCGCAGAAGTTTGCCGATGATTCCGGCAGCCGTCTGGGCAAGATCCGCAATGCCACCCAGGGCTATTTCACTATCGAGGACCGCGACTCCAATACCCCTCAAATCAAGAAGGTACGCGTGGTGACCAACGTTGACTACACGCTTTCCAACTAAAGCTTGCGATACATTCAGAAGGCCGTACCCGCATCGGGTGCGGCTTTTTTGTTGATAATTTTTAGAAAAATGCTTAATTTGCACTGTTTTTCTAATTAAAATCTCAGGTATGCAAAATAAATTGCAAGAACTTACAGATAAGCTTTATAATGAGGGACTTGCGAAGGGAAAGCAAGAAGCCGACAATCTTTTGCAACAGGCCCGCAGCCAGGCGGACGAGATTGTTGCCGAGGCAAAAGCCAGGGCGGCCTCGATAGTCGAGGATGCCCGCCGTGAATCCGAAGAAATCAGGACCAGGGTAGAGGGAGATGTGAAAATGGCCTCCGGCCAGGCTGTCTCGGCCCTCCGCCAGCAGATTGAACGGATTATCGAGACCAAAACGGTCGGAGCTGCTGTCGATGAGGCCCTTGCCGACGGCAAACTGATGGGCAGGTTGCTTGAAACCATAGCGGGTGCATTCGAGCCTTCCCAGGGGCAGAAGCCGCTGGAGGTGATTCTTCCCGAAAGTATGAAGGCCTCTCTGGAGGGTTTCCTGCAGCAGAATATAGATAAAAAACTTGCGGAGGGGATGACTTTCGGTTTCGGCGATGACATTGCCGCAGGTTTCCGCGTCGCCCCGAAAGACGGAGGCTATTATCTCGATTTTACCGACGAGAGTTTCAAGGCGCTGCTGGGCGAATACCTTCGTCCTGCAACCAAAAAAATCCTGTTCGGCTGACGGGACAGGCTGCAGGGGGATGAACAACTATCCGTACATAATCGCAAGCCTTCCCGATCTTGCACTCGATTTCGAAAAACACGATTTCGACTACGGCTTCATCCGCGAGAATATTTTCTTCTCGCTGAGTGAAGAGGACCGCAGGTTGGTGGAGTGGCTGGAATCGGGCTTCGTGGACGGGAATCTCAACGAAGATTTCTACCGTTCATGCAGCCGGTGCGGCAATCGCTTTATCCGTGAATATTTTGCTTTCGACTGCCTGCTGCGTTCGGAGAAGGTGGCATATCTGGAGAGGCGCGAAAGCGGGTTGGATTTCGAGGAGAAAGAATCGCTTCACAAGGCATTCGTGATGCCCGATATCTTCCGCCGCGAGCAGGCTATATCCACGATAGTCTGGAACAAGATAGAGGACTTGGTGATATTGGAATTGTTCAATATCAACGTGATACTTGCCTTCCTGGCGAAATTCAACATTATATCCCGCTGGAACCGGCTGGACAGGAATACCGGCCGCAAATTGTTCGATGATTTCGTGCAGGAGATAGATGAGACTTACAATAAAAACAAGATAGATTTCAACATATGAAAACAACCGGAGTCGTAACG
>JAEEGL015761759.1_pt1 | contig 13207 bp, 11 predicted proteins | sample 9134231 | NCBI WGS metagenome assembly JAEEGL01 (sample SAMN16246548, study PRJNA631951) | gut metagenome | biome: gut microbiome; feature: rumen; material: fiber-attached | host: Bos | place: Iran: Karaj | collected 2018-10
ATACAGTAATGTTACTAATATCTTGGGTGGTTTGGGACATGTAGATCCAAATTATAATAATATGTTTGCACTTGGTCATAAAGAAAAACAATTTTACCAGAACATCATGGGATCAAGCTTGGAGTATTATTATTGCGAGGACAAAAAAGAATGTGTTGATATTTATATAAGCTCATCAGCATTCAAAAGTGTAGTTCAAGAGATGCCGCAATATCCATGCAAAGGATCAGTTGTCAATGTAGGAGATTATATAGTTGTTAATTTACAATAATCTAAAAAATAAATATAGGAATATATATTTTTATTTTATTCTTCTTCTGTGGAGTGCTTCTGTGGTGTACTTATTTTAAGGTTAGTGCTTGGGATAAGTAATCAATATTTGATTATTGTAATATATGTAGTGTGTATGAGAGAGATGATTGGAAGTAATGATATAATGAGTAATAAGATACCAGTAGTAATGATTAGTGATGAAAATTTTTAATGCCTACTTGTGTTGCAATAACATCACTTATTGTTAACAAGGCACCAGGGACAGTATACGATATTTATATAGTCATGGCGGAGTGTTCGGATGAGTCTTTTGCCAAAATTCAGTAGCTAAATGACCTTGGGACGTCTGTTAATCTTATAAGAGCATCTCTTGATGAATACAGGGATATTAAGCAGGTTGCACATATCTCCATAGCGTGCCTGCTCAAATTTGATGTCAGTCAGTGAACTGGTTCCTGACTATGATAAGCTCTTGTATCTCGACGGAGACATTATCGTGAGAGGGGATTTAAGTGACCTTTATAATACTGAGCTGGGAGACAGTTACGCTGCTGGAGTTCAGGAACTTGGTAATATAATGGAGGCCACTGGCAACGTGAATGCCGGTATAATGCTGTTTAATGCAAAGCGTATCAGAGATGAGAAGCTTAACGTCAAGATGCGCGAGATAAGACGTAGTCTTGGCGACAGGTCGTCGATGGATCAGCAGACTTACAATATTGCTACAGGCAAGAATTACAAATATGTTGATATCAAGTATAACTGTGTTCCTCCAAGAGTTTTGGCAATGCAGGAAAGCGATGTGGATAAGATAAATGAACTGTATGGCAGCAGTTACGCTAGCCTTCAGGATGTTGTTGACAAGGCTGTTATCGTACATTATGCATCTGGTGAGAAGCCCTGGAAGTATACTTTTAAGCCATGGGCTAAGGAATGGTATAAGTATTATATGATGTCTCCTTACAAGAATGTAGAGTTTAAGCTTAGGGGCATCTGGAGCTACAGATTTGATAAGCTCTGTAAAGCTGTCAAAGAGCAGGGAGTTGCAGGAGTCATAAATACTCTTTCTGACAGAAAGAACAGAAAGAGAGGGAAAAAGAAGATTAAATCGTGGGAGTAATGCATGGCCTTTTTGGTTTGTTTGCCTATAGCGGGGGCTATAGCAACATTTTTTGACAAGAAAATAGAAGAAGGCATTCCGGTAGCTATGTTCATAGCCACCTTTGTGACATATCTATGTGGACTCCTTGGAATTCTGACAGTATCTCCATTTGTTGTTGGTGCTATGGCAGTTGCCAGTTTTGGATATTGTATATGGGGGATTGTCAGAGAACATTCAGTACGCAGATTTTTCACTTATGGTGGTATTTTTTTTGTGATACTAGGTGTTTATTATGCATTCGTATCCAGAGGCAGAATGGTAGCAGAACAGGATGATCTTCAGGTTTATGCCAAGTATGTAGCTGATTTTTATCATGTTGGTAAGGTATTTCGATTTGACTATATTCCAGGAATGATGATGTGGGAGTATTTGTCAGAGCGATTTTGGCGAGTCTTTTCAGATAGCGTTTTATTTTGGGCGATAGCGATGCTATGTAGTGGGATGCTTTTGGCTACTTTCTCAGAGAAAGAAAAAAAAACTAAGCTCTACTACGTTTTTGTTTCATTATTTGTGATTATTCTTCCACTTATTTCTAAGGTCAGAGAAGTCTATTTTGTACTCCAAAATGATTTTGTTATGGGAGTGACCATGGCCTATATCACTAGTATGTACTTAAAGGCAAGAAAGTATGAAGGTAAGTTCTATGAATATGCAGTTTATAGTGGATTTGCTTTTTTAACACTTACAAAGGTTACCGGATTCATACTTGCATGTATACTGATTCTGATGATAATAGGAATAGATGTTATTGCAGATGCTGGAAAGCTAAGTTGGAAAGGTGTTTCATTTACGGTTAAATGTATTGCTTCTACAGTAATTGCTAAATATTCTTGGTCAATTTATGTTAAGGTACATGGTGGGGTGCAGAAATTTGCAAACTACTCATTTTATTTGCGTGATTTAGTTTTAAATCATCGGTATCTGATTCCTATAGGAATCGTAGCTGTTTTAAGTTTAGTTCTCTTATTAAAATGGCTTGTTGTAAATAAAAGAGTATATACATATGCAATGTTGCTATGTTTGGGAGCATTGTCGGTATTTATAGGAACATATGTGATTATGCCAGTTGAAATACGAAATGAAGCTGTAAAGAATTTTGCAAACGTATTGTTTTCGACGCATGCGCCTTATAGAGATTTTGGATTTGGGTATAGATTTTATGTGCCATATGCTATTTTAATCATTACACTTATGTTCATATGGGGCGTGATGATTATAAATGATAAATGTTATCTAATAAATGATCGAGACAAGAATGTTGTCCTGTTTTGTAATGCAGGATTAATCATGTTCTTGGCTTTTTTGTTCTTATCAAATTATCTGACTAGAGATCCAGGGCAGGCTGCAAGAGCTAAAGAGTGTGAGAGATACGTATATGCATATATTGTATACTATTTAATTACTTATGTTTTCCAATTTAGACTTTGGGAAAAAATTGATGAAAAAATATATAAGTGCGTAATTGCTTTTATTCTTGCTATTATTTTGATTATAGCTAATTCCACTGGAATTATAACGCAAGTTAAAGCACAAGATGATTTTTATAATTTTGATGGACTTAATTACATTGACATTAATAATGATGATGTTTTTTTCTATATAGATCAGGAGGGGGAGCTCAACTACTCTAGATTCAATTATTGTATATCGCCTGCTACAATGATTAATTATTATTTTAGTGATATGAAAGTGGATGGATATTGGCTTGGTAATAATGAAGATGAAAGGTATCTGGCTGTAAATGAATGGAAAGATATATTGAAGGAATGTACATATGTATATGTAGCTGCTACTAACGAAGAATTTGAAAGCATGTATGGTGAGTTTTTTGAAGACGAGATAATTGATGGACACATTTATGTGGTAAATAAGGATAATGATAGAGTGATACTAAATAGTATAGAGTACTAATAGTTACAAGAAGGATATATTGATGGCAGGTATTAGTTTATTTCTATCATCTGTAGCATTATCAGTTGTAATAAAGAGAAAAATTACAGACAGCTTGTTGCCAATAAGCTGTCTGTTTATGCTTGTTGGATATGCACTAGCTTTGGTTGGGTATCTTAGCTATTGGAGATATTTGTCTGTTTTATTGCTTCTTTGCGCATGTATCGTGATTTTGCGTAATAGAAAGAACTTGGCTGGAGTTATAAGTGTTGGAGGTATTGCCTTTGCGGTTTGCTGCGGAATTGTATTTATCTTGTGCAGAAAAATACTGGTAACAAGCTGGGATGATCTCAACCACTGGGCAGTTATTACCAAGCAGATATATTATATTAAGGCTGTTCCTATTGATGAAATCTCGGTAAGTGGCTTTAGTGATTATCCTCCAATGGCAGCTATTTGGTTTAATCTTTTTTTGTGTGATTTTTCTATTTATAGGGAAGATTTGTTATTCGGACTTTGGAATATTCTGCTGGGAATGTGCATACTTCCGTTCTGGGAGCTTATCAGAAGGGAGAATAAGTGGTATCAGAATTGCCTTGTTGCTATCATGTGTGTGCTTTTGCCTTTTGCTATGGCGTATACATCTTTTTCAACGCTACAGGTGGACTGGCTGGTTGCACTTATAACATTATATGTGCTGTGCAGAGTAATTGACATTGATGAAGCGTCCTGGATAGATGTTATGTTGCTGGGAAGCGTTCTGTGTGCGCTTACTCTGGTCAAGGCAGTGGCTATAGCAATGGCCTTTGAATGCCTTATAGTTCTGGCTATTATTCTGCTTATCAAGAAAGCTGGTAAGAGAGAGATTATTGCTTTTCTGATTACCTTAGTAGCGCTATTGGGTGCTTATTTTAGCTGGAAGATATTCTGTATTATTGGAGAAAACTCATCTTATATAAACTCAGAGTTTAATAGTAAAGGTGCTGGCGAATATCTTGAGTCATTCTTATGGCTGATAAGATCTATTCCATGGTGGGTGGCATTATCTCTTGTGGTATCTGGCGTTGTAATAATCATGCTGTTAAAGGGACTGTACAAGAGAGGTTTTCTTGCTATTACAGAGTTAATTAACTGTGTGTTCACTGTAATAATGTGCGAGACTAATCTGTATAGCTGGAGAGCAATGGAGGGATCAGTAGATAGCTTTGAGTATATTGGAGCCAACTACTGGAATGCATTTTGCCATTGGGGTGTTAATTCAGATGTTGCAGTTTCTTCATTTACGGGACTTAGCACTTTGGAGACGATAACCCTAAGCGTGCTGGTTCTGGCTATGCTGGGGAACTGGGGGAAGAGGAGAGATAATACTAAGGTTATAGTAGGAACTCTTAGCGTATTCTTTGTGGTTTTCTGTGTGTCTCATCTTTCAATGTATTTGTATTTATTTGTGGGTGGAGAGAGGGATACTCTTTCTGCATATAACAGATATTTGTCACTGGTTCTTTTCCCATTTGTTGGAGTGGTAGTATATCTGGCGGCGAGAGCATTTATAGAAGATGTACGTGATATCAAGTCCATGATATTATCTGTGATAATTGTGGCGTTGATGATCAATTACAGATATGCGCTTATTCAGTTTTATCTGGTAGAGGATACAGGTTCATACTTTAGAAGTGGATACGACAATAGGACTATGATAGAGCAAATGACTGATGAAATATCTGAAGTAGTGGCTGTAGATGGAAATAGATCCTATTGCGTGATCTTAGGTGGTGTCGCTGGCTCATATGATCACTACATGAGATATTTGTTGATGCCAGCTAGGCTGTCAGGATATCTTAACTGTGATAATTACTCTGAAGAGGAAATAATAGAATCATTAAATGACCAATGTTATGATTATGTATTTGTTTATATGCCTGTTATTGGGGCGGACATAGATATAGCGAATATAGTAAAATCTACAGAGTATTCAGAAGTTGCAGTTACAGATAGTGGCTTTATGATATTGCAGAATATTTGGGCGCAATAAACATAGGGAATAGTAGGGAGAAGATATCTAAATGCAGTTTAATAGTTATATTTTTATATTTGCGTTTTTGCCTATAGTGCTTTTGGCATATTATGCATCCAACAGGATTCGACCTATTTGGGGCAAAATTGTTATTTTGGTTGCAAGTTTATTCTTTTATTCTTTTGGTCAAATAAAGATGTTGAATGTTTTGATAATCAGTGTTGTAGTCAATTATTTATCTGCGATACTGATTAGCAGAACTAAAGAGCTTAAAAACTGGATGTTGGCTATACCAGTAATCACAAATGTAGGATTGTTATTATATTTCAAGTACTATAATTTCATTGCTGGAAGTATATGGGAGTTGTTCGGACAAAATTATGTTATGCGTGACATATTATTACCTGTTGGTATTTCATTTTATACTTTCCAACAAATAGCATATATAGTTTCGTTATATCAGGGGAAAATTGAGAATCGTAATGTGCTGGATTATCTGTGCTATATTCTTTTTTTTCCAAAGCTGCTAATGGGACCGTTGATGGAGCCATCTGATTTTATGAAGCAGATTAATGATGTTACTAGAAAAAGCATAAAACTTGAAAATGTAGCTATTGGAATCAAAATGTTTTCATTTGGTCTACTTAAGAAGGTGCTACTTGCTGACACTTTTGCTAAAGCTGTTACGGTGATATATGAAAACATAGAGGCTGCAACAACCGGAGAGTGCATTTTTTTACTGATGGCGTATTTGTTCCAGTTATATTTTGATTTCAGCGGATATACGGACATGGCAGTGGGAATAGCTTATATGTTTAATATTGATCTGCCAGTAAACTTTAACTCACCATATAAGGCTATATCAATACGAGATTTTTGGAAAAGATGGCATATTTCGCTTACTTCTTTCCTGACTAAATATATATACTTCCCTTTAGGAGGCTCTAAAAAAGGAGCATTACGCACATATATTAATATAATTGTAGTATTTACTATAAGTGGCATATGGCATGGGGCTGGATTTAGATATATCGTATGGGGAGTGCTTAATGGCATAATGAGCTGTTTTGATAGGATATTTGACAAATATGAAAAGAAGGTATTTGAGCCCGTTAGATGGTTTTGTACGTTTGTTTTAGTGGGAATTTTATGCCTTTTGGTAAGCTCAGCATCGGTATCAGAGTGGAAACTAATATTATCCAAGCTGTTTATAGTTCAAGATATGACAATAGGGGCAAGTGTATTAGATGCATTCAGAATCCCTGAAGCAATGTTTATTATAAGACTTTTTCATTTGCAGAAAGTATATTATGTTATGCCAGTGTTTGACATGTTAGCATTTGTTATAGCTGCATTTTGCATTTGTCTGATACCAGAAAATAATCACAAAAACATGCGAAAGATGAATATGACTAATATGATTTTTGCTGCAGTATGTTTTGTTTGGGGTGTTATTTGTTTAGGAGCAGAATCGTCATTCGTTTATTTTGGATTTTGAGAGGATATTATGAAGATAAAATTATGGTTAACAGGATGGCTGGTAATAGTAGTAGTATGCCTGGTTGTTATGGGCGGATTTGTTTATAAAATAGATCCATTTTTTCACTATCATAAACCTTATACGGATAAATACTTTTATTACTTAAATAATGAGCGAAGTCAAAATGACGGCATTACAAAAAATTTTGATTATGATGCGCTTATAACTGGCTCATCTATGTCAGCAAACTTTAGAAAAACTCAGATAGATGATGTATTTGGCTGTAATTCTATTAAGGTGTCTTATCAAGGAGGCTCTTTTAAAGAACTTGGAGATAATATAGAAAAAGCTCTTGAAACTAATAGTAATCTTAGATTGGTTGTGCGAAATATTGAATATATGAGTCTTTTTGATCAATGGGATCATATGAGGGATGAGCTCGGAACATATCCGACATACTTGTATGATGATAACCCGTTTAATGATATTGAGTATATATTTAACAAAGATGTTATATTTGGTAGAGCATATGTGATGGAGAACGATAGACACAATGACGGCTTTGAACCTGGTATCACATCATTTGATGAATACTCAAGATGGCAGGAAGGCAGCATATTTGGCTTGAATGCTGTATGCCCAAATGGGCTTTCTGTTGCTGAGAATGTAGTAGAAGAGAAGTATACACTTACAGAGGATGAAAAGACTAGAATCAAAGAAAATGTAGAAAGAAATATTACATCTGCGGCTGATAAATATCCTAATGTGGATTTTTACTGTTTTTATTCTCCATATAGCATGGCTTGGTGGTGTGGATTATATAATAGTGGACAGATCAGTAAACAAATAGAAGCTGAGCGATATTTTACTGAGTTGATTTTACCGCATAAGAATATTCATCTGTTTTCCTTCAATAACATGATAGATATTACGTCAGATTTGAATAACTATAAAGATACAACCCATTATGCGTCGTGGGTGAGCGATCAGCTCGTCGAATGGATGCATGATGGTAAATATCAGCTTACATCAGATAATGTCGACGAATACTTAGAAGACGAATATTTGCTACACGCTTCCTTTGACTATAGTAGCATAAATGATCAGGTCGATTATGAGGACGATTCTTATGCAGCTACAGTATTAGAAGAGATAGCAGGCAGATAAATTACTCTACTGTATTATATGGGTATGCAAAGGAAGAGCTATCATTGTTAATTATCTGTGGATAGCAGAGCATGATCACCACATCGGGATCAAAAAACTCAATGTATCCAGCGTTAACAGTAGCTGAGTTCTGATTATAAACATATAAAACACCTTTAAAGCCCATGGCCATATATTCTCCAACGGCATATCCAAAGGAGTCTGTGATAAGCATGACTTTTATGTCGTTATGAGAATTCATGTTTGTGTAATGGCCTAAAGTGTTTTGGAGAACAAAGTCATAGGTGTGTTTGGATCGATAGTCTCTGTTCTCAAGTGGTGTCATATCGATCATTAAATCCTGCACAGAGCCTGCCTTGCCGTTGTATTCATTTCTGAGTGATGTTTCAAAGTTAGGAACTATCAGGTCGAAATCATCTATTCCTGCATAATATATTCCGGTACGCTGGCCTCTGGAGCCTAGGTGCCATTTCTCGTAGGTCGTCACTGTGTAGTTACTGATATCTGATACTCTTGGATCTACAGTGCAACCTGTTTTCTCAACGATATAATCTTCTATCTTCTGATATGCATAAAATCCCGCTTTAGTAGTCCAGTGATGATCGGTCTTGTACATCATGTCGTAGTGTTCTATGCCATCGTTACGCATCACTTCCCTGAAATCCAAGGTGTCAATTCCTTCTGCGTTAAACGCTGCAAGGAGCCTGTCGATATTGTCATTTCCGTAGTCCTTGGCACCAATAGGAAGCTCTGGATCATACTTGCTGGTGGTATAAGGAGTAGAGGCGTATAGAAGGGCAGTGCCTCTTTTTTCAAGATACTTGTTAAAGGCAGATAGATTCTGAGCGTATTCTTCTATTTTTTCATCAGAACAATGATCCATTGTGGTGAGAAGGTAGTCATTATCAAGCTTGACTACGCCGTTCATAAATCTCTGATCAAGGAGGTTTCTGATAGCGCCGTTTATGTTGATAAAGGTGAATTTTGCTGACATGTTACTGGCAATATCTGTTTCAAACTTAGAACCCAGCTGTGGAGTCCACTCAATCAGGTCGTGCTCGTCGTTGATGTAGAAATTGCACAGTTTGATAAAGCTAAGAAAGCCTACAGCTACGATTGTCAGGGTGAAGGCAATCGTATATATGTACTTGGTGATTTTGTTATTCTGCATAGTAATGTGAACTCCTAAGAAAATATAACTCATCTCATTATAGTAGATGGGCGAGAATCATTCAAATTATGGGCGAGATGTTGTATACTAATGGAATGAATTATAGAGTTGCATATATAGCCAGAGCTACGGTGCCTTCTGGCTCAACTAACAGCATACATGTGGCCAAGATAGCAGACGCCTTTGCATCGATTTCTGAGGACTTTAGGCTTATAGTCTTTGAAGGAGATACAAAGGCTACTTTGCGTGAGGCCTATGGAGTTAGAAATGAGTTCCCTGTTTATAGAATAGATAAGGGGAAGGACACAAGGCTGGATCAGATCAAATGGGCCAGCAAGGCTGTGGGACTAGCAAGGAAACAGGGCTGTAACGTGATAGTTACCAGGGACCCATTCTGCGCTGTGATCGCAGTTATTAAGGGGATTGATGCAGTGCTGGATCTTCATGGAGATATTAAGCACCTGACAGGCAGGTTCTACCGTATGCTGAAATGGAAATGGTTTGTGAATAATAAGCGTTTTCATCTGGTGACTATTTCTCAGGGGCTCAAGGACTATTATGTTCAAAACTATGGACTTGAAGCTGAGCGCATTACTGTTCTTGCAGATGGTGCTGATCTTGAGGATTTTGAATCCTATGCGGGGAATGAGCTTGTATTAAATAAAGATAGCCTACATATAGGGTATTTTGGTAAAATACTAGTTGGTAAGGGCATAGACCTTATCAGGAGAATGGCTGTTGCAGATCCGGACGATGTCTATGACATCTATGGTGGAACGCTGGAAGAGGCTGAGAAAGAGACAGGCAGTTCTTTTTCTGACAATGTTGTTTTCCATGGAAGGGTTAATAACAAGGAAATACCGGAGATCATGTGTGGTATGGATGTGCTGATATTGCCTAATCAGGATAAGCTCATGAACATGGGAGAGGATATTGGTAAGTTCACTTCTCCACTTAAGCTGTTCGAATATATGGCAAGTGGCAGAGCTATTATTGCTTCAGATCTTCCGGTAATAAGGGAAGTATTGAGCGAGGACAATGCATATCTGGCAAGTGCAGCTGATGAAAATGACTGGGTTAGATGCATTACAGAGATTAAAGCTGATGATAGCAACGCAGCAGATAGAGCTGCAAGAGCTAAGACTGATGTTGTCAGGTACAGCTGGAAGTCCAGGGCAGAAGTTATGCTACAGCTAGTTTTCCAAAGCGACTGACTTACTGTCGGCATATGAGGAATGAAAAATGAGTATTAAGAATGTTGTGGGAAGTATGGCCTTCTGGAAGCTGTATTCCAAATGCTCTGATGCTACTAGGAACGCTATTCAAAAGGATTCTATCCACAAATCTGAAAAAGATTTTTCCAAAAATTTACTGAGGGCTAGATTAGATGGTTTTCCACAGTTTAGGAACATTTTTGTTTGGCGAATTGAGCATGATGCTACAATGTATGCTACTAAAAAAATGTGGATGAAGTTATTTAATAAAGTTTATCCTCAGCAGAGTACAGTTGAGATTTATGTCAGAAGCGGAGAGATAGGTGAAAATTTCTGGCTGCCTCACAGATATTGTGTGATAAATGCTGAGAAGATTGGCAGGAATGTATCTATTCTGCAAGGCGTAACAATAGGTGATGACCATAAAGGGCAGAGGCCTGTGATCGGAGATAATGTTGTGATTTATCCCAATGCCGTAGTTGTAGGTGGGATTAGCATTGGAAACAATGTTTATATTGGCGCTGGAAGCTTTGTGAATTTCGATGTGCCAGATGGTAGCACCGTCAGGGCTACACGAGCAAGTTATACTATTTACCAAGGATGATTAGAAAATGTTAAAAAAGCTTAATTATATTTTTGATAGAAAACAGAAATTTGAGTTGTGCATAAATGTAGTACTGGCACTTGTGGCAGGTTTATTTGAACTTCTCGGTGTGTCAGCTCTTTTACCACTTGTTAATGTTATTTTGGATCCTACTGCAATTGATAATAACAAGTATTATTCATTGTTTGCTGATACATTTGATGCGCATTCTATTACCAAATTTGTGGTAATGTTTTCAATACTGTTGATAATTCTGTATGTGCTCAAGAATATGTATCTTATAAAGCGATATGAGATTCAGTTGAATTTCATGTACGGTAATCGTAAGAAACTTTCCTACAAGCTTATGGAATGCTATTTACAGCAGGATTATCTTTTCCACGTTAATCATAATCCACTTGATCTTCAGAGAAATGTTCATAACGATACGGGAAACTTTATGTCTGTAATATCAGCGGTCATTAGTATCGTAGTAGAAGCATTTACATGCGCATGTATGATGGTATTCCTGCTTGTCAATGATGTTTTTACTACTGTTCTTGTAGGTGTTCTCTTTGGAGTATCTTTTGTTGTGATGTACAAGATCAACAAGAAGAGACAGGTTGAAGCTGGCGAGATAGAGCGTGTTTCTTACGCTGAGATGAATAAGTGGATAGTTCAGTCTTTTGGAGGAATCAAAGAGCTTAAGGTTCTCGGTATCGAGAAGTTCTTTCTGGATAATTACAGCAGGACATTTGATGTAAATGCCAATGCCAATAAGAATTACAGATTGTTCATTTTTAGACCCAAGTATATTACTGAGATGTTGGCTATGTCAGGGCTTCTCATTACTATCTGTATCAGAATGCTGATGGGAGTTAATGTCAAAGAATTCGCAGCTACTCTTTCAGTGTTTGCGTTGGCGGCAATCAGAATGCTTCCTGGTTTCAACAGACTTACTGAGTATGTTGGAAATGTTTTCTATGGTAAGCCATCTGTTGATGCTCTATACGAGGACCTTCGTCAGATAGAAGAGCTTAATATCGGCACAATTTCTGATAATGCAGATGTTAAGAGACTTGAACTTAAGAATGCTATTGAAGTTAAGAATGTATCTTTTAAGTATCCAGAGGGAGTTAAGAGTGTATTTGAGAATGCTAATCTGACTATTGAGAAGAATAAGTCTGTGGCGTTTGTTGGAAAATCTGGAGCTGGTAAAACTACACTGGCAGATATTATACTGGGACTTTTGGAACCATACGAGGGTTCAGTTACTGTAGATGGTAAGGATGTATTCGAAAACGATGTGGCATGGCATAAGGCTGTTGGCTATATTCCGCAGAATATTTATCTGATTGATGATACAATAAGGACAAATGTTTCTTTCAGCAACGACAAGGATAATGATGACAAGGTATGGGAAGCTCTTCGTGAGGCAAGGCTTGAAGATTATGTTAAGTCTCTTCCTGAAGGTCTTGACACTGTTGTTGGTGACAGAGGAGTTAAACTTTCTGGCGGTCAGAGACAGCGTGTAGGTATTGCAAGAGCTCTTTACACTAAGCCATCTGTTCTATTCCTTGATGAGGCTACATCAGCTCTTGATACTGAGACAGAGAATGCTGTTATGGAGTCAATCAATTACCTGCAGGGTAAAACAACACTCATTATCATAGCTCACAGAATCTCTACAATCCGCAACTGTGATTATATTTATGAAGTTGGGGAAGGCAAGATAGAGCTGAAGGATAAAGCAGACCTCTTTGAAGATAAGGCTCAGTAATTCTGAAATGGATGTATTTTGATATCAAGTAGTTAGGAAATGACAGTTATGAATACTAGCATGGTTATTATGGTTGTATTAGTTCTTCTTTTACTGGCTTCTGTTATTGTTGGAGCCAAGGCTTATAGCTCAACTCATCAGAAGCTTGAACTAGAAAGAGAAGAGCACGACAAATTTGAGAGGCTCTTTAAATTCATGGGTAAGTGGATGGAAGCCGAGGAAAATGGGGCTTCTATTGCGGCTAAGGTACAGGCCCTTGGGGATGATATCGTTATTCTTGGTAATAAGCCTGTGGCGTTGGTTTTAAAGAGTAAGCTAGATAAGGCGGGAGTTACCTACGGAGCTGTGACTGAGGTGGAAGCCTGCGCTGGTGCAGGAATAGTACTGGTTACAGATATTTCCAGATTCTCCAAGTGGAGCAAGAAGCATGAGAAAATCGGTGTTAAATGTACGTCAATAGAAGATGTTTTTTA